>Ga0070765_100000456_pt1 | contig 24818 bp, 22 predicted proteins | sample HubBroMetageWFT5_FD_71516 | JGI IMG/M metagenome (GOLD analysis project Ga0070765, IMG submission 71516) | Warmed and freeze-thawed soil microbial communities from the Hubbard Brook experimental Forest, New Hampshire - Hubbard Brook CCASE Soil... | ecosystem: Environmental > Terrestrial > Soil... | reverse complement strand
GTGCCCATCGCGCTTGCGGCGTCCCTTGCCGCCACAGTCTTGAAAATCAGCGTGCAGCCGGCGCAACTTGGTGACGCGCTCGCCAAGGTGCAATCGATTGCGGAAAATTACGCCGTCCCCTGGCTGGCGATGGCGCGCGGCTGCGGGGTGGTTTATATTGCGTTGCTGCCGACCACCCGCGATGAACGCGCCCGAACACAAATTTCGCAGGCGCTCGATCAGATCCAGGCAATGGCTTCCGGTCTCGGCGGGAACTCCACGATTCCGTGGTGCCCGGGCGAATGGAAAGGGACGCTGCGCGTGTGGGGCCCTGATCGCGGCGCGTCTATGGCAATGCAGAAAATAAAAAAAGTGTTCGACCCGCAGGGAATTCTCAGCCCCGGCCGCTTCGTGGGGGGAATTTAGCGATGGCTCCCACTTCGTCCATCCCACATTCCCATGAAGAATCGCAGCGCGAGTTCGCGCTGACGCTCAGTGGATTTTCTGCTACCGACAAGCCGCAATACGAGGACTACTCGCGCTGCGTTCACTGCGGTCTTTGCCTGAATCATTGCCCAACGTATCGGTTGTGGGGAGAAGAGGCCGATTCACCGCGCGGGCGCATCCGCCAGATGGTGCTGGTGGATCAGGGGCGGCTGGAGTTGGGCGAAGGATTCGTTACGCACATTGACCGTTGCCTCGATTGCCGCGCTTGCGAGACGGCGTGCCCATCAGGCGTCGAGTACGGCAAATTGGTGGAATTGGCGCGAGCGCAGATCGAACAGAAATACAAGCGGCCATTTCTGACGCGCGCAGTACGGAATTTCTTTTACCGGCGATTGCTTCCCGATCCGAAGCGGATTGCGCTTGCTGCGGGCGCGCTGCGTATGTACCAGCGCTCTGGCCTTGCGGCGGTGGCGCGAGGTTCGGGAATTCTGCGCCTTCTCGGTTTGCAGGATCGCGAGCGGCTGATGCCAAAGGTTGATTCCGAGTTTTTCTTCGATGAACTCGGCAAAACGTTTCCCGCGCAAGGCTCGCGGCGCGCGCGCGTGGCCCTGTTTGCGGGCTGTCTCGCGCAGGTCACGTTCAGCGAGCTGAACCGCGCGACGATTCGTGTGCTGCAAGCGAACGGCTGCGAAGTGGTCGTCCCGGCGGGACAGATGTGCTGCGGCGCTCTGCCGGCCCACGCCGGGATTCGCGACGTGGCGCGCAATCTGGCGCGCACGAACTGCGGGGCATTCGCAGCGCAGGATTTCGACGCGATCATCACGAATTCTTCCGGATGCGGCTCGACGCTGAAGGAATACACGCAGTTGTTTCCGGAAGGGGATGCGGCGATGGAGAGTGCGAGGAAATTTTCGGGCAAGGTGCGGGATGTGTCTGAATTTCTTGCTGAGCTTGGCTTATCCGCGCGATTGAAGAATGTACCGCTGCGCGTCACGCTGCAGGATTCCTGCCATCTGGTTCACGGCCAGAAAATCCGCGAGGCGCCGCGCAAGCTGATCCGCGCAATCCCGGGCGTTGAATTGGTGGAGATGCCGCTAGCGGACCATTGCTGCGGCTCCGCGGGAGTTTATAACGTCACGCAGACGAAAACTTCGCTCGCACTGCTCGCGCAAAAAATGGGGCTGGCCGCCGAAACGAAAGCGCAAGCGATCGTCACCGGGAATCCCGGCTGCATCCTGCAACTCCGCGCCGGGGCTGCGATTCATCATACCGGCCAGGAAGTTTTACACGTCGTCGAACTTCTCGACCGCGCGATCCTTTAAGTAGTCGCTCCCAATTTTTCGCCGACCAGGTAGCGGCACCCGGCGCGTCCCATCCGCGCCGAATGCGATGCTCCCGCGGGCACATCGCAACGGTCGCCTGCGCGGAACGTTTTTGGCTGTCCGTCCAACGTCAGCGTCATGTCGCCATCCAGAACCACATGCGCAGTGAGGCCAGCATGTTCGTGGTCTGGATAATACGCATTCGGGGCGTCCTGCCAGACGAATATGTGAGCGAAACCTTCGGCAGCAAGCTTCTTCTGAACTTCGCTTTCGTTGAGTGTCTGCATTTTTACCTCAACATGGAATCATATCCGCACGATCGAGGTGCTGCTGAGAGGGAAGTGGACTTGCGGGCGAAGCCCGGCTGGGATCCTCGCCCGCAAGATTTGCAGTGCAACAACATCGCGAAAACATCGCGTCGCGCGCAACACGACCTGGCCTATTCCTGCGGCGGAGGAGGCGGCGGGCCCTGATGCTTGCGATTTTCCCCACGCGCGCGTCCCGCGGTGACGGTGTAGTCAGCCGGGACTTGGAAGAGTGTAGCATCGGGTTCCGCGCGCTGAATGTTTGTCAACTGAGTGATCGTGGTTTCGCCGTTGCGCGGGTCGGTGCGCTTGGTCATCACGTTGGTCTGCAGATCGGATGAATACCACCGCTCCGTGGTGATCACAATCGGCTTCACGTTTCCAATCTCGCCCGCGGGAATCGTGTGGGTGGTACGCGTGCCCTGCGCGGCGATTCCGTTGATGTTCTGCGTGCCCAGGTCTGTGGTCACCACGTTATTCGAATCGCGCCGCTCCGCCTTATTTTCGGAACGGTCGCCCTTGTCGGGGCGAAAATCGGCGGGCTTGTGATTCTCCTGCACCGCGGTCTTCTTGTTCGGATCGAGAACGAAATGCGTTCCCGCCACTGGATCATCAATGAAAATCGCGCGGGGTGCTGCCTCGCCTGAAGTCGCCCACGGGCCGATGGCCGGAAGAGTCATATCGCGATGCGTGCGGCCCTGGGTGTCGCGAGCAATGGTGCCGGTGGTGTTGCGTTGAATCTGATTGCCGTCGGCCATTGCCTGCGTTGTCTGCACGGAAAAACTGGCGCTGAAGGGCGCGCCGGTCACCGTCTTGCCGTGCATGCCCATTTCGAATCCGAGGAATCCCATCATTTCGTCGCCAGGACCAAACGGATCTGGCCCGTGCATTCCCGGACCGCCTCCTTGCGGCGGGGGTGCGAGCGCTGCGTCAGTAGATGAGGATTGCGCGCGCGCCGCTCCAGTCGCTCCAAAAACCATCAATACGAGTGCCGCGAGTCCCAACCTGAAAAATCTTCCCGTTTGCATCATGAGCTTCTCCTTGAAAAGTTCGTCGTGACTTTAATTGCTAATTGTAATTCTCTTGCGAAACCAATCGAATGGCTTGTGGTGTCCCGTCGTCGCTGACCACCAAATCCGCCGAGACACGATCCGCGCCGCCCATTTCCGCTTCCGGCAAACCAAGCGACGTGAGCGCGGAGCGCGAAAGCATCACGCGCACCACCGCCCCGTTATCGAGCGCCGTCAGATCGTCTGCATACGGCAGCGGAACAAAAGCGGTGGCATATTCGGAATCATCCGCATCGCTCGCCGCTTGCTGCGCGTTCGTTTGTGTGGGGGCCGCGCTGTTTGTTACGGGACCAATCGTCGAGGGCACGTCCACGCCGGCATTCTGTACGTTTGTCGCAGTGGTCGCGGTTGAAGGCGTTACGGGCGACCCGCCGCCTGCATTCAATCTCGCTTCGCGCCGCAATGTGACTCCCAGAGCCAGCAGCAACATTGCCGCCACGCCGATCGCCGCGATTTGCCAGCGAACCACTCGCGGCGCAGCCAGCACTTTCTGACGGCGGAATTCGCGCAGCAGCGCGGCTTCGGCGCTGGGCGACGCTTTCCGTTCCACGTCTTGCAGCGACATCTTGTGCAGCCCGAAATCGAGCGCCTCGTTTTCGATCGCCAGCATCGCGCAGCGGCCACACGATTCTGCGTGCAGGAGCGCGCGTTCCCGCATCTCGAGGCCATGCGTTCCGGGGCGGTCGAGGTCGTGAACGATTTCCTCGAATTCAGTGCAATTCATTATTGTCTCCTCGCCGCTCATTCGCCCACCGCGCGTCCCTTGCCGCCGGCCGTGGCCCCGGCCGATGCGTGCTCCGCCTCGCGAAGTTTTTCCACGAGTATGCCGCGGGCGCGGTGCAACCGCGAGCGTACCGTTCCAACCGGGCAATCGAGCGCTGCCGCGGCCTCTTCGTAACTCATTTCTTCCAGCTCACAGAGCACGACAACCTCGCGATAATTGTCCGGCAGGGTCGAAATCGCGTGGCGGACGCGCGTCACTGTTTCTATGGAACTGAAATCATCATGGGGGTGGGCGCCGAATCCGTTTGAATGGCCTGCGCCGTTCCCATTCCCATTCCGTTGCGCGTAAGAACCATTGCCATTTGCGGAGTTCCAAGAGCCGCCCGCAGCGTCGTCATGATGGGCAAAATCTTCCGCGCCATCCAACAAAGGAGCCAGCCGTTTGTCCTGCTCCCATCTTTTGCGCAGATGGTTTCGCGCAATGCCAAACAAGAATCCGCCCAGCGTTCCCCGTGCCGGATCGAATCGTTTGGTGTCGCGAATCAGCGTCATGAAAACCTCTTGGGTCACGTCGTCGGCCACCGCCGCGTTCCCGCTCATATGCAGCGCGAAGCGATAAATCGCCGGATGCTTCCGGCGGTAGAGTAGGGTGAACGCTTCCTCATCTCCGGCGATCATTTGCCGCAGGAGGCCGTCGTCGGTCAATTCCGTGGGCCTAGTCATCTTGATTGTTTGGACGGCCTGCCCTGCTCTTCGTTACATATTCCGCCCGGCCGACGGGAAAGTTCCCGAATCTTCGGGGTTGTGCTTGCAACCGTCCGGCTTGGGCCTTCTCTGACCCGCCTTGACCCGCGCCCCAAGGTTCAATAACGTAGAGGCGTGCAGAGCGCGGCTCGCGCCATTCCGCGCCGTTCGCAGGCCGCCGCGGGAATACACCCCAGGCGCATCGCCCCGCCTTTGGAGGAACTATGCTGGAATTCGATCCGCACGTGCTGGATGAGAAGGCGGTCCCGCCGCCTGAGGATTTCTCCAGGCGCGCGCATATCAAATCGCTCGAGGAATATCGCGAGATGTATGCCCGCGCCGCCGAAGACCCGGAAAAATTTTGGGGCGAGCGCGCGAAGCTGCTCCACTGGTTCGAGCACCCGACGAAGGTCCTCGAATGGGATCCGCCTCACGCGAAATGGTTTACGGGCGGCAAGCTCAACGTCTCGCACAACTGCCTCGACCGGCACCTTGAAACGAATCCCAACAAGCCAGCTCTGCTTTGGGAAGCGGAGGATGGCTCGACGCTCCAGCTCACTTATGCAGAACTTCACGCGCGCGTCTGCCGCTTTGCGAACGCGCTGCTCTCCCTGAATGTAAACCCGGGCGATTGCGTTGCAATCTACATGGGGATGATCCCGGAGCTGGTGATTGCCATGCTCGCCTGCGCGCGAATTGGCGCGGTGCATTCGGTGGTCTTCGGAGGTTTCAGCGCGACCGCGCTTTCCGATCGCATCGGCGACGCGAAATCGAAAATTTTGATTACCGCCGATGGCGGATACCGTCGCGGCAAAATCGTTCCGCTTAAGGAAACCGCGGACGCCGCGCTAAAAAATTGCCCCACCATCGAAAAATCGATCGTTGTCCGCCGCACGGGTGAAACCGTCGGCTGGCAGGAAGGCCGCGACCTCTGGTGGCACGACCTCGAAGAAGGCGCTCCCACCGAATGCCCGGCCACGTTGCTCGATTCAGAGCACCCGCTCTTCATCCTCTATACCAGCGGCACCACCGGCAAACCCAAAGGCGTGCTTCACACCACCGCCGGCTACCTGCTCCAGGTGATGTGGACCACGCGGCTCGTCTTTGATATGCGCGACGATGACGTGTATTGGTGCACCGCCGATATCGGGTGGGTTACCGGACACAGCTACATTGTCTATGGGCCGCTTGCCAACGGCGCGAGCGTGGTGATGTATGAAGGCGCGCCCGACCAACCTCGCCGCGATCGCTTCTGGGAAATCGTGGAGCGGTACAAGGTCACAATTTTTTATACGTCGCCTACCGCGATTCGGGCGTTCATGGCATGGGGAAATGAATGGCCCGCTGCGCACGATCTCAGCAGCCTTCGCTTGATCGGCTCAGTCGGCGAGCCGATTAATCCCGCCGCGTGGCGCTGGTATTTCGAAGCCATTGGCGGAAACCGTTGCCCGATTGTAGACACCTGGTGGCAAACCGAAACCGGCGCGATCATGATTTCTCCACTTCCGGGCGCGACCCCGGCGAAACCCGGCTCCGCGACACTCCCGCTTCCGGGAATTGCGGCGCGCGTGGTTGACATGAAGGGCCAGCCAGTCAAGCCCGGTGAGACCGGCTACCTGACCATTCAAAAGCCGTGGCCTTCGATGCTGCGCACCATCTTTGGCGACGACGAGCGCTATGCCCGCGAATATTGGAGCCGCATTCCTGGCGTTTATTTCGCGGGCGACGCGGCGCAGTGCGACAAAGACGGCTACATTTGGGTTCTAGGCCGAGTGGACGACGTCATCAAAGTGGCTGGCCATCGCCTGAGCTCGATGGAAATCGAAAGCGTCCTCGTCAGCCATCCTTCGGTCGCGGAAGCAGCCGTCGTTGCGCGCCCCGACGAAATCAAAGGCGAAGCCATCATTTGCTTCGTCACGCTGCGCTCCGGAAAAACGCCGGATGCCGCCTTGCGCGCCGCTTTGATGGAACATGTGGCCACAACGATTGGCACGATCGCGCGCCCGACGGAGGTCCGTTTCGGCGACGTCCTCCCCAAGACGCGCAGCGGCAAAATCATGCGGCGCCTCCTTCGCGAGGTCGCCGCGAAGGGCGGCGTTTCCGGCGACACCACCACGCTAGAAGATTTGTCTGTGATCGAGCGCCTGGCCAAAGCCAAAGGGCACGACGAGGAGTAGCAGCGGCCGACGCCGCGCGTTGGCGATTGTTTCTTCAGAGAGCCAGGAGTGCGTTGACTCCGGCCTTCGCTATGACTATAATGACCAGAATGACTAGAACATCCATTTCGCGAACCAAGCAAGTGAAGGAAAGCCGCACGTGGGCAGTGGCAAAAGCGAAGGCTCGCCTAAGTGCCGTGATCGACCGCGCACTTTCGGAGGGCCCCCAAACGATCACGCGCAGTGGCCACAAAGCCGTGATCGTGGTATCGGCCGAAGAGTGGGAGCGTAAGACCCGGCGGAAAGGTAATCTCGCCGAATTCCTCGCTGCTTCGCCTCTGAGAGGTTCACGCATTCGCATTAAGCGTTCGAGCGATCGCCCGCGCCACATCAGCTTGTGAATTTCCTCCTCGATACGAATGTTGTGTCCGAATGGGTCAAGCCGCGCCCAAATACGAACGTCATGCGTTGGGTGTTCGAGGCAAACGAGGACCAAATTTTCTTGAGCGTTCTTACCTTCGCTGAGATCCGCCAAGGCGTTGACGAACTGGCGCCCGGCAGCCGCCGCTCGGCTTTGAATGCCTGGCTTGAAAATGAGCTGGTGATGCGCTTCGAAGGGCGGATCCTGAACGTAGATTTGCAAATCGCGAATGCATGGGGCGCCATGATCGCGCGAAGCAAGAAGATGGCATTGAGTCTCGGGGCCGTGGACGCCTTCTTTGCGGCCACGGCCTCTGCGAATGAGATGACCTTTGTCACCAGAAACACCCGCAGCTTCGAAGGTCTGGGCATTCAGCTTTTCAATCCGTGGAATGCTATATCTTGAGGCGAACCTAAGGCGGGGATTGGGCCACAGGTCGATGGCCTTGCACCTGCCTCTTCACCCTTGTTCGCTCGACAGGTAGATAGAATTAAAGCCCTCGCATTTCCCCAAATGTGAAAATTGCTGTGCATTTGCTCTTTCCGCCTGGGCGCAAACGAATCGCTGTGCCGCCCAAGCAACCTCCTTCCTTTTCTAAGCCCATGAAATTAAAAGGGATGCCCAGCAAATACCAGTACCACACGAATTCTTCCGCTCTGGCATACCGACTGCTTAGTCTACTTAGCCCGTAGACTTTGTCTGGTATCAATTGCCTCGGGCGACGCGCCATGAAAGTCTCTCAAAAAGGGCTATATGCCCTGGAAGCCTTGATGCTCCTCGCGCGCAGGTACCCCGAGGAAGCCACGAAAATCCGCGAAATCGCAGCTGAGGAAGAGCTGCCGGAAAAATTCCTTGAGCTCATCCTGCTCGAGTTGAAGCATGCGCGCATCGTTCAAAGCGTCCGTGGTGCAAAGGGCGGCTACCGGCTCTCGCGCCCGCCATCGAAGATTTTCCTCGGCGAAATTATCCGCACCATTGACGGGCCGCTCGCGCCTTTTGAAGACGCCGAATCGCTGCGGCGCCTGGTGGAAAACGACAAAAAGCACAGCCCGTTGTTTCGTGTCTTCCTGAATGTGCGCAATGCAGCTTCAGGCATCCTGGACCACACGTCGCTTTCGGACATTTGCCATGCGAAAAAATAATTTCCGCGGGGAAAATTTTGGATTATAGGATTTCGATTCTCGGTTTCGTGGTTGGACTTCTCGTCGGCTTGACGGGTATGGGCGGCGGCGCATTGATGACACCCGCGCTGATCCTGCTGGGCCTCGCGCGTCCTGCCATCGCCGTGGGAACCGATCTCGTCTGGGGAACGCTTACCAAAGCCGTCGGCTCGCTGGTCCATGTGCGACAGAAGACCGTGGATTTCAAGCTGGTGCGTCAACTTGCCTACGGAAGCGTGCCCGGATCGCTTGCGGGAATCGCGCTGCTCGCCATTTTGCATAAACACGGAACGGATTCCATGGACCGCGTCGTGGTCCGCATGCTCGCGGTCGCGCTGATGTGCGTTGCAATCAGTTTATACGTCCGCGCCGTGCGCGGTCCGCGCGTGAGGCCCGAGGGTGAGATCGAGCCCGTTTCCGCAATTTCTAAATGGCCCCCGTGGATGACGTCCGTGGTCGGCGGCGTGATCGGTTTCCTGGTTTGCCTCACGTCAGTCGGAAGCGGTAGTCTGATCGTCGCATTTTTGGTGGTGGCCTATCCGGGCACGGCGATGCGGCGGATCGTGGGTTCCGATATAGTCCATGCACTGATTCTCGTGGGAATTTCCGCGCTCGGGCACTTAGGGCTGGGAACCATCAACGTGCCGCTGCTCGGCGCGCTGCTGGTTGGCTCAATTCCCGGCGTCTGGGTGGGAAGTAAGATGAGCATGGTGTTTCCGGAGCGCGTTCTGCAACCCATCCTCGCAACCACGCTCTTCTTCCTTGGCTACAAACTTCTCTAATCTTTTTCGCACTTTCCTTATCAGAAATTCCATTCTGCCTATAAAGCGACCGACAAAATACAACTGAGCCCCACGTAATACAGCATTCGGCTCGGGCTTCCATTGCATCGCTTTCGCACGGTTTGTTGTGTGCGCCGTTGCTTCTGTTTCTGGAGTAAAATCTCGCTCGAGAAACGGGCGGGCGAGATTGCCAGCCGAGAGGAAAATTTAGCCATGACAAAATTCGACGAGAAACACATTTCTCGCCGCGGATTTCTCACCAAGGTCGGCGGAGGGATTGCCGGCGCTACCGTGGCTGGATCGTTGATTAAAAATGCAGCGGGACGCCCGCAGCTCCAAGTACCGAATCCTCCGGGACGCAAATTGGGATGGGCCGTCGTCGGCCTGGGCAGCCTTTCGATTAACCAGATACTTCCTGCGTTTGCGAAATCTGAAAAATCGAAATGCGTAGCTCTCGTGAGCGGCCATCCGGACAAAGCAAACAAGCTGGCGCTTCGCTATGGCGTGGACGCGAAAAACATCTACAACTACGAAAATTACGACACGATTCGCGACAATCCCTCGGTGGACATCATCTACATCGTGCTGCCCAACAGCATGCACGCCGAATACACCATTCGCGGCGTGCAGGCAGGGAAGCACATCCTATCCGAGAAACCCATGGCCGTTTCCGTGGCGGAATGCCAGTCCATGATTGCCGCGGCCGCCAAAGCGAATCGAAAACTGATGGTCGCCTACCGCTGCCGCTATGAGCCCTACAACAAGGAAATGATACGCATGGCACGCGAGCAGGTGATGGGCCCCGTCAAGATTATCCAGAACGAGGTGGCCTTCAATATTGGCGATCCCGCGCAATGGCGGCTGAAAAAGGCGATGTCCGGCGGCGGTTCGCTGATGGACATCGGAATTTATGCTTTGCAGGCGGCGCGCTATATTTCAGGCGAAGAGCCGGTGGAAGTGAATGCCTTGTCGTTCAGCACGCCGGGAGATCCGCGATTCTTGGAAGTAGAGGAATCGATAAATTTTCAGTTGCGCTTTCCCGGGGGCATACTCGCAAATTGCATTTCAAGCTATGGATGTATGGCGCGTTCGCAATTCCGCGCGCATGGAACGAATGGGTATTTCGAATTGGAGCCTGCCAACCCATATACCGGTCTGCGAATGAGGGTGAACACAAACGACATTTCGGACGAGGTGCTGCTCGAGCCGGTGGACCACTTCGCCGCGGAGATGGACCACATGTCCCAATGCGTGATGGAAGATAAAACTCCGCTAACGCCCGGTGAAGAAGGCCTCCGCGACATGAAAATCATGACCGCCATTTACGAAGCGGCAGCTACACGCAGGACCGTCCAGCTTTGAGGATGCCCGTATCTAATTTTCATTCGCGGCAAGGGTTTGCGTAACGCAGGGCCGTCCTGAACAGAGGCGAAGGGCGTCCCGTGTGTGCGCTTCATTTAAGGGAGCAACAAAGCAGGAAAGCTCGAAGCCAAAATTTATTGGACCGGTTCCGCCGAATTATCCACGAACCACTGAGCGCGTACCTTCGCCTCCGCGATAGCTGTCCCTTCCGATGCATACACCACGGACCGGTTTCTTGGAGTCCACGCGTTGGATTGGTCCTTCCCATTGATTCGAAACATCGGCCTCCACACCTCATTCGGAGCGGGATTAATCTGAGTAGCAGATGCGGTGATGTTGAAGCCCTTGTATGTGTAATTCACACCTCTATTTTATCATGGTCCGAAGCACGGCATCTGTCGCTCGGTGAGGGCCGCATTAACCAACCCGCGCTTACGGATTGAGCGTGAATTTTGTTTCGATGGCATGCTCGCCTGCGGGAACGGCAAAGGCGCACGAGCCGTTGGTAAGCTTAATTTTGCGGAGCGGCTGGCCGTCGATCCTGACGCCTGTTCCGATGGAAGATGCTTCAAATTCGTCAAGCGTGATATTGAAGGCCCGCGAACTTGCCACGCGGAAAGTGACCGTGGCGGAAGTAGCGAGGTAGTCGCGGACGACCACTCCTGCGTCGGCGTGGAACGCGAGTTTGCCATCGCGCACCAATGTAGTTTCGTTTGGGGCGATTGTTACATCGTAAGTGTGGCCTTGCCAGACGATGCCGTGAAGGGAACTGCTCGACGGAGGATCAAGCGCGCCGAAGCGAAGGCCGTCCCAAGGATTCACGTCAATAAATTGCTCGAGCGGAATCAGGCAGAGCAGCGTTCCCCAGGTATAGTGCGTGTCGCCGCCGCCGTTTCCGCCCCAGGCGTGATACAGCTCGTCATTGCGGCCATTCGCCTTCCAATCCTCCATGAAAAGCGCGTAGCTTTTCCGCGCGAAATCGAGCGCCTCGGAATTGAAGGCGTAGCGATCGAGCGCGTGGTAGAGCAAATAGTTCGTCGGACCCCAGATGCTGCCGCGCCAATAATATTGATCGTCAAAGGCGGGATCATTGCGCGGCGTTGTGGGGACCACATACTCGCCCCAGAATTCCTTCGGGTTGAGCAGATGCTCGTTGACCATCCGCCGAGCCTGCTCCGGCGTCGCGATGCCCGCGAGCATGGGATAAAAATTCGTGGGGGATAGCTTCTTGGAGAATTCGCCATTCCACGAACGGTTCTCGTAAATACCGTCCGCGTCATTCCACAATTTGTCCCGTATAAGCTGTTTCATTTTTTCCGAGTCAGCCTGAAGCGCGCGCGCGTCGTCGTCTTTGCCCAGGATGGTCGCGAGTTGCGCGAGGCACTCGGCGTCGAGCGCATACAGCGAATTGAGCCCCACGTCATCGAGATCCATCGTTTGCGTTTGCGGATCGAAATGGACGCCATCGTACATCGGGCTATCGTCCATGCCCGATTCCCACCCTGCCTGCAGACGGAAACCGCGCCCGCCGCTCGATTCCCGCGAGCCTCGATTGCTCCCCCACTCAAGTAAGCCGTCGCGATTGCCGTCGCGCCAGGGCTGGCCGTCACCTCGATCACGGAACCACCACTCGTGCCAACGCTTCAGCCGCGGATAGGCCCACTCAAGCATCGCGCGGTCCGGATACCTCTGAAAAACTTTCCACACCGCGTAAGAACCAACCGGAGGCTGCGAACGGTCCGGCGTCCCGCCGCTTCCGGCGAGCCCATTGGGAACGAGCCCGGTGTCCGTCTGGGCGAGCAGCAGCGTGCGAATGGTCGCGAGCGTTTGGTCTTTATCCTCGAGGCTGGTGAGCAGCGAGCCGAAAAATCCGTCCCATTCGCCAAGCACCCAGCCGCCGGCGTTGTGCGCTGCGCGGCGGCTAATGCTTGGGAAGACGAGCCCCGTCTGAGGCGCATAAAGCGAATTCCAAAACATGTTGTCGCCGATGGCTTCGGGCGCGCCTTCGAAAAGCCCTTGGGCGGACGGGCGCCGCGCCGAATACGCGGCGGATTTTTCCGCGAGGATGGCGTCAATTTTCCCTGCCGAAAGCAAATCCTGCGCGTGCGAGGTAAGTGCGCTCTTGTCCCATCCGAGCGTTGCAACGAAATGCGCCGTGCCGTTCGAACCAGTGGAAAACTGCAAGCCCGCCGCGTTGCGCGAAGGGTCGCTATCAATCGAATTGACCACCAGCCCCGCGCCCCTCATCGTCAATCCCAATTCGTTCAGGCCGGGGAACGTGCCGCTTCCGACCGTCGGACGATCGATCATCACCACAAATTGCGCGGCGCTCGAAAAATTGTGCTCGAAATGCTGAACACCCGCGATGGAAGGCACGATGCCGGCCGCGCTCGAGCTGCCGCTGGAATTTTCCACCGAGAAAACGGCGGGCGCACCCCAGGAAACTCCCGAGTAGGGAATATAAGTTTCCAGCACCGTCTGAAAATCGGGCTTCGCGGTAATCCGCCCGACGACCGTGGCCTCATCAATGCGCGACCATTCCAGCGTCACCAGCGACGCGCGCGGCGCCACGACCCACGAGAGCCGCGAATACGAGCCGTCTGGCGCGTGGGGACCAACTTCGCGCACCGCGTCATAAATCGAAGCGCCATCCAGAAATGTCCCGCGAGAGGTCGAGCCAAATCGCAAAGCGAAATGCGAAGGCTGCCCGCCGACGTAGGCAAGGAAAACGATCCCGTTCCAGGCGTCCACATCGAACGAATCAATTTTGATGGTATCGAATTTCGGAATGGCTGGCTGCTGTGCCGGCGCTGGTAGCGCCAGAAGCAACGGCGCAAACAGCGAAGCGCAAAATAGGAAAACGCGGCTGGCGATTGTGGCTGGGCGCGTCACGGCGAAGCAGGAAGTCTACCCTACAAGCATACGTGGGGAAATTGGAATTGGCGGAGTGCGGCTCGCGCAGGACGAACTCAGGGGCCGCGCTCGCGAATACGATCAAGCCAAGCGATGGCCCCTGAAATTCCAAAGCAATGAATCAAAGCAGCGGAGTAAGCGCCGCCAGCAAATGCGCCCCGTCCGGCGTGCCCCAGCCGGTCACCGCGTCGTAGCCTGCTCCGGCCGTGTAGCCGCCAACCGTCGCCGTGCTGTTATTTCCGCTGGTGATGTCTTTGCATCCCGCCGCGCCAATCGTTGTTGTGGCTGGGCCCGCAGTTTTGTAAAGCAGCGGCGTGACGTAACCGACGCGCTTTCCTCCCGTAAGCGTGGCGTTCATCCGCGCGATCAACGAAGCCCAAAGCGGCGAAGCCGCGCTCGTGCCGCCTTCTTGCAGCGTTTTTCCGCCGAGCACAATCAAGTAGCCCGTATTCGCGCTCGCGTCCGCAGAAACATCAGGCGTAGTGCGGCCCGGCCCGGCACCAGGATTCACCGATTTCGGCACGAAGCTCGATTGCCAGGTGGGCGGCGGAGTAAACACAACGCTGACGCCTCCGCCCGAACTTCCGCCACCATCGGCGCGAAGCCCGTCACCGTCCTTCCATCCGGTTTCCACGTACGAAGCTCCCGACTTGCGAAGTGTCGTCCCGCCCACGGCGAGCACGTAAGGACTCGACGATGGGAAATCGATATGCGCGTGCCCGTCCGTCACAGCGTCGCTCGAACCATCGTCGCCCGATGCCACGCAGACCGTCATCCCGATCAGCGCGGCTTCCTGAAACGTTTCGTTTACCTGCGTGATTGCGGCGGAAGTCCACCATGCGCCGTCCTCGGAATTCCCCCAGCTGACGGAAAGTACGATGGGATTGTTCGTCTTGTCCTGCACGGCCGCATCAATCGCGTTGATCCAGCCTTTCTCGGTGAACTGCGCGAAGTAAACGGGAATCGTCGCCTTAGGGCATGCCCCCGCGAGTACCTCGACGTCGAGCATCACTTCCGCCGCGGCATCATTCATCGTGTTCGTAGGCGTGCCGTCCACACTGATGGGAACCACGGTTGGGACGCCGACATTCGCGGTCTGGCAGAATTTCTGCAGGTCGGATTCGAAGAATCCACCGTCGAATTCCAGCAGTCCGATCACCTGGCCGGTGCCGTCGCCTTGCGGAAAATTATAAATAGCCGCCAATTCCGCGGGAAAAAACCACGGCCGCGATTTCGTCTTCGACGATTTCGCCGCCATCGTGGTCGTCGCATGCCCGCGGCGCTTGACCACCCGCCGGTTGTCCAATCCGAAGACGCCTTCGACGAGGTCGCTTACCGCCGTCGGAACCTGCACGCGGCCCACGCGCCCGCGATACTCGCCCTGATCGCTCGAAAATCGCATCAGCTTCACGCCAAACGCCGCATTCATCGCCGTCACCGTGCCCGCCAGTTCCACTGTGCGCTTATCGATGTCCGTGTGAACTACTTCCAATCCAAGATCGCCAAACGTTTTCGCAACTTTGTCAATGTCAGCCTGGCTTGCGTTGTAGGAGGCCAATGCATCGCGAGTGATCATCTGCTTCGGCCGATCGGCAACGGAAGGCAGCGGCGCCTTGCGCCTCACCTTGACGGTTACTTCCACCCATTGTTCGGCGTGTGCCGCACCGATCGCTTTCGCGCCGGGAAGCGGAATCCTGTCTGAGCCCTTTACGTCCGTATGTGTCTGAGCCATTTCTCCTCCTTGGAATCAGCCTGCCGTACGCCCCGCAGCTCCGGATTCTACCGGGGCGCTGCAGGGAGGGCAGCCGATTCGTCGCGCTCTCCATTCAAGGGAATAGTGCTCGCAGAGGGAATATCGTTTCAAGTACTAAGAAAGATTCTGTGGGCGAAACTCAAGAGAAAATATTGTTCCCCGCAATCTGCTAAAAAATCCGACGGGGCTAGGGGCGCATCATTTTGGCGGCTACTTTCGCCATCAGGCGGCGGGGCGCGAGGCGTTCGGCTTCGATCATGGCAATATTCTTTGCGCCGGAGATGACGCATGTCTTGCCGCGGGCGAGGCCAGCGAGGCCGACCCGGGCTACTTTGTCGGCGGATTCGGCGGCTTTGAAGACGCGATCGGGCTGCTTCGCCACGCTCTGGAACTCAGTAGTCGTCGTTCCCGGGCAGAGCGCGCAAACGCGAACGCCAAACGGGCGAAGTTCCTCGGCAATGCCCTCGGCGAAGATCAAATCGAAAGCCTTTGTAGCCGCATAAGCGGAATTGAACGGCACGGCCTGAAACCCCGCAATCGAGGCCACAATCATCACATCGCCGTGGCGCCGTGCGACCATCCCGGGAACGTAGAGGTCAGTAAGCGCGACCACCGCCGCGCAATTCACCTGAATCATTTCCAGCTGGCGCGCCACAGGGATTTCGTGAATATAGCCGAAGGTGCCGAACCCGGCGTTGTTGATGAGCAACTCGATCTCGATGTGTTTGCCCTCTGTGAAATTGAAGATCTCGGCGGGCGCCTGCGGGCGCGTGAGGTCGGACGCAAAAACTTCCACATTCACCTGGTGCTTCGACGAGAGTTCCGTACCCAGTTCGCGCAGACGATCCTCACGGCGGGCTACGAGCACGAGATTCGATTTAGCTGCGGCGAGTTGACGGGCGAGTTCGAGGCCGATTCCGGCGCTCGCACCGGTGATCAGCGCCCATTTGTTAGCCCATCTGTCCTTCGGATTATCGGACACGTATTCCTCCAAGCCGGAAAAGGGAATGAGACCACATCCGGAGGCTGTTCGGAAGCGGGAAAATCTCGCGGAAAGCGTTCGTGCGCGCTCAGGCGCGGTCGGCTGGGTGTCGCAGCAGGACGGCGTCCCGCAAGCGGGTGCCTTGCTCTTTCAGGTGATTCAATAGGCGGCGCGCCCAGACAAATTCAGCGGCGAGGATGCTGAGGGCCAGGATAATGGTAAGCCAGCCGGGGCCAGGCGTCACAAACATAACGATCCCCAGGACAAGCAGAGTGAACCCGAACAGAATCTTCAGGAAACGCTTCGCCTGTTGGAAAGACTTTATTAACATTTGTTCATCCAGCGCGATGCCAAAGGGCTTTTCGCATTCTGCCTCTCAATTGTTTGATGCCGCTCGCGCGCCATTCGACACAACTGAGCACGCAGATTTCCAACTTGCCAATGAAATACCCGCGAAGGATTTGACGAGCGAAAGGCCCATTTCGCTCAACAAACAAAAGGGGCGTTTCGGCTTTTCTTCCACGAATGGCAAATTTCTGCCTTGAATGGCGCAAAAGAGGAAATTTTCGGCGGGAGATTGCAAATTCCCGAGGGCGCAATGTGTCGCCCCAACCATCGACGAACCCCTGTCCGCAAGCGACGAGATTCGGGCGCTAGCGGGTGGGCTAAAACTTGAAAACCACGCCCGCGGAAACTTTCGGGCTTACCTGGTAGGTGTTGAAATACGTCGTGCCCGCCGCATCCAGAGAGACACGATAGGCAAGCCGGCGATGATGTGTGTTCAAGTCCACGCCCCCGCCCACTTCGTAACCATAGGAGGTTTGGTTCCCGTAGGCGGTCTGGGGCCGGAACGTCGCAGCGCCGATTAGGCCATGTGCCCAGACTTCGATGTTGTGCTGCATGGAGTGGCGGACACGAATGCCGCCCATTCCCATCAGGTACTTCGCAAGGCAGCCCGGTGCCGGTGCGAAGGTGCCGACAAATTCTCCGTCGGCGCCCAGCCAATCCTTGAAGTAGTAGACGACGCCGAAATTCACACCCTCAGTATTGACCTGGACCCCAGGGACCTCGAAGAAGCGAAGGTAAGTGAATCCCACATACGCCTGCCAATAGAAATTCTGAAAGACGCCTTGAACCACCTGCGGCTCGGCTGGTTCAGCGGGCGTAGGGGCGGCCGGGAGCGCAAGGCCAAAACTGGACGGCGCGGAAGCGGGAGCTTCAATCGCGACTGGCGGAAGTGCAAGCTTAAGCGGAGCATCCGGCAGGAGGGCCGGCAGGGAGTTCTGCGAAGCTGCCGTCGCCAAGGATTGTGGTTCCGGCGAATTTGCCTGAGCGGCGGCGCTGCCCGCAAAAAGCAAGGCAATCCCAAGAAGTAATGTTGCCTGTTTCATATCTATTTCCCCCAAGTGCGCTGGGCCGATGAGATGACTTCTTAATTAGAACGGTGTAACAAACGGCTGTCCATAGTTATGATTCAATTGTGCGCGAGGGAATTACCGCCCCGGAACCTGTCCATTAGGACAGGTGCTAGTATCGGATTTTCTGTGCTCGCTTTGAGGCTGTACGACCGGGCGCGTTCCGTTGGCACACATGGAATCAAACACGAGGTGGAAGGGCGAAGTCTCACTCTGCACTTGACTTCATTATTGCTTTTGATAACCTTTGATTGCTGCTTAACAAGCAGCGCTTATCCAGAGTGGCTGAGGGTACAGGCCCTGCGAAGCCACAGCAACCTGGTGCAAGAACCAAGGTGCTAACTCCTGCCCAGTGGGGAGAGATAAGATCCTCATTTGACCGGTCCTCCGGCCGATTGAAGATTCAACTCCCAAACTGAAGTCCAAGGCGGCGGGCTGCAACCGCAATTTGCGGATTGCACGTTCGTCTATTGCGGCGCATCGCGCGCCGGCGGGGCCATGCTCCATTTATGGCTCTTACGCGCGCGAGCAACGCCATGGCGGAGCCTATCCGTCAATCGGGAGGCACGAGATGTCCGAAGGTGCATTAGCGGGCCAGCCGGTCGCGGTGATCAAGATCGGCGGCTCGATCCTCACCAATGCCCGGGCGTACCGCCGGGCTGCCTTGTTTGTGCGGAATCGCCAGAAGCTTTCCCCCGGCGAACGCCTGGTTGTGGTCGTGTCCGCGCAGAAGGATTCCACCGACGCGCTGGAGCAGGACGCGAAGAAAATCACCGAATCGCCCGATCCGGCGGCGCTGGACATTTTGTGGTCCACGGGCGAGCTGCGCTCGGTGGCGCTGCTCACACTCCATTTGCAGGCGCTTGGCGTTCCCGCCGTGGCCGTAAACATTCACGAAGCCGGATTGACAGTCCCCGAAAATGAACGGGATGCGATTACAGGCCACGTTCAGATTCAGCCGGCGCGCCTGCGCGAATTCCTGCAAAAACATTCCATCGCTATCGTGCCCGGATTTTTTGCGATCGATGCGGCGGACCGCGTGGTGTCACTCGGGCGCGGCGGATCGGATTTGACGGCCGTGCTGCTGGCGATTGGCTTGAATGCGTCGCGGTGCGTGCTGCTGAAAGATGTGGCGGGATATTTCACCAGCGATCCGCATCGCAACGCCGACGCGCGGCCGGTGCCGTTCCTCACATTCGAGCAGGCGCTGAAACTTGCGGATGAGGGTTGCGATCTGGTGCAGCGCAAGGCGATCGAGGCAGCCTCGCGGCGCGGTTTGCAGCTCGTGATCCGCAGCCTGGACGAAAAAGCGCCCGTGAGCCACATCAAAGGGGCTCCGAATGAACATTCACTGGAAATTGCGGTCGAGACGGTGACGGAAACGATCTGAATACAGATTCGATGTGGGATCTGTTTGGCAGGGAATAGCGGTACGCAGAAATAGAGTTAGCCGAAAGACGGAAAAGGAGTAAGAGAATGAAATTCGCTACGAAGACGATTCATGCGGGACAACCCTCCGAGCCGGAAACCGGCGCGTTGATCCCTCCTATTTTTCAGACTTCGACCTACGAGCAGGATGAGCCCGGCCACGACAAGGGATATTGCTATTCGCGCACGGGGAATCCCACGCGTACGCGGCTGGAGACGGTGCTGGCGGAGCTAGAAGGCGCGCAATACGCAGCCGTTTTCGCATCAGGGCTTGCGGCGGAGAATACCGTGCTGCAGGCGTACCTGCACCCGGGAGATGAAATTATCATTCCGCTGGACGTGTATGGCGGCACGTATCGGATTTTGAACAAGGTGTATCAAGCGTCGGGCGTGGTGACACGCCAGATTGACACGAGCGACCTGAAGGCGGTGGATGCGGCGCTTTCGTCGCGCACCCGGCTGGTATGGATCGAGTCGCCGACGAATCCGCGGTTGCTGGTAAACGACATTGCTGCGATTTGCAAGTTGGCTCACGCGCATGGAGCTCTCGTCGTGGTGGACAACACTTTCGCGACGCCGTATTTCCAGCAGCCCTTCGAACTGGGCGCGGACATTGTGGTACACAGCGTGACGAAATACCTGGCGGGGCATTCGGATTTGATTCAAGGCGCGGTGCTCGCCAAGGAGCTTTCGGTATTCGAGCCTATCAAATTCCTGCAGAACGCGGTGGGCGCAGTTCCCGCGCCGCTGGATTGTTGGCTGACGATGCGCGGGCTGAAGACGCTGGAGCTTCGCATGGACCGCCATGCAAAGAACGCTGCCGCGATTGCCGACGCGCTCGACGGGCATCCGCTGGTGCGCGTGGTTTATTTCCCCGGGCTTCCGAACCATCCCGGGCACGATATCGCGAAGAAGCAAATGACGGGATTCGGCGGCATGGTCTCATTTGAGCTGAACGGATCGATTGAAGAGGTGGTGGCGTTTGTATCATCGCGACATTACTTCACGCTGGCGGAAAGCCTGGGCGGCGTAAAATCATTGGTGTGCCATCCGGCGACCATGACTCACGCCTCTGTTCCCGGGGATGTGCGGGCAACGCTTGGGCTTTCGGACACGCTGATCCGGCTTTCGCCGGGCTGCGAAAATGCGGAAGACCTGGTGGAAGATTTGCTGGAAGGGCTCGCAAAGGTTGCGGATGCGCGAAATTCACAGAAAGCGGTGACAGCGGGTGCCCGATAGTAAGGTGAAAAAAGCGCCGCAAAAGAAAATGGATGTCGGCATCCTGGGCGCGACCGGGATGGTGGGGCAGCATTTTGCCGCCTTGCTGGCGGAGCATCCCTGGTTTCATGTGACTTGGCTTGCGGCGAGCGAGCGATCGGCGGGCAAGCGCTATGGTGATTTGCCGTGGCGGCTGTCGTCGCCTTTGCCGAATGGAACGTCGAAACTTTTTGTGGAGGAATTGAAGCCAGGGGCGGGGCCGCAGCTTGTGTTTTCGGCGCTGGATTCCTCCGTGGCGGGGGAAGCGGAAACGGCCTTTGCAGCGGCGGGCCACATCGTGGTGAGCAATGCGCGGAATCACCGGATGGACCCTCTGGTGCCTCTGCTGATTCCTGAAGTGAACCCCGAACATCTTGGTTTGGTGGCGTTGCAGAGGAAAGCGAAGGGCTGGAAAGGCGCGATTGTCACGGACCCGAACTGCTCAACCATTGTGTTGGGGATTGCGCTGGGTGCGCTGCGGGAGTTGAAGCCGAAGCGCGTGCTGGTGACAACGCTGCAAGCGCTTTCCGGGGCGGGATATCCCGGCGTGGCTTCGCTGGATGCCACAGCTAACGTTGTTCCTCACATCGAGGGCGAAGAAGAAAAGATGGAGTCGGAGACAAAGAAAATTCTGGGGCGATTCGCGGCCGGCGCGATTCAGCCGCATCCGGTGACGATCAGCGCAACAACAACACGCGTGCCCGTGGTGCACGGCCACACCGAAAGCATATCGGTGGAATTCGAGAAGAAAGTGACGCGCGAGGAAATCCTGGCTGCGTTCCGTAAGTTTACAGGCGAGCCGCAGAAGCTCGGGCTGCCCAGCGCGCCGGCGGCTCCGATTATTTATATGGATCAGGTGAACCGCCCTCAGCCGCGGCTGGATGCAGAGCGCGACGGCGGGATGGCTGTTTACATCGGCAGGCTGCGGGACTGCAATGTGCTGGGGCACAAGTTTATTGCCATGGGGCACAATGTGATTCGAGGCGCGGCGGGCGCGGCGATTTTGAATGCCGAGCTGATGGCTGTGAAGAAACTTCTGGGCTAGTCTTCTGGCGTCACGTATTTGGCGGTCAGGAAAGCGGCGCGCTTTGTATTACCGGCGGATCGTTACGCTTGCGGTATCGACATCGTAGCCTTCGTCCTTCGCCATTTTTTGCGCTGTTGAACGAAGCGTTTGCTCGTCTGCATTTTGAGGCAAATCGCTGTGACGCCGAATCACCTCTTCGCCCATTACCATTCTCACCAGCCATTTCGACTTCGCGGTATCCCAAGAAACTTCCAGTTGATCAACGCGCATGGCGGCCTCCGGTCATAAGCAGGCGGCATTGTAATCCAGGATGGTGCAAAAGCGTTCGCGGAAAAAATGGCGGAGAGGGTGGGATTTGAACCCACGGTAGGGTTTCCCCTACACTCGCTTTCGAGGCGAGCTCTTTCAACCGCTCAGACACCTCTCCGTGCCCTGCGCAGCTTCGTTAGCTTAACAAAGGCGCGTAGGCCTCACAACTGCCGTTGACGCCCGATTGCAACCTTAACGCCTCGCAGCAAAAAAATCTTTCAGAAGGCCGGCGGCTTCTTCGGTCATTATTCCGGAGGTGACTTCCACGCGGTGGTTAAGCTTTGGGTGATCGAGCACGGAGAAGCAGGAAGCAATCGCGCCGCCTTTTGCATCGGGCGCGCCGTAGACGAGGCGGTCAATGCGAGCTTGAATCATCGCGCCGGCGCACATGGCGCAGGGCTCGATGGTCACGTAAAGGGTGGCGCCCACGAGCCGGTAGTTGCCTATGGTTGCGGCGGCTTCGCGCAGTGCGATTATTTCGGCGTGCGCTGTCGGGTCGCAGTCGGCAATGGTTCGGTTCCCGGCGCTTGCGATGATGCTGCCATCGAAAACAACAACTGCGCCGACAGGGACTTCGCCTCGGTGCGCGGCTTTTCGCGCGTCGTCGAGCGCGGCTTGCATGAATTGCTGGTGAAGTTCGGCGGAGTCAGTCATTGAAGCCAAGAATACCACGGGACGTGACGACGACCCGTCGTGCAGTATGCCAATGTGTGGTGCGGTTGCCCGGGCTGTCCTTATTTTCTTCGCCTGGGCCATTCAAGGGAATGTAACGAAATAGGCGAAGTGTGCCAGAATGGGGCCATCGTTTTAGGGAGGTGGCCATGGCTTACACCCCCAAGCATATGAAATGGTGGGGTTGGGGCGATCCTGAGGTCGAGTTCCATTCCAGCGCGCACCCTGGATTCTGGCCGTATGCCAAGGCGCAGCTTGGAATTGAGGATGAAAAGCCGCGCACGCCACCCGTTCCGCTCGAAGAAATGCTGCTGCCCGAGGCTGTCGTCAATTCACGTTTCCTCTCCGAATTAAAATCCGTTTTGAACCCAGGCCAAATCTGCGACAGCGCTGAAGAGCGCGTGATCCATGCGTATGGCAAAGGCCTCCGCGATTTGTTCCGTATGAGGCGCGGATGGGCCGAGGGCGCGCCGGATTTGGTGGTCTATCCGGAAAACGAAAACGATGTGTTGATCACGCTGCGAGCGGCGGCCCAGCACGACGTGATGGTGATACCGTTCGGCGGCGGATCGAATATCTCGGGATGCCTTGAGCGGATGGAGTCGAGGCGAATGGCTGTGTCGCTGGATATGCGGCGCATGCGGCGAGTGATCGAGGTGGATGCGGAATCCTGTACTGCACGCGTGGAGGCGGGAGTGTTCGGGCCCGATTTGGAAGGGCATTTGCGCGAAGCGGGAGTGACGCTCGGGCACTTTCCGGATTCGTTCATGCATTCGACGCTGGGAGGCTGGATCGCAACGCGTTCGGCGGGAATGCAAAGTGACAGGTACGGCAAGATCGAAGACATGGTGATCGCTTTGCGGATGGTGACGCCGGAAGGAGTGCTGGCGACACGGACCGTCCCGAAATCGTCGAATGGGATTGACGTGAATCATATGTGCGTCGGGAGCGAAGGGACGCTGGGCGTGATCACGGAAGCGACGATGCGCGTGCATGCACGCCCTGAATCGCGGGTGGTTCCCGCCTTTTTATTTCCTGAATTCGAAGGAGGCCTGGAGGGTGTGCGCGAATGCGTCCGCCGGGAGTGCACGCCTTCGATGGTGCGGCTCAACGATCCGGGCAAGACGGGTCTTTCTGTGGCGTTCAAACCACCCGCCTCGCGACTCTCGCGGGCGGTGAGCGACGCCATGAAAACGTATTTGCGGGTGAAAGGATTTGACTTGCCGCGGGCGTGCCTGATGCTGGCGGCATTCGAGGGACCAAAAGACGTTGTGGCACGGCAGTTGCGTCAAGTGAGCGCTATTTACAAAAAGTTTGGGGGAGTGAGCCTTGGGTCGGGATCGGGGAAATCGTTTGAGGCCACGAAATACGATTTTCCGCATATCCGCGATTTCATGCTGGAGCGCGACGTGACGACGGACGTGAGCGAAACCTCGACGGTGTGGGGCAATATCATGCCGCTCTATAAATCTACGATGCAAGATCTGCGAGCAAGTGTCGCGGAAAGCGGCGTACCGTCTTGGGCGGGCTGCCACATCAGTCACACTTATCCCTCCGGGGCCAGCCTCTACTTCACATTTGGTTTTAAACAGGAGTATGGCCGCGAGATGGAGCAGTATTTGCGAGTGAAGCGCGCGGTTCAGCAGTCGTTCATTGATCATGGCGCGACGCTTTCGCACCATCATGCCGTGGGGACCGAACACTTGCCTTGGCTGGCTGCGGATATTTCGCCATTGGGCGTGCGAGCCGTGGCAGCACTGAAGCGAGGGCTCGATCCGGGCAACATTATGAATCCGGGGCGGCTGCAACCGTCGCGGGACGCGTTTGAGGCGTGGACACGAATCAGCGAGCGTCCGAAGGGCGATTCAACGGCGAACTCGGACGCGGATGTGAAGGCAAGGGCCTCCTCCGTTTAGCAGCGGAAAGATTCCATCGCGATCGAATTTTTTGCGGACACTTCCGTTTGCGGCTCGGAAACATTCCGAGTTCTCGTTTGGTGTGCAATCCGGGCTTCGTTATAAGATGACTCCCTTGATTTTCCCGATGAGGAGCTATGGAACTACGTAAAGACCCGATCACTCGCAGTTGGGTGGTGGTGGGGCATCCGGAACGCGAAAAGGTGCGGGAAGGCCCGTGCCCGCTTTGTCCGGAGAACCGGATCGAGACGCGCGTGCTCCTCGATTTGCCGCGGCAAGGGCCGTGGCAGGTGCGTGCCTACCCGCATTTTCGGCCGCTCTATCATATTGAAGGCGACCCGGGGCGCGGCGCCGACGGAATTTACGACCGCATGGCGGCCATCGGCGCGCATGAAATTATCGTGGAGACACAGGACCACACGCGAACGCTCGCGCAGATGAGCGACGAGGAAATCGAGCGGGTCCTGGAAGCCTACGCATTGCGCATCACTGACCTGCGAAGGGATGCGCGGTTCAAATACGTGGCGGTGTACAAGAATCAGGGAGTGCAGTCAGGCGAGGAATGGGCGCACGCGCATTCGCAGGTGACGGCCACAACGTTCGTGCCGCGGCGCATACTTTATGAATTGCGCGCTGCACGCGAGTGGTATCGGGACCGAGAGCGATGCGTCTTCT
>Ga0070765_100000455_pt1 | contig 24830 bp, 19 predicted proteins | sample HubBroMetageWFT5_FD_71516 | JGI IMG/M metagenome (GOLD analysis project Ga0070765, IMG submission 71516) | Warmed and freeze-thawed soil microbial communities from the Hubbard Brook experimental Forest, New Hampshire - Hubbard Brook CCASE Soil... | ecosystem: Environmental > Terrestrial > Soil... | reverse complement strand
GGTGACGGTGTTAGCTCCATAGTTCGCGGACCAGATATTGGCCCCGTCGAAGGCCAACCCAATGGGCTCGTTACCGACTGGAAAGAGGGTCGTCGCACCCGCCAAATACCATTTCAGCAGGGCGATCTTGAGTGGGTTCAGCCGCGCTCCTGCATCCAAAATGGGAGGCAGTATTTGCGATCCCGGCCCAGCCTGCGCCGGTTGACTAGCTGCTTTCTGCGCCTGCCCGGCAAACAAGTTCGCCATCGCCAGAACCACAACAATCAGAGACACGCCAATAACAATTCGAGTCTTCATGACTTTCTACTCCTGCGGTCAGTCCAGAGATAAACGGCTAGGTAAGAACGTCGTTTACAAGTGGGCAAATGGAACATCAACCAGGGTTGTGGGACGAAGCGAACGCTAGCCAATAATGAGGGAATAATGAGGGGACAGACGGAACTGTCCCCACAATAACGTCCCCAACAATTGGGGTCAGTTCCGTCTGTCCCCTCGTTTCTCATCGCACTACCTCCTCAATCCGCAAATTGACCTCTACGAAAACATTCTCCACCTTAATGCTAGAGCTTACCTACCATGTTGAGGTTCAGCCCGGCTATCCACACGTTCGCGCCGTCAAACGCCGCACCGATGGTGTTAGTAAAAGGATTAAAGAGCCCCAGGATCGCCCCATCGCTCGCCCGCAACTCGTAAACGTACGTCCCCGTCACCCAGATGCTCCAGCCATCGAACACGATGCCATATGGCGAAATAGGGGTATTAAATGTCCCTAGGACAGCGCCGTCACTAGCCCGCAGCTTGACAACGGTCCCATTGCCCCCACTCGCGACCCACACGTTTGCGCCGTCAAAGGCAACGCCCGCTAAACCAGAGCCCACGGCGAAGGTACCCAACATCTTGCCATCGCTCGCGCGTATCTTGTCCACCGTTCCATCGCCGCTGTTGGTTACCCAGACGTTTGCGCCGTCAAAGGCGGTCGCTATCGGCCCAACGCCTACCGTGAAGTTGCCCAGGTTCTTGCCGTCGCTCGCGCGTAGTTTTGTAAGCGTACTGTACCCATTCGGCACCCACACGTTCGTTCCGTCAAACGCCATCCAGGTTGCAGGAACGCTCAGCTTGAAAATGCCCAGATTCTTGCCGTCACTGGCCCTCAGCTTGTCTACCGTGCCGTCGCCAACATTCGAGACCCAAATGTTTGCACCATCAAAAGTGACGCCATAGGGCTCGATTCCGGCCTGAAACGTGCCGAGCACTTGGCCATCATTGGCCCGGAGCTTGGTCACGGTGCCGTCGCCGAAGTTCGCGGTCCAGATATTCGTCCCGTCAAAGCAAACTCCGTACGGTTCGCTGCCGACGGGAAAGCGTGTCGTCTCGTTAACCCGATACCACTTGAGCAGCGCGACCTTCAGCGGGTTCGACAGCGGCAGCGCTCCGTTTCCTGCCGCCTGCGTGGCGGACCCAGGGAGCGCTTGCTGCGCATGGCTCACGAACAAGTTCGCCATCGCCAGCACTACCACGATCAGAGACACGCCGATAACGATTCGAGTCTTCATGGCTTTCTACTCCCCTGGGCGCTCCAGAAATAAACGGCTAGGTAAGAACGTCGTCTATGGGTGGAGAGAATTGGAACATCAACCAGCGTTGTGGGACGAAGCGAACGCTAGTTAGTGTGGCACGGCCAGTATAGGCTCGCCCCTGAGCGTGTCAAGCTGTATATTCAGCCCATAGCCGTTGGTGAAATGAACGAGATACCACGCTTCATAGGCACTCTGCTTTAAGAGTTAGGTCACTCCGCATGAATGAGAGACTTGCCGAACTTAGGCGGTTGACAGAACCGGCAGGTTGGCGAGGGGCTGATATTGATAAGTACGCCCACCGAGCCAGACTGACATCCGCTCTTTACACTCGCCGCACCCCGGTCGGCGGTATGAGGGGCGAAGACGCCCGTCCTCCCTTGGTTAGACTGTCGTTGCAGCAGTTTGCCGGGCGGGGTCGACTGACAATTGCAATCCTTTCACCTGGCGGACTACTACCGGCTGTCCTGCGGCGAGGTTCGCGGAGGAGATGGCATTCCAGAGTTCGCCGTGAACGAAGACTTTGCCCTGAGGCGAAAGGGCGGTTTGAGCGGTGCCAATCTCGCCGACCAGGCCCTGGGCTCCGGTGGTTATTTTGTTGGAGCGCGCTCTCATGGCGATGCTCATGAGAAACACGGTAATCACTCCCACCGGAATGCTGACCGCCAGCGCGGTCAACAAATGAACTCGCATTTCTGGGATGGGTGCGTCAACCAGCAACAGGCCGCCTAGCGTCAGAGTCACAATTCCGCCGAGCGCCAGCACCCCGTGAGTGGCGAACTTGGCTTCCAGAGCGAACAGGGCGAAGGAGGCGAAGATCAGAACGACGGCAGCGAAGCGGGTAGGGAGAAGATTGAGCGCGAACACCGCCAGCAGGATGAAGATCACTCCCACGGTTCCGGGGACTACCGCGCCGGGGTGGTTGAACTCAGCATAAAGGGCGAGAGCGCCGACGGCGAGCAGGATGAAGGCGACATTCGGATCCATGAGGTACGCCAGGATGCGCTGCCGTAGGGTGAGATCGAAGTTGACGACGGGTTCGCCCACCAGATTCAGGGTTACGGTCTTGCCGTCGAATCGCTTTACGGGCTTGCCCTGCATTTGCTTGAAGAGGTCGTCTTCGGTGGGAGCGACGTAGTCGATCAGCTTTTGGGAAAGAGCTTCCTGCTCGGTGAACGACTTCGACTGGCGTACGGCGCTTTCCGACACTTCGACATTGCGGCCACGCTTGGAGACGACGGACCGCATCAGGGCGGCGGAATCGTTCTCCAACTTCTCTTTCATGACGTCATCCATTTTTCCCCCGCCGAGGGCGACGGGGTGAGCGGCGCCGGTGTTGGTTCCGGGAGCCATGGCGGCCACGTCGGCGCTCTCCATGATGAAGAATCCGGCGGAGGCGGCGCGGCTGCCGCTGGGGGTTACATAGATGATGACGGGCACCGGCGAAGCCACGATTTTTTCGATGATTTCGCGAGTGGATTCCAGCAGGCCGCCGGGAGTGTTGATCTCAATGAGCAATGCCTGATCTTTCTTGAGTTGGGCCTCGGCGATGGCGCGACCGACATATTCGTCGGTGATGGGGTGAATGGAGTCGTTGATGGTGATCTTCAATACTTGGGCGGACGAGAAACCGGCGAGGATGAAGAGGAGGATGCCGGTCAGAAGCGCAGCGAAGGGAGAAGTTTTCATCTTCATCGATTGGGCAGCGGCGGCGCTTCCTGCGCGAGCTTGGCTGCAACGGCGTTTTTCAGCGCCAGCGCGATCGGGTTACCCGGTTCCAGACGAAGGGCTTGATCGACATCCTGCCCGGCTGCTGCTACCTTATTGTCTCTCAAATCGAGGCGCGCCAGCACGAGAAATGGTTCCGTGAACTGGCGCAAGTGCAGGGCGGCCTCGGCTTCGGAGCGCGCGGCCACCGGATCGCTGGTTTCGAGGGCTCCGGCCAGCCCGGCGTGGGCCTCGGCACTCGATGCATTCAGCGCAATGGCCTCGCGGAATTCACGTTCGGCTTCGGTCACAAAGCCCTGAGCCAGCAGTTGATGTCCGCGATCCACGTGAAACTGGGCATGGGTGGCGGCATCGGTGCGGGAGAGGCGTTGCTCGGCAGCGGCCGCGATCTTTAAGGCGAGCTGGCGAAAGGAATTTTCGTCGTAGTCGGTGCGCAGCCGCTCCACGGGAATCTTCACGCTCGCGGGTATGACGGCATGTTGATCCGGAGTGTCGTCGATCGCGCTGAGCAGAGACTTGGCTTCGGGATCACTTTCCCGCAGGAGCAGGCTCTCGCGTAGCTGCCGAACGGCTCCGGCGCGATCGCCGTTGCGATAAAGTTCCGCGCCGAGATTGAAACGATAGTCAGGGTCGTTGGGATCGTCAGCGACGGCCTTCTGGAAGTCTTCCACGGCGAGCTTACGGTCGCGGTGATCGAGAACAACGCCCAGGTTGTTGTAGATTTCGGCTAAAGGTAAGCGCTGAGCCACGGCATCGAAAGCCGACTCCGCACGCGGATAGTCTTCCCGATAATAGGCCGCGAGGCCGAGGTAGAAATTGGCTTCTCCGGAGTGCGGATTCGCGGGCGGAATGCGAGACAGCCAGGTGGCGGCTTGTTCGTATTTCGACTCACGATAGTATGCTTCGCCTAACCGAAGGCTGGCCGCCGGGTATTCGGGGTTGAGACGCAGGGCCTCGTGGAAACGCTGAATCTGCTGTTCGGTGGTGGCAGCGGTCACACCCTGAACGTAACTTTCGAAAGCATCCAGACGCACGGGAGGAGCTGCGCTAAGGAAGGCGGAACGAGTAACAGTGGGAGCGGGGTACAGGCTGCGCAGGATATCCCAGGACAACCCGGTCTGAATGACAATGAGTTGGACCAGGGAGCCGGACTCGGTGATCTCCGGCAGAAGGTGCGGGCGGCGCATGTCCAGCAGTTGGGCTTTGACAGAGAAAGTCTGCCCGTCGAAGTTGTACTCGCCCAGCACCACGTAATCGACGTCCATCTGCTCAGCCATGCGGTAGATGGTGGCGCGAGAAGGGCGAACGCGAACGGGAATACCCAGACGGTCATAGGCGCGCAAACGGTCCTCGCGAGGCAGCACGTACAGCATCGGAGAATTCAGACGCTCCTGCAGGAGCTCGGGAAAGGAATCGCCGATCCATTCGAGTCCCGGCGCCTTGGACTGGTTCTCGAAGGGAACGACGAGTACGGTTTGGCCGGCAGTGGCGGCTTCATCAGCGAGAGCGATGGCTGAGAAGCAGAGCATCAGTGCGATGAGCCGGAAGAATTTCAAGACAGTTAAGATTATAGCGTGGGCTTAGGCCGGTCCAGGTTCCTATCTTGTTAAGCCGGCTCACGCGGACTAGTATTTCCATGATGGGAATCACCGATACTCGCCGGGCAAGGATACAGACGGTATACTCGCGCGTGAGCATGCGGAATCGTTTTATTTGTCTGCTTGCGTTTGTATGTTTCCTGGCGACGGGGCTTCATGGCGAAGACGCTGTGTGTTTGTCCCGCACAACGGTGATCGGATTGTCTGGGGAACCGTCTGAGGGTTTGACAGCTGCGGATTTTAGGGTGACGGTAGGCGGAAAAGCTGCTTCCGTGCAATCGGCCACGCCGGCGGCCGGACCGCCGCGGGTCATCATTCTGGTTGACGCAAGCGCGAACCATAATCAGTCAACCTGGGCAGCCACGCAGGTGCTGGTTGACGAGTTCCTGGCGGGGCTTCCCGCGGTCGCTGATCTCACCCTGCTGACCTTCGACGACAAGGTTCAGCACGTTGTCCATGCCACTGATCGTGCCTCATTGCAGGGTACTTGGGGAGAAATGTTTCCGTCCGGGAAACGGGAGTCCGAGGCCGGCTTGCTCGAGGCCATCAAAAAAGGGAACGTTAGTTTTGACGGGTACCGCCAGGGCGATGCCGAGTTTCTAATTACAACCTCGGATCAGACTCACAAGGAGACTGAGCAGGCGCTGAGCGAGCAAAGAGTGGCCGGTATCCGCTTCTTTGGAGCTTCGTTCGATCAGGCTAGACGTGCTGGGCCGGATCGGTTTGGCGTGAACATGACGGTGGAAAATTACAGTCCGCTCGAAGCTGCTGCGAAAACCTCGGGCGGCATGTGGTTATGGTTCGATATGAGTAGCCAGGACCCAACAGCGTCCTTACGGAGTGCTACAGCGGGAGGTAAATCGACTGCCGTCCTGGTACAGAACTATTTAGCGCTCCAATTGCAGCTGACGTCCCCGATCACCAAACCCGAAAAGCTGAAGATCGAATTAGTCAAGGAGTCGAAGGTCAAGGCACAGGATCGATTCACCACTTATCCCCGAGAACTCTTCCCGTGCAAGTAAGTGTGGGTTCACCGCGAGCGACGCGATATATCTCTCCAGCTTGCGGCAAGTTACCGGTTATGTTTCTTTGTTTCTTGACGGGGTCCAGCCGGGAAGGGTCTGATCTCCAGTAATCAGACGCGCGCCGCGTTCGTAGGTGAAATACGACCAGGCCCACTGGATCATGACGATGATACGATTGCGGAATCCGATCAGGAAAAAGATGTGAATGAATAGCCAGGATAGCCAGGCAAGAAAGCCGGAAATGTGGACCTTGCCGAACTCGGCGACGGCAGCGGCGCGGCCGATGGTGGCGAGATTTCCCTTGTTGAGGTAGTGGAAGTTGCGGCGGGGTTTGCCGCGCAACTCGCGTTTGATGTTGCTCGCGACGGCGCGACCCTCTTGCATGGCGACAGGGGCGACGCCGGGAATCGCCTTTCCTTTGTCATCTTTGATGAAGGCGAGATCTCCAATGACGAAAACCTCGGGATGGGCGGGGATGCTTAGGTCGGGATTGACCAGAACCCGCCCGGCGCGGTCGATGGGCGCTCCCAGCTTTTTGCCTAGTGGAGATGCGGCGACGCCCGCGGCCCACAGAATCACAGCGGCAGAAAGACGAGTTTCTCCCATGAGTACGGCGCCGGCTTCAACGCCGGTGACCATGGCTGAAGTGCGCACGTCAACTCCCAGATGGCGGAGTTGTTCCTCTGCGCTGCGCGAGAGATCTTCAGGATAGGCAGGCAGAACACGCGGGCCGCCTTCGAGCAGAATGATGCGAGTGCTCTTGGGATCGATGGACTTGAATTCGTTGGCCAGGACGCGACGCGAAATCTCGGCCAGCGTTCCCGCGAGCTCTACCCCGGTCGGGCCGCCGCCGACGATCACGAAATTCAGCGGCTGTTGGAGGCCTCCGCGGTCTGCCCGGCGTTCGTCCAGTTCGAAAGCCAGCAAGACACGGCGCCGGATTTCGATGGCATCTTCGATGGTCTTCAGGCCGGGAGCGAACGGTTCCCATTCATCATGTCCGAAATAGGCGTGGCTGGCGCCGGCGGCTACGATGAGGTAGTCGTAGGGAATTTCAAGATCGGCGAGCTTCACCCGGCGTTGTTGGAGGTCGAAATCCTGAACCTCTCCCAGCAAGACTTCGATATTGCGATGAGCGCGCACGATCCAGCGGATGGGCGCGGCGATCTCGGCGGGAGAAAGTCCGGCGGTCGCTACTTGATAAAGCAATGGTTGGAAAGTGTGGAAGTTCCTGCGGTCGATCAGCGTGATCTGGACCGGCAAGCGGGCCAGATGCAAAGCAGCCTGCAAGCCGCCGAAGCCGGCGCCGACGATGGCGATTCGCGGTTTGGAGTCGGTTGTCAATGTATGCACCCGGTAAGAGGCAGTTGCTATTCTGAAACAAAAGAGTAGCATTTTCAGCGCCGGTCAGACGCGAGCAAACACTTTGGTCTCGAAAGCTGCGCCAATCAAAACGGATCATGGGCCCTGGGTCCGTTTTCTTGTTCCCTCGGTTGCGGATTTGCTTTTCGCTGTTTTGCTGTTCGGGCTGAGTTGTGGGGCCTTGGGACGGCTGTTGCTGCGCGATGCCGGAATCGGGTGGCACATTCGTAACGGGCAGCAGATGCTGCTTACCCACGCTGTCACCCGCTTCGATTCGTTTTCTTCGACCATGAACGGAAAGCCGTGGTTCGCGTGGGAGTGGCTCTATGACATTGTGTTTGCGGCGATCCACCACGCGCTTGGACTGAATGGCGTGGTTTTCTATTCGGCGGCGATCATCGCAGCGACGTTTGTTTTGACCCTTCATCTGGGATTGCGGCGCGGGGGGAATCTTCCGATTACGCTTTTTCTCTTGATCCTGGCGTTGGCGGCGTCGGCGGTGCATTTTCTTGCCCGGCCGCATGTGTTGAGCTGGCTGCTGACCGTGGTGTGGTTCGAGTTGCTGGATTCGGCCGCTAGTGCGCCGGCTTCAGAGCAGAAGAAACGACTGCTCTGGTTGCCGGTGGTGATGCTGCTTTGGGTGAATGTACACGGCGGATTTGTGCTGGGGTTTGTTTTGCTGGCGGTCTATCTGGCGGGCGGGGCGATTGAGTACGCCACTAATCGAGAACGGCGGGACGAAATTGCTGCCTGGCTGAAGCGGCTGGGTGGGGTGAGTTTGCTGGTGGCAGCGGCGAGCTTTGTCAATCCTTATACGTATCAGCTTCATCTTCACGTCTACCATTATTTGACTGACCGCTTTCTGATGAACCGCATCAGCGAGTTTCTCTCTCCCGACTTCCATGGCGCGGCACAGCAGTGTTTCGCGGCGCTGGTGTTGATCACGATTGTGGCAGTGGCGAGTGCGAGGACAAAGCCTGGCGCAACCCATCTTCTGGTTCTCCTGGCAGCAGTTTATGGCGGATTTTATGCCACGCGCAGTTTGCCGACTTCGTCCCTGTTGATGGTGTTGATCATCGCTCCGGTCATTTCGCAAAGCGTGGGCAGGTTGGGCGAGAACGCCGATGCTGCGGCTTGGCTGCGCGGGCTGGCTTCGTGGGCGCATTCTTTCGGTCGGCGCATGGAGACGCTGGAGAAGAGTCTTTCCGGACACTTCTGGTTGATGCTGGTGTTCGTTCTGGGCTTGTGGGCGTGCGCGCATCAGGGCCGGATTGGCTCGACCCGGTTCATCAACGCATATTTCGACGACAAGCGATTTCCGGTGGAAGCAACGGAAGTAATTGCGCAGCGGGGAATCCGTGGTCCGATTTTCAGTTTGGATTATTGGGGCGGCTATTTGATCTATCGTCTTTATCCAGGGACCCAGGTTGTGACCGATGATCGCCACGATATGTATGGCGACGGATTTCTCAAGGATTATTTGAGGGCGGTTCTGGTCCAGCCGGGGTGGGATGGGGCTTTGGACAAGTTACAGGTGGATTGGGTGCTGATGCCGGCGGATTCTCCGCTGGCGAATATTCTTAGGTTGAAGGGTGGGTGGCAGTCAGTATATGAGGATAAGACGGCGGTATTGTTCCAGCGGTTGAAGTAAAGAGTAGGGTTCGCTTCCATCGCAAGTCGTGGTAATTTCGTGGCGCGGATTTTGAGGAGCGGAGGGCCTGTATGCGGTATTCGTGGATCGTACTGATCTCGGCGTGTGCTGTGACGTTGCTGCCCGGCCAGGACAAAACGGATGGCCCCACAAGTGAGAAGGCGCAGAAGACATACAAGGAAGCGATGGATGATTTGCACCGCCATATGTACGGCGCGGCGATCGAAAGCTTCAAGAAGGCCGACAAGCAAGATGGTGGACACTGCCTGGCATGCCAAAGGAAGATGATCCAGTACGGAATTGAGCTCCGGGACTGGAAGACCGCCGAAACTGCGGCTGCGGAGGTTGTGTCGCAAGCGGAGGGTGCTCGCAGCGCAGCCGTGGCGCACTATCAGTTCGGCATGGTGCTGATGAACGAAGCATTGGACAAGCACAAAGACGAGTTCTTCACGCGGGCGCATGAGGAGATGACCAAGGCCGTGGCCGCCGCGCCCAATTTTCCGGACGCGATTTTTGCTGATGGCCAGATCCTCGCGCATCTGAAACAAGATGATGCCGCCAAAGCGCAGTTTGAACAGGTTGTGAAACTGAAGCCGGAGGGCGACCCGGAGCGTGAGAGGGCACTACGCTACATCAACCAGCCTGAGTTGGCCCGGGCCAGAATGGCTCCGCCGTTTGAAGTCACGACGATCGACGGGAAGCGTGTGTCGCTCGACAGTCTGCAGGGGAAGGTGGTTCTGCTCGATTTCTGGGCGACTTGGTGTGTGCCTTGCCAAAAGGCCCTGCCCCACATGAGGGAGATTGCGAAAAAGTTTCAGGACCAGCCGCTGGTGATTCTCAGCGTGAGCCTCGACAAAGACGAAGGGCAGTGGAAGGACTTCATTGCAAAGAACAAAATGACCTGGCCGCAATATCGTGACGGCGGCTTTACCGGACCAGTTGCGAAGCTGTTTGGAGTGGAAGCGATTCCGAACACGTTCACGATTGATACTGACGGTGTGCTGCAGGAAGAGCATATCGGGGATGCATCCATCGACAAGTTGAAGAAGCTGCTAGTTCGGGCTCGGGAGCTGCAGGGGGCGCAGAAGCCTGCCCAATAGCGACCGCTTACCGGGTATCGATATCGAATCCCAGGATGGCGTTGACTTCGACGGGTTGCTCTCCGCGAAAGGCGGGGCGGAACTTCCAGGCGGGCAGGGCGGCCAGGACTTTGGTGGTCAGGTCATGCGGTCCCGGTTCGAGGACACGCGGGTTGCGAACCAATCCAGAGCGGTCGAGAACGCAGGAGATTACCAGGCGCGCGAGTTTGAGGTTTGGCGGGAGATCGGTGCGCAGGGGATGAGGAGCGGTCAGGTCCTCGCCGTAAGGATGGGTGGCTGAGGTGGGGTCGGCATATTCGAGCACGGCGGGTCCCAGGGTCGTGGCGAGGTAGATGGTGTAGACCTTGTCGCCCTTGAGGGTGCCGTAGAAGTTGAAAGCGCCGCCGGAGCGCGAGGTGCCGACGATGGTGATATCAGGGCCTTCATTGCCTTTGTTAGCGGAGGTGCGGCCGGGAGCGGTGGCAGAACCGCCGCCTGAGCCAAAGCTGGGCAGCGTGATGATGTTATTTCCGCCATGCACGGAAACGCCGGGCAGCGGCGGTTTGCCGACGGTTCCGGTACCGGCTCCGCCGGAGCCGGGGTAAGGAGAAATGCCGCCGTGCGCGGCAGCGTCGGTGCCCGGGCCTTCGCCGGATTTGGTTCCACCGGGACCTTCTCCGGAGAAGCCACCACCGGGACCTTCACCGCGTGCGATGCCTTGTCCGCCTTGACCTTCACCGATGCCCAGCTTGTTTCCACCGGCGGGAGAAAGCGCCAGAGAGCCGGCTCCAGCGCCACCCGGGACGCCCACTTTCGATCCTGGCTGGCTGGAAAGGACGATCCCATTGCCGTTGGTATTGCCACCCGTGTTGCTGGGCGGCGCGGTCACCGAGCCGGCATCGAGCGGGCCACCTAGTCCGGTGCCACGGTTGCCACGGCCCATTCCTCCGGCTGAGCCGGCCCCCGACACGGTGGGCGGCGGCGGAACTACTGCCGGACTTCCATCCAGCCCGGCGGCTGTTTGACCATGCAGCGAACCACCTGCGAGCTGTACCGGCGGTGGTACGACGTTGCTGTTGCCTAACCCGCCAAACGAGCGGCGATCAGAGGCAGCGCCGCCCACCTGCACTGGCGGTGGCACGATTTGCTTTTGTAGATAGCCGGATCCGAATCCTGGGCCGGTGGATTTGAGGTCGCGGGCTACTTGTGTGGGAGGCGGCGCGATTACGCTGGGTGCCGGCAGCGTGAGCCGGGGATTGAGATTGGTGATCTGCGGAGGAGCGGACACCGGCGGAGGGACCACACTGATGGCTTGCGAGCCCGGAACGCGGACCGAGGGGATGTCGCGTTGCGTAGCACTCGGGGGCGGCGGAACAACGGTTGCACTCATCGCCGGCGCCTTCCGCATTTTTTCCGGTTCGACTTGCGGCGCAGGGGCAACTGGAGTTTCAGAGAGACTCGGCGCCCGCAGCGATGGCCTCAAGCCCTCTGCGGGAGCGGGGCCAGGAATTGGCTTGTACGCCATCAGATTCGCGACTGCCGAACTCGAGGCCGGCAAGTTCAGCTTGGGAGCGTCGACGATCTTTTCGCGCACGACATCACCGCGGGCCACGCGGATGACTTGGGTGGGATGATGGGCCTCATGTCCGCCGGCGCGCCCGGAACGGCCGGCGCGGGCTCCTCCGCGGTCCTCGGTCTGCGGTAGTTCAGCTCCGGAGAAATAAATAATGTCGTACTTCGGCATGGTCGGGGGCTGTAAGGGACGCAGGCTGGCGAGGCGGGCGGGCAGCACGATGGCGGCAATCAGCAGAACTGCTTCAACGATCCAAGCCAGCAGCAATCCGCGGTAGGGGAAGGAATCGGTCCTGGCTTCACCGGCCAGGCGTTTGGGAGACTTGCCCAAGGCCGGCCTGAGTGCGGTGACGAACTCCTGCCACGGCGATGACCATTCGACCAGAAGCTTGAGGTCGGCGTTCTCAAGTTCGTGGATCTGGAGATGGTCCTTCTTGAGCTCGTCGGTTTTGAGTTCGTGCTTCACGCCGTGCTTGTCTCCGATGCGGGGCCCATCACGATATCGATTTCATCTCCGACCGCGGTTGGGCTGGAATGCAGTGTGTCTTCTGGCAACTCGAGCACCGAAGCCGCACGCAGACTCACTCTGGCTACGCGCCAGGGCCGCAGATTCTCCTCAAGGTGAACCACACAGTTGCGGGCGTCGAGGTAAATCACATCAATGGGAAACTTCATGGCAAAGGTGTGGACTCCGCGGCAGGGTACGATCCACAGGCCATCCCCGGTACGAAAGCTAGCGGCCGGCATGCACATCAGGCCGCGGAAGCGGGACCAGTGGGTTGCGGCGAGCGTGACATGAGTGGCCAGATACGCCTGCCGCGTCCGGTTGAACGCATAGCCTGTGGAACCGGGTAAAGACATCATAACTCCTGAACGTAATTCGTGTCGGGGGACGTTTACCGTGACGCCTCGGGCATCAGCGTACGGATCAACTGAATCACTGCCGGCCCGAGCGTGACAAAGATAATCGAGGGGAGGACAAATAGTACGAGGGGAATGACCATTTTGATGGTGGTTTTCGCAGCTTGTTCTTCGGCCCGCTGGCGACGTTCGGTGCGCAGGGAGTCGGAGTGCACGCGCAGCGCCTGGGCCACGCTGGTACCGAAACGGTCGGTCTGAATCAGGGTTCCGACCAGGGAGCGAATATCGTCCACACCGGTGCGTTCCACCAGATTGCGCAGGGCTTCGGCGCGAGGCTTGCCGGCCCGCATCTCGAGATTCACGAGGTGAAACTCCTCACTCAATTCCTGGTGAGCATGCTTCAGGTCCTCGCCGACGCGCATCAGAGCCTGATCGAGGGCGAGTCCAGCTTCCACACAGATGACGGTGAGGTCGAGTGCGTCGGGCAAGCCCAGCTTGATGCGTAGCTGGCGGTTGCGGATCAGGCGTTTCAGCACGAACCGGGGAAGAAAGAAGCCCAGGGCAGTGACGCTCACCAGTAGCACGGGGGAACCGAAACCGCTGCTCACGACCACCAACCCGAAGCCGAACAAAGCACAGGCCAGGCGGCTGCCGACATAAATGGTCAGATGGCGGGGGTCACGGTAGCCGGCCTGGATCAGCCAAGCGCGAGCGCGGGAAGTCTCGCCCGGTGAAAGCGGAATGGCCTTGCTGAGCGGATCGAGTGCCTGCTCAATGCGTTCCCGCAGAGCCGGCTTTTCCTGCGGTTTGTCGCGTTGCCAGCCCAAGGCGCGCAGACGAGCGCCCAGGACGGAAGACGGCGCATACGCCGCTGCTCCGAAGGAAAAGATCACGCCGACGACGGACAGAAAAACGAGGATGGTCAGGGCCAAAGCCATAGCTCAAACCTGAATCTGAATGATCTTCCGGATCACAAAATAGCCGATGGTTTGCAGAACGATCCCGCCCACAACCAGGGTATGGCCGATGGGATCAGCAAACAGCGGGTGGATAAATGCCGGATTGGTGGTGAGCATGATTACGACAATAATGGGGGGCAAGCCCATCAGAAGCATCATGGTCAAGCGTCCCTGCGCGGTATACACCCGCACCTGGCGCATGATTTTGAAGCGTTCCCGGATCACGTAGGAAAGATTATCCAGAATCTCGGCGAGGTTGCCGCCAGTCTCGCGCTGCAGCATGACCGCCGTGACGAAGAATTTCACGTCGACCAGGGGCATGCGCGCAGCCAGGTTCATGAGGGCATCCCGGACCGGCAGGCCGAACTTCTGCTCCTCAAACAACTTGCGAAATTCCGAGGCAACAGGTTCGGAGATTTCATTGGCAATCAGCTCCAGAGCAGTAGTAAACGCGTGGCCGGCACGTACCGCCCGGGCCAGGGTATCGATGGCATTGGGAAACAATTCTTCGAATCTCTGAAAGCGCTTGGTGCGCCGGTAAGAAGCGTAGGAATAGGGCAGAACTGCACCCAGGACGACTCCGACCATGACGAACAACAGCCCCTGATTGGGAGGCAGGGAACCGGCGACAAAGTATCCAACCACGCCGAATACCACGGCGCTGACTACACAGAGCAACAGAATGTTTCCGGCGCGAACCTTCAAATCGGCCTGTTCGAGAAAGACCTGGAAAGTCGCCATGCGCTCAGAGCGGCGGAGCAACGTGTCGAGCGCCGGGATCTTGCTCATCATTTCATCGCGCAGGAGGGCAAGCTCGTCAGTGCTTTGCTGTTCGGCTTTTTGCACCGAGGCGAGGCGGTCACGCAGCATTCGGGCCTGGGCGCTGCGCTGGTCGAGGAAGGAACCCACGGCGAACACCAACAGCGCGACCAACAGGAACACCACGACGGCGATGATGGTCAGCATGATCTTTGGCTCCAGCGGTTCAAGGGCGGTTCAAACCTCCATCCGCGATTCAAACAAATCGCGGCGCAAGCGACAACCGGCGGTCGCGAGCCGGTCGGCGAACTTGGGCAGGATTCCGGTCCCGCGGAACACTCCTTTGACCCTGCCGTCCTTATCGATCCCTTGCCGCTCGAACAGAAAAACTTCCTGCATGGCGACAATGTCAGCTTCCATGCCGGTCACTTCCGAAACTGAGATCACTTTGCGGGTGCCGTCCGCCATGCGTGCAATCTGCACCACGGCGTGGATGGCCGAAGCAATCTGGTGGCGCATGGCACGCTCGGGCAGGTTGAGATTGGCCATGGAGAACATGCTCTCCAGCCGGGCCAGAGCGTCGCGCGGAGAATTGGCGTGGACGGTGGTCAGGGACCCCTCGTGGCCGGTATTCATGGCCTGCAACATATCGAAGGCCTCCTCGCCGCGGACCTCGCCGACTATGATGCGGTCGGGCCGCATACGCAAGCTGTTGATGACTAACTGCCGCTGGCGGACCGCACCCTTACCTTCAATATTCGGAGGACGGGTCTCCAGACGCACCACGTGTTCCTGCTTCATCTGCAGTTCGGCCGCGTCTTCGATGGTCACGATGCGCTCGGAATTTGGAATGAACCCGGAGAGCACATTGAGCAGCGTGGTCTTGCCCGCGCCGGTTCCGCCCGAGACCAGTAGATTGAGCCGGCCCTTGACCATGGCGGATAGCAACTCCAGCATGTTTTCCGTCAGCGTCTTGTTTTCGATCATGTTGCGCGCAGTCAAGGGATCGTGGCCGAAACGCCTGATGGAAAGGCACGGTCCATCGATGGCCAGGGGTGGAATGATGGCGTTCACACGGGAGCCGTCGGCCAGACGCGCGTCCACCATGGGAGAAGATTCATCGACGCGCCGTCCTACTCGCGATACGATGCGGTCGATGATCTGCATGAGGTGAGCATCGTCCTTGAAACTCAACCCGGTGGGCTCGATTCTGCCGGCGCGCTCGACGTACACCCGGTCGTAACGGTTGACCAAGATGTCGGAAACTGTAGGGTCTTTGAGCAGGGGTTCCAGAGGGCCCAGACCGAAGATCTCATCCAGAATCTCGCGCGACAGGCGTTCCCGCTCGGCGAAGCTGAGGGGCACTGCCTCGCTGTTGACGGTGTTACGGATCAGCAGAAGGACTTCGTCGCGGGCGGTGTCACTGGGAGCGCGTCCTAATTTTTCCAAATCCAGGCGGTCGAGGATCTTGCGGTGCAGATCAGCTTTGACCTGCTGGTATTCGCTCCTCTCGAAGGTCTGAAGATTCGCCATGGAAAGTTCCGAAACGTCCTAACTAAACTGTCTTGAACTAAACCGTCTTGAACAACGACCAAGCCTTGCGTTTCACATCCAGATCATCTTCCGTCAAGTGCGCCGCCAGAGCGGCAAACGACCGCGCAATCTCGGTGTTGTTCTGCTGGGCAAGCGGAACGCCGCGATCAATCGCGGTGGATACGGCGAAATACTGGTTGGGGATCTTCCATAGCAGTTTTACTCCAGCAGCGGCTTCCGCATCACTCTCGCTGAAACCTGGAATCTTGCGAAAGCGGTTCAGAATCAACTGGACCTTATCGCGGCTACCACTCTCGCTCAAATATTGCTGCACCCGGGCCGCGCTCCACAAGGAAGCGACATCGGTGTGTGCCACCAGCAGAACAATGTTCGCCAAATTGGAAACCAGCCGGGTGGTGGCATCGATACGCGATGAGTCGTCCACCACTACGTAACGAAAATGGCCGATGAGCATGTCAAACAGCTTGGCGAACTCCGCGTTGGAGGGATCTGCCGGTACCGGCGTGGTAGGGCCTGCCAGCAGTTGCAAACCCCCACTGTGGCGGGTCATGAAACTCTCCAGCAGGGAACTGTCCAGACGATGCAAATTGCGGATGGCGTCTCCCACGCTGAATAGGGGCTTCAGGTTCAGATGCAGGGCGCAGTGTCCGAGCGGGGCGATGTCAACCAGGGCGGTGCTGCCGTGGGCGGCTTGCAAGGCCAGAGCGAGGTTTACAGCTACCGTGGTGCTGCCGCTGCCTCCCTTGGCGTTGACCACGGTGAACAACTTGCCGCGGATTTCGTCCCGCCGGCTTTTTCGCTGAGCGGTAGTGAGGCGCACGAACGCTTCCAGCAGGTCGGTGGTAGTGGTGGGCCTTTCCACGAATTCACGTGCCCCGGCCCGCATGGCACTGACGATGACTTGTGGCTGGGACAGGCTGCCCACGGCAAACAGGGCCGAATCCGGAAGTTCCTGATGAAGCAGTTCGACGGCATGCAAAGCGGGGTAAGCGTTATCGGCGGGTATGTCGACCAGAACCACATCGGCGTTAGCGGCCTGAATACGGCGGGTCACAGGATCGGTGGCCGCAACCGGAAAGCTGGCACAAGTATGGACAGTGCGAGCGACGCTGGTGCTGTCCACCAGAACTTGCAGGACGGCCCGTTGTTCGCTGTCCGATGCAACGATCACTACTGAAAGCTCGGGCATGTTACCGCTGCTTCCCCTTCCAACACATCACTTGCGAAAACTGAATCAGGTTCCAAAACTCATTGCACAACCCGTCATCATTTGCCGCCGGTGGCCGGCTTCTTGGGGTCAAACTTCTCCTTGTTCAGGAACTGCTCCGGATAGCCAGGGCCAGGGGGAGACTGGGTGCTGGGCGAGATCCGGTGCACAGTGCATAGCACCATTAACTCCGTCTTGCTCTTCAGCAGATTGCGGCTGCGGAACAGATTCCCCAGGATCGGAATATCGCCCAGGCCGGGGATCTTGTTGTAAAGGTCGGTTACGCGGTTGTCCAGCAACCCGGCGATCACAAAACTCTGCCCGTCCTGCAATTCGAACTCGGTCTCGGCGCGGCGCGTGCTCAAGGCCGGCACAGTAAAACCAGAAATGGTCAGAGCGTTGGTGAAATCGAGAGTGCTGACTTCCGGCGCCACCTTCAGGTGAATGTTGCCATTCGGCATGATGACCGGAGTGAACTGCAGCTTGACGCCAAAGTCTTTAAAAGCGATGGTAACCGCGACAAACCCCTGGCCGGGCTGAACGATGGGGAAAGGGAACTGGCCGCCCGCCAGAAAGCTCGCTTCTTTTCCATTTACCGCGATCAGATTGGGTTCAGCCAGGATCTGCAGCAGGTTCTTCGCCTGAAGGGCCTCAACCACTACACCGAAATTAATGTCGGACCGAAAAAGAAACAGGTTCAACGGATTCGTAAGGTTGATAGTAGGAGCCGTGGAACTGGTGGAGGTGGTAGTGGTACCCCCGACTGTGGTGGTACTGGCACTCGTGGTGGAAACCGACACCCCGCCAAACTGACCGGTCGTCAGAGTTCCAGTAGTGTGGCCGGTGCCGGGTGTAATGTACTCGGCGCCCAGTTGCAAAGCGGCATTGCGATCCACTTCCGCGAACTTCACTTCGAGAAGAACTTCCTGCGCTCCCACCGGACCAAAGGTGAGCACGTTAACCACGTTCTTGGAATAGGCCTCGGCAATCATGCCGGCCCGCTTGGAGACGTCCTCGGTAGACACATGGCCGGAGAGCACGATCGCAGAACGCGAAGGCGTCACAGAAATCTGTTCGTCTGGAAAGACAGCCTTCTCTTCTTCCGCCGCGGCGCTGACGTCCACATCGACGCGTAGATCGAAGCTGCGGGATCGATCCAGTTCATCCCAGATCAGCAGTGAGACCTCGCCCGCGGAACGGCCATGTACCAGGATTTGTGTGGGCGCGACGACAATGGGATCTGCGACGCCCGCATCGGTCACCGAAACTCTCTTAATGCGCTCGGTGGTGTTGATCAGGATTGACTTTCCCACCAGCACCCGCAATGGCGCCGAGCCTTGGGATTCCTGCGACGGAGTCTGCGCGCTTGCCTCGGGGCCCCTGGCCGCAGGCTGCTCCTGAGCCGCGCCGGCCGGAGCCGCGGGCGAAGCTGACTGTTGGCGCGCCGGCGCCAGACTCGAAAAGCTCAAAATGCTCACCGCAACTACCAGCCTTCTGCCAGTATGCATCTTTCGGTTCTCCCACTCGCGGGAGTGAATCGCCATGTTTTCCACCTTAGAATCCGGCCTTATGCTCAGAACTTGTCCTCTTCTTTTTTGTCCCCTTTGTAAACCTCTACCGTAAAGACCGCTGGCGGGGGTGGGGTAATGGACACGGCAGCACGCTTCGGCCGAGACTGAACTGGGGCGGCCGCAACGACCGGCGCAGTCTTGTACAAAGACGACGACCTTGCCGCAGCCAGGTCTTGCTGCCGCGTGTCCATGGGATTGCGAAGGGCTAACTGAATATGGCCCTGATTGCTGGCCAGCGTCAGCTTCTGAGCGTCATCCGGTGACACCAGCAAAGTGATCACGGGAGTAGTTTGTGGATCCCCTGCGGAGTTGCGTTCCAGCCTCTGCCCGGTGGCAATGACGGCGACGTTCTCCAACACTGTGGTGGTTTGGGGCTCGCTTGATCCCTGAGGACTTCCGGTCAGCAGTACATCGACCCGCGTTCCCGGCAAGACGAAACCCGACACCGAAGTAGTGTCATTCACGCGCACCGAGACCGCGCGCATGCCGGGGGGAATCAGAGAGGGCAAACCCGATCCTGCGTTTTCTCCCGCCAGCTTGTTGGTGGTAATGAACTCGCCCCGAGCGATGGGAAAAACTACTCCACGGCCGATGACTTTGTTTTTAAAATGGAAGACTCCCAGCGGCAGGTCGGCGGAAGGGAAGTGCACCGACTTGATGTCCTTTTCCTCGATCTTAGTTCCCACTTGCAGATCGTCGGCCGCGACCAGTATCTCCTCGCCCGGAGCCTGATTGCCGCTTCGGATGGATTGCAGGTTCTTGTAGACGGCAAGGCTCACCAGGCCGGCAACGGCCAGAGCGACGAAGCCAATCATCAACAACCGGTTGCGATTCATTACGGCTCCTCAGGAATCCAACTCTTGCCCGATACCAGCCGCGCTACTGCGCAATCGAACTGGCGACGGAAGAGAATACGTTGTTCGCGTTGGCCCCGATGAGGCGTATTGTGCCCACCACGATGACCAAAATCACGGCCAGCATGACCGCGTATTCCGCGATGTCCTGTCCCTCATCCTGTTGCCATAGACGGAGAATCTCTCTCATTTCCGGACCTCCTGGTTAAAATGCTTCTCGAACTGGTGAACACCCCATCCTGCGGGGACTGCTCGCTCACCGCGCTAATCGTGCACGTTAGTGTGTTTGCGTGTTCCTAATCAACAGTTTGCGAAGAGGGAAAGAGCGGTGCTCATCTCCCCGCCCCATGATACCTCGAAGCGACGAAGGATGGAGCGACAATTTATTGTCTGGTGGCCCAGAAAAGTAACTTGGGGCGTAACCAAAGTTTGGTAGCGGGTGCTTGGAGAGCAGCATTTGTCACTGGTTGCCCGCAGTATCCGCGCGAGTCAAGACTACGGCTTGGCCATCGGCGAAGACCTCTTTCCAGGCAGGCAACTGTCGCAGGGCCAAGGTCAGAGGGGCATCCGGGGGGAGTACCACGGTCTGGATCTGCCACTGAACCAGCGGATCTCGCCACGCCTTGCCCTTCAGGTAGTAGCTGGCGGCGAATTGATCCATGAAGGCGTCGCCGTACAGGTCGGCGCGGCCGTCAATGTAGATCTTGTACACCGGGAACAACTTCCAGATGAAATACCCACCCCAGTTGTAATGGTTCAACAGCGGCCCCGTGGGCTGGGAAGTCAATAAGAAGGACGCCGCCGCGGCAGGGAACTCCTTGGCTTCAGCTTCGGGTTGATGAATGACCACATGGTGGAATCGCGCAATCGTGAAGAACAAGAAGCTGGTGAGGAGAATTGTATTGGCGACCAACTTGGGCCGGGTGAGTGGGCTGCGCGAAGAATCGAGCAATGCCGTTTTGCCTCTCGCTCGCAAGCCGGCTTCGATCATGGCGCTCACCAGGGGGACGGCCACCAACACATAGATCGGAATATGCCGCACCGAGCGCAAGGCGGCATAGGTCGTCACCGTGAGCAGTAGCAGTTCTCGCGGCCGCAAACGTCGCGGCGAAAGTGCGGGAAGCACCAGCGTGGCGAGCATGAGAAAAAGTGCCGGCAAGTAGCGCGGCTGATGAAAGTTGGGCGACAACCATTCTCCGATGTAGGCCAGCATGGCCCGCGAATGCAGCGTCTCGAAGGGATAGCGATACATTTGCATCCCATAGGGATTCAGTGGGACGACTGCGACACAAGCGGCAGTGACCAATGCCAACTGGCGGAACCGCGCCTGGTAAGGTTGAGGTTCTTTGTAGCCAAATGCGAGATCGAGCCCGTCGCCGATCAGGAATAGAAGCAGGAATGCGATGCCGACCGCGAATCCAGCATGAAAATTAACCCAAAGCAGTGTGAGTAGCGGCGTCCACCAAAGTAATTTCGGGTGCTCATAAGAGCGCTCCAGAAGCAGCAGGAAGATGCTGGCTAGCAGCAGTGTGAGCATTTGTGGCCGCACGCCCCAACATGGGATTGACGCGACCGCACCCCAAACCGTGACTGCTCCCGCGATGTAAGGGCGGCCTGGCGAGCGCTGAAAGACGAGCAGAAATGCGGCAGCGATGAGCGCGGCAAAACCGGCGATCAGACCACCCCATCCGGCCACGCGATACAGAGCATAAATGAAAACTTGCGACAGCCATTCATGATCCACCCAGGGCCCGTCAAAACGAGTGAACGAGTAGGGATCGTTGTGGAAGACATGATGATTTTCGGCGATCAATTGCCCGGTGCGTAGATGCCACCACACGTCAGGATCGGTAATGCTGCGCGCGGCCATGACGAATAGACCCAGAGCCAGGATGCAAACGAATACGCGACGAGTTTGGAAGCGTTGTTTCAAGGTTCGAGGATCATACCGTGGGCGGGGAAAAGTCCAGTTTCATTTGCCAGCGAGAATCCCAAAATAACCAACATTCCAAACGGCAAAATCGGGCTGGTGTACAGCGGCAGATTCGCAACCCGCTGCAACATGCCGGCGGGAAACCAGATTGCAGTGAGCGCCATGCCGAAGGTGGCGATCCAAGCCCAGCCCCAAAGGACCCATACGGCAGTAAAAAGGAGGCGTGCGATTTTACCCAATCGCCAGATACGACCGGCAAAGCGGAGTAGAAACAGAACTCCGGGGAGTAGCAGAAGTTGGGAATGCGGCTCCAGTGTAGGAATGACCACCAGCGTGGCAGCTAGCACCAAGCTGGATGCGAGGAAGAAATGTGAAGATTGCGCGGAATACGACCGCCATCGCCAACAAAGAGCCAGTACCGCCAGCACCAGCACGGCAGCCAAGATAGGGCCGAATCGCCGACCGAACCAGACGTCGAGCAGGGAATGCCCGTAGGTGTATTGCCGGTATGCTCGAACAATTGTGAGGAAACGGCCGATCCAACCGGGCGCGAGCATTTGGCTTCCCAGAATAAGAACTGACACCACACCCGAGAAACTCCAAGCTAGTCGTCGGCGTCGCTGCCAATCGCCCATGATCCACAAAGCCAACCAGGGGATCAACAAGATTACAAACTGAGGTTTAATGGTGGCACCGGCCAGCAACATACCGGCTAACGTAAAGTAGCCTGCGGCCAGCGAGGCAATGGCTGCAGCCACCAGGAAAGCCACCAGGAGGCTCAGGTTTTGCAGTTCAAGTCCCTGGAGGACAGGAAAACTGCCCAAAGTGAAAACAGCAATGACGACCAGTTCGGTTGCCGGGAGGCGCCAACGCAATGCGTAAAGCCAAAGCAAGAGGCTTATCAGAGTCAGTACTGCGAACAGGCAAAGAAATAAGCCTTTGACGACGGGGAAAGCCAGGTGCACCGTGGGCCAAATCAAGAAGACGACATAGATCGGGTAGGCGAACCCTCCCGCCATTTCCGCGACGTCACCAGGGCGCGAAGCGCTGATGGGACTCCCATAAATAACCGCTTGAATTTCATGGGCCACTGCGGGGCTATAAGGATCGCGGCGATGCAGCAAAAGTTCGTGGGCGGCCCACCACTGCGCATAGAGATCCGAGAACTGAGCCGAGTGCCCAGCGCCCCACACCTTCGTGACGTAGTACCACATGCTGAACGCCGAAAGAATGGATAGGATCAACCAGAGCGCATATCGGAAGCCGGGGCTGAGGCCGTTCATAAGGAAGAAGTCACACCCTGCGACGTCTTTACGATGCCGACGGACTGTAACAGTTCGTTGCCATTGACCACTAAGATGGCAAAGCCTGCTACCAGCGCTCCGCCAAGTATGTCGACCAGGTAGTGCCACTCGAGCAGAACGATCGCGACCAGCAGCAGTAAATCATAGACGGCCAGAGCAGCCACCATCCGCTTCCATGGCCGTAAGAACCACATCACGACCAATGGTTGAGCGATGTGCATGCAGGGAAAGGCTATGTAGTAGTCGGTGGAAATTTGACGGATTCGCGAATGGTTCCACAACGCCTGGGAGTTTGCCATGGACGCCCTCTGCACACCGTATGCTCGCAAGCTCATGGGAAACTCGGAAAAATGCGATGGGCACAAGTAATATGGTCCCTGGCTCGGCCACAAAAAAAATAGTATTAGTGCCAAATAATACGCCATCAGGATCGTCCCCACGAACCGCAGCGCGCGTTTCTTCCCTGAATAGACAGCGCTGAGAATCAGAGCAGCGCCGATCTGGGGAAACATTCCGAAGTAAATGAACTCCAGGAAATTGAAAAAGGAAACCGGAAATGTTCGCACTGCCCAGTGACAAAGGTCAGACACCGACGTTCCATGCAGCAGCCACTTGTCGATGGCATTGAATGCCGCGTCCGTCGCGCCGTAGAAGCGTACCGACACGATAATGTCGTTGTAAGCGAAAACCAGCAGGAACCCGGCAAAGAGATAGATTGCTGTGACAAGAACGGAGAGTGCGTGGCCCCGGCGGGCCGCGGGCTTCACCCGCTCCCGAAACTCCAGTACGGCGACCGCGTCGACTGTCAAAATGAGGGCTTTCAGCCAGGTGAACTCCCAAAGCAGGATGATAAAGAACGCCAGCGCCAGCGCAACGCGTACGTGGTCTCGTCGAGTTCGCGGCAGAAGCGAAAGAGACGGGGCCGGGGCGACCCCGATCAAATATAGGAGAATGGCGACGAAGATCGATTGCGCTGCCAGGACCAGCCAGTAGGCGGAGCCGAGGTGTACCCAGTCGAAACTGACGGGAAGGTTTAGCTTTCGCAGAAGCGGCACCAGGGCAAGAGCCAGCAGGGCGCTGACCCAGTAGTGAAAATCTCTCGGCCATCGTTGGTCGCGCGAGAGGATAGCCATTGCACGAGAAATGCTGCATAAGTTGTAACATGGAACGATTTCGGCTTCCGCCAGACCGTTGCGAAGAACTTCCACATTAGGGTTAGCTCTTGCCTTGCTGCTTGCCAGCAGCATGTGGTTCTACGTGCAGCATGTGCTGATCCCGCATCAGCAGGCCGAAGCTGCGCTCTACGGCATCCCACGCGGAAACCTTTCTGATCTCTACCCCCGATGGTTGGGAGCTCGAGAGTTGCTGTTGCATGGTCGCGATCCCTACGGCGCGGATGTCACAAAGGAGATTCAGGCCGGATACTACGGGCGGCAGTTGGACCCGGCGCTGCCGCATGATCCCAAAGATGAGCAGGGGTTTGCTTATCCTGTGTATGTGGTGTTTCTGCTGGCTCCCACCATCACGCTGCCATTTGCAATTGTGCAGACGGGATTTCGGTGGCTTCTAATCGCCTTGACCTTGGCTTCAGTGTTGCTGTGGTTGCGCACGTTGCGCTGGAAGGTTTCCGTCCAGGCAGCGGCCATTCTGCTGGTGCTCACAATTGGCAGTTTCCCAGTGTTGCAAGGTATAAAGCTGCAACAGTTGAGCCTGCTGGTTGCGGGATTGATTGCGATGAGCGCGATGCTGCTGGTCGAAGGCCATCTCTTTTTCGCTGGAGTTCTGCTGGCCTTAGCCACCATCAAACCCCAGTTGGCGATGCCGGTCGTGGCCTGGTTCTTGCTTTGGGCATTGAGCGACTGGCCTCGCCGACGCAACTTCTGGTGGGGACTTTCCGGCACCATGGCGGCCCTTGCTGGTGGGGCCGAATATATGTTGCCCGGTTGGTCCGGCCGTTTTCGTGAGGCGATTGTGGCCTACCGCCGATACAACCAAGGCGCGGATTCGGTGCTCGACATTCTAATCACTCCGCTATGGGGAAAGTGGCTGGTCATTCTGATTGTGATGGCGCTGGCGTTGGTCGCCTGGCGGCGTCGGGATGCGGTGGCGGAATCATCGGTCCATAGCCGGGTCACTGTTCTGATTCTGGCAGCGACGGTCGTGATTATTCCGAAAGCCTCGCCGTACAATCAGGTGCTCTTGCTGCCCGGAATCCTTCTATTGTTGCGGCAGCTGCGGG
>Ga0070765_100000454_pt1 | contig 24840 bp, 20 predicted proteins | sample HubBroMetageWFT5_FD_71516 | JGI IMG/M metagenome (GOLD analysis project Ga0070765, IMG submission 71516) | Warmed and freeze-thawed soil microbial communities from the Hubbard Brook experimental Forest, New Hampshire - Hubbard Brook CCASE Soil... | ecosystem: Environmental > Terrestrial > Soil... | reverse complement strand
TATCGTGGAGGGACTCGCCACTTTCCCCGAAACTCTGCTCATGCTTTTCAAGAGTGAGAACTCGGGAAAACTCATGCTGAAAGTCGCCTAGCTGCACCCCGAGGACCCTCTGATGCCATTCGTCGAGAACCAAGGAACGAAGATCTATTGGGACGAACAGGGAGCAGGCCCCCCGGTTCTGCTGATCATGGGCCTCGGTTATCCCTCGGCCCTGTGGTATCGCACACGTCCAATGCTGGCGCGACAGTATCGTACGCTGGCGTTCGACAATCGCGGCGTGGGACTGAGTGACGTTCCCCCCGGCCCCTATTCGATTGCTACCATGGCATCGGATGCGGCAGCTGTTCTAGATGCTGCGGGCGTTGACTGTGCCCACGTTTTCGGAATTTCGATGGGCGGCATGATTGCACAAGAGTTCACGCTGCAGTATCCGGCGAAAACGCGTTCGCTGATTTTGGGTTGCACCGCAGCGGGCGGGCCTTCAGCGGTGCGCGCGGAGAGCAACGTCACGGAGATTCTAGTGGCGCGCGGTATGACTTTGGAGCAATCACGAGTGGCCATCCTGCCCTACATTTATGATGCAGCCACCTCGCGCGAGAGGATCGAGGACGATGTCAACCTGCGCGGTATCTGGCTCCCCTCCCCGGCAGCCTACATGGCACAGTTGCTGGCGATCCGGGCATGGGAGGCTTATAGCCGACTCGCGAAGATCACGGTGCCGACGCTGGTCATCCATGGAAAGACCGATGCGCTGGTGCCCCCGGGCAATGGGGAATTGATTGCCGCACGGATTCCGGGCGCAAAACTCGTGCTGCTCGAGCACGCGAGTCACCTGTTTCTTACCGACCAGACTCAAGCAGCTCACAAGGAAATACTCGAATTTCTCTCTTCCGATCTTTCTTTCGTCGAGCGGCGGGGGAACCCAGTTAAGAAACAGGGAAGTTCTGAGTGATCGACTGCAAGCAAGCACTCCCGGCCCAACATTCCTAGCAGGCATACATCATCATCAAAACAATTCATTTGATGAATTTCGCAAAGAGGAATAACCTCGCGCCCATCATGAGGATTCAGCGCCCTGAAACGGCAGGAGCGTGGAGAGTTCTTGTAAGGTTCATTCATCAGATCCAAAAACAAAACAGGACAAAGCTCTGCTCTGGAAGCAGCCCAGCGGGTTGGAAGACCTGTGTGTGGATGCTGACAGGCGGCCGCAGAACCTTCATGTGATTGAGTCAAGCCTGGTGAGGCAGGAAAAATATGGGTTTCGAACAAAGCGGTTTCAATGATCGTACCGTTCCACGCCGCGGTACCCGTTCCTGGAAACTGATTCGTGGATGTTCCGCGATAAGGTCACTCGTGTGCCTTTCTTGCTTCCTTCTCGCAACTGTAATGGTGCACGGGCAGGGCGTCGGCACGTCGGGAGAGGTCACCGGAACTGTGACCGACTCCTCCGGTGGGGTTGTGCTCAAGGCTACTGTCAATGTTGTGGACACCCAGACCGGTCTGAAGCGGACAACCATGACGAATAGTACCGGTCAGTTCCGGTTTGCAGGGCTGCCACCGGCTATTTACAACATCAGCGCGGAAATGACGGGCTTTGCAACCGAGCTTCGAAAAAGCGTCACTGTCGCTGTCGGGCAGACAGTCATCTCCGATTTCAAACTCAGTCCCTCGAAGGTCGCGACGGTTGTCGAGGTGACGGACCGGCCTCCCACAGTGGAAACTGAACGAGGAAGCCAGGCGGACAGGATCTCGCAACAGTACATCGCTGACCTGCCCATTGACCGGCGCGACTACCTTACGTTTACTTTGCTCGCACCCGGAGTCTCCGACTCCACCCGGCTCGCGGGAGACCAGGATTTCAGAGTCGCACAAACACCGCAGAGCGGCCTGTCTTTCTACGGCAGTAACGGCAGAGGAAACAGCATAACCGTGGACGGCGGTGAGACCTCAGGCGATAGCGGTGGGCAGCGCTTGACGGTAGGTCAGGATACGGTGCAGGAATTCCAAATCAATCGCAGCAACTATGGCGCGGACCTGGGGTCGGCTACGGGCGCTTCCATCAACATTGTGACCAAGTCCGGCACCAACAATGTGCACGGCACGCTCTATGGTTTTTTCCGCGACGATGCGATGGACGCGCGCAATCCTTTTGCGTTCAGCCAAGCTTTGCAACCCGGCCAAAGCTTTAATCCCGCCAACCCCGACTCCGTAGGTTCACCGATTAAGGATACCTTGACTCGCCAACAATTCGGCGGGACCTTGGGTTTTCCGATCAAGAAGGACAAGACGTTTCTGTTTATCGGATTCGAAGGTCTGCTGCAAAATGCGCAGAACGCAGTTCCTATTCTGACCAACACCGACATTTTTCGTCCGACAGCGGCGCAGGAAACCATCATTGGCGGGCTCGCGGGTTCGACAGCAGTCGTGCCGTGTCTCACTGGCGTAATGCTCCCGTCGAATATCTGCGCTTTTGCTCTGCAAAGCATTCTTACGGTAAACCCCAATCCCGGCGCAAATCTGTTCGTGACGCCGGGGCAAGCCGCGCTGAACGGCTTCCTGCTAAACCAGTTTGAAACCCAAGGTGGACTCTTTCCCTACAACACGCGGGAATACCAGGGGTCAGTTCGTTTGGATCACCACATTAATGCCAACAACGAGATTTCGGTCACTTACAGGTACGGACATGATCTGGAGCAGTCACCAAATGTGCAGTCTCTTACAGCCTTTTCTGCGGGAGACTCGATCCACACCTACGACAATAATCTACAAGCCGCCTGGTATCACCAGTTCAGTGCGGCAACTCAGAATGAGGCGCGGTTCCAGTGGGATTACAACAGCTTTAACGTGATTCCCAATGAGTCGGGACAGGTGGGGCTCCAGATTCCCAGCTTCATCAATAACCTGGGAACGAACATTTTCCTGCCCAACCTCACCATCCTGCGCCGCTATGAATTCGCAGACAATTTCACCCAAATCCGAGGCCACCACACGCTGAAGTTCGGCGCCTACGAACTGCTCCGCGGCAATCACACGGAATCGCACACCTTCTTCCCGGGTCGTTTTGTGTTCGGGTCGCTTCCCGGCGGCCTGGTCAGTCCACAGCTGGCAACTACTACCATCACCTCGTTGCAAGCGACATCGCTGGGCGTGCCTGAGATTTACCAGCAGGGCTTCGGAAATCCGACATATCCGTATTACACCCGGCCACTGACAGCATTCTACGCACAAGACTCCTGGAAGATACTGCCGAACTTTACCGTGAACTACGGTCTCCGTTACGAACTGGACACACAATTCGCTCCTTTGTCCACCTATAAAAAAGACTTCGCCCCCCGAGTCTCATTTGCGTGGGACCCCTTCAAGGATCACAAGACTGTGGTCCGGGGCGGGTACGGAATCTTCTACGGACCCGTCGACGTCCAGATTCCCGACGTCGACTTGAGCTTGGGTGTTGTGAACGCCAATAAGTCAGCAGTCGGGAACGCCCCAGGGGCCGGACAAGTCGCAAACGTCACCGCCATCTGCGGGCTTACCCCCGTAACCCCCGGCACGGGCAATAGCCCCTGCAACCGGGAAATATCTATCTATGCAGATGCGCTGGGCGTGCCGGCTTTGGGCATAGCCTCGGCGGCAACTATCTTCCAGACACTCTTTGGGCAGGGTCTGATTCAATGCACAACCCCGACCGCAGGCAACGCTGCTTGCGTCACGCCGGCCTCTGTCGCTCCGCTTGGCATCAGCGTCACCAATAAAGGTCCCCTCTCTCCGCTGCAGGTACTTTTCGTAAACCAGCCGGGCTATCGTCCTCCGATCGCGCAGCAGGCTTCGGTTGGAATTGAACGCGAAATCAGTCCTGGGTTCTCAATTTCTCTGAGCGGAATCTATTCCCATACGCAGAGACTCCCGGTCGCGATCGATACCAATCTGCTGCCGGCGCCGTTCACCACGCTAACCCTGGCCAATGGCCATACGGCTTCCTATCGTAACTGGAATGTGAACCCGTTGACCGATCCGCTGTTCGGTACTGAGCCGGGAGGCCTTCCCTGTGCGGCCAACCCCAATCTATGCTTCGTGAATCCGCTGATTGTACAGAACAACCAATATAGCTCTGAGGGCTACGCTCTTTACGAGGGCGGTATCGTCGAGGTCAAAAAGACCTTCCGTCAGCACTTCACGTTGTTCGGGAATTACACCTACAGCAAGGGTTTTGACACCTCTACCGATTACAACACTGACTACGGACCGCAGGATCCGACGAACCTCAACTTAGATCGAGCGCTTTCCGAGTTTGATCAGCGGCACAAAGTTGTGATCGCGGGAGTTTTCGACAGCCCATGGAAACAGGCTATCTTGTCAGGTTTTCAGCTGGCGCCGATTTTCTCGTATCACAGCGGACATCCTTTCAACTTGCTGGCGGGAGGCGAGGTGAACGGAAACAATCACACCACCAATGAACGTCCCATCGGGGCCCCGCGCGATACCGGTCTGGGCCCCAATTATATCGACTTCGACATGCGCCTGAGCTGGACCCACAAGCTCGGCGAAAGGGCTAACCTGCTGTTCACCGCGGAAGGATTTAACATTGCAAACCGGACAAATTACGCCAGTGTCAATAACGAGGTGAGCCCCCTTTTCGGGTTAACCCCCGGGTTCACAACGTTCAACGTGCATGGGATTCGGCCGGGTACACTGCTGGCAGACGGCAGCACGGCTACTTCCAGCACCCCGCTGGCCTTTACCTCAGCCTTCCCCAAGCGCCAGGTTCAACTCGGGGTGCGTTTATCGTTCTAAAGTAAATGCTGGGGAAGGATGTTCACGTTCAGAGGCGGCGAAGCCGTAGCCTTTCCGGTTCAGCCGCGGTACTCAAGCCGAAGCCACGCTCGTAGGTCTGTATTTCTTCAGTTCCAGCTTGGCAATCAAGGCGCGATGCACTTCGTCGGGTCCGTCCGCGATGCGAAGAGTGCGAATCGTCGCATAAAGCTCGGCCAGTGGAACATCGTCGGAAACGCCGGCGGCTCCATGCATTTGAATCGCCCGGTCAATAATCTCCAAGGCAACGTTGGGAACGGCAACTTTGATCTGGGAGATCTCGCTGCGGGCGCCTTTCGTGCCGACCTCATCGAGCATCCAGGCAGCCTTGAGGGTAAGAAGGCGGGCTTGCTCCAGCATGATGCGGGCGTTGGCAATTACGTCGGCATTGGCGCCCAGTTCGGCTAGAGGTTTGCCGAATGCAACCCGATGAAGCGATCGCCGGCACAAGAGCTCGAGCGCGTGTTCGGCCGCGCCCAGCGTGCGCATGCAGTGATGGATGCGCCCGGGGCCAAGCCGGCCCTGTGCGATCTCAAAACCACGGCCCGGTCCAGCGACAATGTGGTCAAGCGGAACGCGGACATTGGTAAAGCTAACCTCGCCATGCCCAAAGGGCGAGTCGTAGGAACCGAACACCGGCACCATGCGCTCGATCTTGACACCAGAAGCCTCGAGCGGCACCAAAACCATGGAATGACGCTGGTGCTTGGGGGCGCAGCGATCAGTCACGCCCATAAAGATGAGCAGCTGGCAATGGGGATGGCCGAGTCCTGAACTCCACCACTTCAAGCCGTTGAGGACGACGTGGTCCCCCTCGATGAGGGCGGTAGCTTGCATGTTCGTGGCGTCTGATGAGGCCACGTCAGGCTCCGTCATGCAGAACGCGGAACGAATGTGGCCGGCGAGCAGGGGCTTAAGCCAGCGCTCCTTTTGCGCGGCTGAGCCATATTTCACCAGTACCTCCATATTGCCGGTGTCGGGGGCATTGCAGTTGAAAACCTCGGGGGCAATCGAGGACCGGCCCATGATCTCCGCCAGCGGCGCATATTCCACATTGCTGAGGCCCGCGCCATACGCTTTGTCGGGAAGGAACAGATTCCAAAGGCCGGCTGCCCGTGCCTTGGCCTTCAAGGTTTCCATAACTGGAGGCTGCTTCCAGCCGCGCCAGTCGGGGAGATTTTGCAATTGCGCGCAATACTCAGCCTCTGCCGGCAGCACCTGCTCCTGCATAAACGCTGCAAGGCGCAGGGCATAACTTTCGGCTCGCAGCGACGGAGAAAAGTCCATTTGGTGAGCGCCCACCCCCCGCAGGCCCTCTAGCCTAGCGATTCCAGCAAGATTCTCCTAATGAATCCTATGAATCCTGTAATATATGCGGCGTGCATTTAAGTCAGGTCGACCTGAATCTGTTCGTGGTACTCGAAGCCATCTATCGCGAGGGCAACATCACTCGCGCCGGGCAGCAACTGAACCTCACCCAACCTGCCATCAGCCATGCGCTGAAAAGGCTGCGTGACCTGCTGCAGGATCCGTTGTTCGTCCGCCAAGGGCCGCACATGGTACCGACTCCGTTCACGCGGAACATAATTGAGCAGGTCCGGCAGGCGCTGCAAATTTTGGAAGTGAACCTCAGCCAGACCCGCAATTTTGTTCCCGAAGACACCCGCCGAAATTTCCACCTGTCGTCGTGGGAATATGCCGAAGCCCTGGTTCTTCCCCCGTTGCTAGAGCGCTTGACGCACGCTGCCCCTGGCATGTCGATCACAACCTCGCGAGTCAAGCGCAGAGATCTGGAGACCGAATTGGCGAGTGGTTCGGTCGATCTGGCTTTCGACATCCCCATGACGATGAGCGATCGCATCCGGCACAAGTGGCTCTTGAATGAACCTTTCGTGGTCGTTGCACGGCACGGTCATCCGGCGATTACGGACAAACTCGACCTGGATACTTATTTGGCACAGCGTCACATTCAGGTTTCTTCCCGTCGCCACGGTCCCAGCCTGATTGACGTTGAACTCAGCCGGCGCGGGCTGCGCCGGCAAGTATTTCTGCGCATTCAGCACAACCACGCGGCCTGTATGGTGGTAAGTCGCACGGACATGCTGTTGACTCTGCCCGAGCGTCATGCGCAACTGCTGAACACGGGCATGGTGAGGGTGCATCCCTTCCCGCTGCAAGTACCCCGTCTCGAAGCCCACCTGTACTGGCACGAGAGTGTGGAGAACGATCCGGCAAATCGCTGGCTGCGGGGAGAAATCGAAAAGATCATGGCGCCAGAAACGCGAGTGCCGGGAGCGTTGCCGCGAAGGCGACAGCGGGGGCAGCCTCGACAGGGCAAAGCCAAAGCCCAGCGGTTCGACCGTCGGATTAGTACCGACAAACGCTCTCGTGGTCATTGACGGTTGAGTCCTCGCATTGGCGTCACATCGCAGTAGTTGATTTTGAAGACGGTCCCGCACTCTTCACTGCGCAAGGACTTCAGTATTTATGCAGGTTTGCGCACTAGAGCTCCTGGTGGAAAACCAGGTGGGTCGGTTTTGAAGTTCTCACCGCTGTTGTAAGAGGTTGAAAACAATTGGTCGGGGAGAGAGGATTTGAACCTCCGACCCCCTGGTCCCGAACCAGGTGCTCTACCAGGCTGAGCCACTCCCCGACAAATTCGTCATCCGGCGTGAAACGAGGTAGGAAGACGCCGCCGGAGCTTGCACTCAAACGAAATTATAACACCCAGGGTACGAGGTCATCCCACGCCGACCTCCTGCGAAACAGTGTTGCTCGCGGGCGCCAGCCGGCGCGGTGCTTTTCTTGAGACCGGGCTCTCGATACTACGCATACAATGTGGGTGAGCTTGGGGCGGGAGGATGCTGGCGCTATTTCCGTACAGGAGAATCCGCTAATATAACGATTCAATAGTCATGATCGCTTTGACCGCAAACCGCCTGTTCACGCCCCTCGAGTCGGTCGAGCAGCCTGTCGTCCTGTTGGACGGGTCGCGAATAGTCGAAGTCAGCTCCCGAACCGGGTGCCCGCTTCCGAAAGGTGTGCAGCACATCGATTTCCCGGACTCCATTCTCGCTCCTGGGTACGTGGACATCCACATTCACGGGGGGGCGGGGCACGACGTAATGGAGACGGATCCGGCAGCTCTGCCGATGGTGGAGCAGCTCCTGGCAAAACACGGAGTCACCAGTTACTTGCCGACCACGGTGACAGCTTCCGGCGATCACATCCTTTCTGCCCTGGACCGCCTAGCCACAGCGGTTGAGACTGCCGAGCGCGACCCTGCTTCCCGGGGACGGCGTGCGCAGCCAGTGGGTATTCACCTGGAAGGCCCGTTCATCAGTTTCGAGCGCCGGGGAGTGCATCCCCCTCAGGACTTGCTGCCTCCGACGCTGCCGGTGTTCGAGCGCTTCTGGGAGGCCGCGCGCGGTCGTATTCGAATGATAACCATTGCGCCCGAGTTGGAGGGCGCACGCCAAGTGATTGCTGAAGCCGTGCGCTGCGGCGTCTGCGTCAGCCTGGGACACTCCGACGCCAAACTGCTAGACACCCGCGCTGCGGTCGAAGCTGGAGCACGCCATGCTACGCACGCCTTCAATGCCATGCGACCGCTCGGTCACCGCGAACCGGGTATCGTCGCCGCTGTGCTGACGGATCCGCGGCTCTCGGCGGACATTATTGCCGATGGAATTCATCTCGATCCCACCATCGTGGAGTTGTTTTTGAAGATGAAAGGTGCAGAAGCAGCGGTGCTGATCACAGACGCAACTGCCGCGACCGGAATGCCCGACGGGCGCTACCGTTTGGGATGGTTTGAAGTGGAGGTTAAGAATGGCGTGTGTACGGCGGAAGGCGCGCTGGCCGGCAGCGTGCTGACGATGGATCGCGCGGTACGCAACGTAACCAAGTTTGCGGGTTGGGAATTGCAGCAGGCGCTCCGCCTGGCCACGTTGAATCCCTCCCGCGTGGTGGGGCTGTCGAACCGGGGCAAATTAGAGGCTGGCTGTGACGCCGACATCGTAGTGCTGAGTCCAAACGGCGAGGTAAGAACCACTTTTATTCAAGGCGTGAGGACGGAAGCCGCGGCCGGCAACTGAAAAGAGAGGCAAGAAAAACGAGTGGCAGACAAGGGCGGGTTCCCCCATTACATGCTGAAGGAGATTTTCGAGCAGCCGCAGGGGCTGCGGGATACCATCCTGCCTCGAGTTTCGGTTGAGGCCGGTCGAGTATGCCTGAACGAAGTAAAGATCGGCAGGGAAGAGTTGTGTACCCTGCGCCGCATCCATATCGTGGCTTCCGGAACCAGCCGCCACGCCGGCATGACCGGTCAATACATGATTCAGGAGCTGGCGAATCTCCCGGCGGATGTGGACTATGCCAGCGAATTTGAATATCGCAATCCGATGATCGGTGCCAACGAACTGACGATCGTGATTACTCAATCCGGCGAAACCGCGGACACCACAGCCGCGCAGCGGGAGGCAAAGGCCAAACGATCACGCACGATTGCCATCTCGAACGTGGTCAATTCGACGATTGCGCGCGAAGCCGACGGCGTGCTTTATACCAACGCCGGGCCCGAGGTCAGCATTGCCTCTACCAAAGCTTTCACCGCGCAAATGGCGGTGCTGTTCTTGCTGGCCGCGTATTTGGGTCAGGAGCGCGGCCATCTGAGCGCGGGTCAGGTGCGACGGCACATAAGTGAGCTGCTGGAGCTGCCTGCCAAAGTCACGACCGCCCTGGCCTCTGCGCCGCAGTGTGAAAAGCTGGCAGAGAAGCATCGCTCCGCGCAGGATTTCCTATTTCTTGGCCGCGCCATCCACTACCCCATCGCCATGGACGGCGCCCTCAAGCTGAAGGAAGTTTCTTACGTTCATGCCGAGGGCTATCCCACGGGAGAGACCAAACACGGCCCCAACGCGCTGATCGACGAAAGTCTTCCGGTGGTGATCATCTCAACCTGTGACCGCGACGACGCAGGATCGGTATTGCGTTATGAGAAGAACGTTGCGAATATCAAGAATTTCAAACAGCAGTCGGCACGGGTGATCGCAATTGCGACCGAAGGAGATGAAGAGGTAGGCCGCATCGCCGATCACACCATCTACGTTCCTCAGGCTTCCGAGTTACTGTCCCCGATTCTGGAAATTGTCCCGCTGCAACTCTTCGCCTATTACATGGCGGTGAAAAAAGGCCTGGACGTTGACCGGCCTCGAAACCTGGTGAAGTCGGTGACGCGAGAGTAAAAGCGGCGCGATCAACTCAGGCCGCGAACGAGTCGTCATCCGGATCTGGCAACGACGATGGAGGATCGCTGGCGGGAAAAGTATCGGCTACGGTTTTGTCCATCATTTTATCTTTCCGCTCCTCCAGGCTGCTCTCGTCTATGGTGCGATCCTCCGGATCGCGTGTCCGTAGAAATAATGATTGGGGCATAGGCCTCCTGTTTCCTTAGATGCTGTACCTGCCGAAGCGGCTGCAGCAACCGATCTCAGTGCGTAAAGGATACGTTAATCCCGGTTGTCAGTTGTACATCATTCTGCTTCTTACCCGTCGGCGGGTTGGTGACGTAAATGTCGCCGAAGGCATTTTGCCATCCCAGCCACTTACTGATCTTCGTGATCGTACCAAAATTGAAAGTGCCCCGATATTGGCTGGTGTCGCTGAGGTCGGGGAAGAAGTACAGCTTCTCCGCTAAAACCGTCGATGCGCCCAATTTGTACATGAGTTCTTCGCCCAGAGTGAGCGCGGCGAAGTTGCGATCCATGCCAACATAGCTTTCACGGGTGTAGTTCACACCCCCGAGGAAGTCCAGAGTGGTGCGGCTGGTATTGATGGCGTGAAACCCCAAACCTCCGCCGAGGACGGAGCGCAAGTTCAGCGCCTGCAGCGCGTCCGTCTGGAAATCGGCGCTTCCAAATCCGAATATTAGCTTGGTGAAATTGCGGTCATAACGAGCCCCGCCCTGAGTGGCGTTGGCGGTCACGTTGGGCACGGCTCCGGCCGCGTCATTAGTTGCATAAATGGTGTTGGTGTACAAGGCAATTTCATCGTGCGAGGTTTTGCGATCGGCAGTAAACGCGATTGCCAGGTTCTTGGTTTCGCTGTTGCCGCCAGTCAGGGCAAATCCAATATTGGCGCCGCCCGCCCAGCCGTGCAGCAGCGTAGGATGGAGCGACTTTTCGTAAGCTGCTTGTTCCGCGTCGCTGCGCAGCGCTGTCACGTCAGCTCTGGGAACGTCCACGGTTCCACTCTGTGTGGTGCTCACAGTCAAACTGCCGTCGGTGGTGGTCACCGGGCCGACAACAGTTTTTGCTTGCGTTACCACGTGCAGCGGAGCCGCTGAAGTCAGCGACTGAACCGCCGTCCATTGAATCGTGATTTCTCCCGCAAGGTCGGTCTTGATCACCAGCGTCTTGCCGTCCGACTTGGTAATGGTTCCGGTCAACCGGTCACCATTGCTTAGCACCACCTGATCGGCGAAAAGCAGAGAACTTAACCCGAACACCGACAACAATGCCCACAATCGCAGCTTACGCATAAGGGGTCCTCCATGAATTGTTTTGATCTCGAAGGGGCTAAGACTGAGCCAGCTAGCTCTTGGTGTCCGGATTCTTGACGTCCGTGCTGGCCGCCTTTGGTGGGTCGGGAGGTGTGTCTTTCATGCCCTCTTTCAGAGCCCGAATGCCTTCGCCGAGTCCCTTGCCCAGCTCGGGAAGTTTCTTGGGCCCGAAGATCAGCAGAGCGATCACGAAGATGACCAACAGGTGCATCGGCTGAAACAGGCCTTCAAACATACAGAACCTCCACGAGAGACGCTTTCTCTATGTCTAACGTTACTCAAGCCGGAATATTCCGTCAACCGGTGGTTGGTTCGCGGAATTGGGCGCCCGCAAGCCGAAGACGTAGAAGACTTTAACCGTGGGGTAGAACCTTCGGGCAGCCCCCGCTATTGAACTACGGTGCTCTCGGCAGCTAACCGTGACCACCCTACAATCGCTATTGACGCTGCTTTGCGGCGCGACGGATCTACTGAATGATGGGTCTACTGAATTAAGGAGCGAAAATGAGCTCTACGGCAGCAGCGCCGGCAACAAGTCCAAGGACGACCAAATCAGCAGTTCGGGATGGCAATGGAAGACCCGCGCCCGAATCTGCAGTCGCCGCCGCTAGTCTAGTAGCGGAGCCGCTGGGCCTGAAAGCTGTCGGTTACGGGCTTCCTTGCTTGAAGTGCCGAACCTACTACGCGGCTAATGTGAAGGCGTGCCCGGTGTGCCAGACCGCGGAGCGTGTTTCTCCCCTGGTGGTGACTGCGCCTGCTGCCTCTGCTCCAGCGCTCAGTGAAGAAGCGCCCGATCTGGCCACGTTGGAAGCGGAGCGAGAACGTTTCCTGAAAGATTTCAAGGCACAACTGCTCACCTCGCAGATGCAAGTTCGTACCAGCCCTTCGACGAATTGCACTCGCGCCGAAAACCACCAGACCGGCCAGCAGACCGCGACCGTTTGCCAAACCTGCTTCGATCATCTGCAAGAGCGCGTAGACATCCTGGAGGCCGCTCTCCACATCGACCTGAAAGAAGCTGCGCAAATCGTCTATGAAGCGGTTTGGGCCGACACTTCAGATTCCACCAAAACCTACGATAACGCCGCGCATGCGCTGCTCAACGAGATGCGCAAACGCGCCGGGATTACGCAAACCTTCGGAGTTCTTCAACCGTTAAGCGACTAATAATCGTCTTTACCGCGACTCGGAGTGCCGCAAGCCTATCCCAATATTTTGCTTTGACCGCAAGATACGGATAGCTCACCGTGCCTGGCGCCCGCTAATCTTTCCTCACTATGACAACCAATGCGATACTCAACCTGAGCGGAACTGATATTGGTGCGACTGAAATGGCGGGAAGCAGCCAAAATCGCTGGTGGCAGGCCGTCGAGGCCCGTGATGCCAGCCAGGACGGCAGCTTCGTGTTCGCCGTATCCTCAACCGGCGTCTATTGCCGGCCGTCGTGTCCGTCCCGGCGCCCGCGGCGGGAGAACGTTGCTTTCTTCCGCCGTCCCGATGAGGCTGAGAAAGCAGGATACCGCGCCTGCTTGCGTTGCCGGCCCCGTTCCGCAAGCCACGGATCGGCGGAAACAATTCGCGCGATTTGCCGCTACATCGAACAGCATCTCGATGAACCGCTGACACTGGCTCGCCTAGGAGCCGAGTTTCGCCAAAGCCCGTTCCACTTGCAGCGCAAGTTCAAGGCTGCGCTCGGAATCACGCCGCGCGCCTACGCCGACTCCTGCCGCATGAATCAACTCAAGAGCAATCTGCGCGCCGGGCATTCGGTGACCCGCGCCATGTACGACGCCGGATACAGCTCCAGCAGCCGGTTGTACGAGCGGACTGCCTCGCAGCTCGGCATGACGCCGGACAAGTATCGCCGCGGCGCTATCGCGGCACCCATCCGTTTCACCTGCGCGGATTCGCCGCTGGGGCGGATGTTGATCGCAGCCACAGACAAAGGTATTTGTGCGATCCAATTCGCCAATTCCGACGAGGAACTCGAACAGGGTTTGCGGCACGAGTTCCCGTTCGCTATCCGCAAGCATGATGACAACGCCATGCGGGAATGGAAAGAGAATCTGCTGCGCCAGATGCGCGGTCAACGTTTGAATGCCACGCTTCCGCTAGACATTCAAGCCACGGCCTTTCAGCGGCGAGTGTGGTCGTATCTCCAGAAGATTCCGTTCGGCGAGACGCGCTCCTACGCTGCTGTTGCGAAAGGCATCGGTCGGCCTTCGGCGACGCGAGCGGTGGCCCGTGCCTGCGCAACCAACCCGGTGGCGGTGGCGATCCCTTGCCATCGCGTCGTCCGTCAAGGCGGGGAAATGGGCGGCTACCGCTGGGGCGTCGAACGAAAGAAGACGCTGCTGGAACTTGAACAGGCTTAGGTCAAGAACCAGCCACGCATGCACGGATTCCCACGGATAACCCAAGAACGGTTTATCCGTGCTGATCCGTGTAAACCTGTGGCGCTTTTGCTACTGCAATTTTCTGTAAATTTCCTGCGCGTCGTCCAGCATCTTCAGTACCTTCGTCTTTTCGGTTTCCGTGTTCCAGTCTTGGTTCACCTTCACCGCCTCCTCGAGCCGTCCAATCCAAGCGATGAAATACGCGGCATCTTCGGGAGCTTTGGCGGGCGACCCCGCGACCGTGAGACAAATCGGACTCGTGGTCACATAGGGATACACGTCGAGAAATCGGGTGCTCGGCCTTCTCGCTCCAAGGCGCGCAGCAAGTTTCTTTCGGCATCGCTCAGGCAATAGCGACCTCCCCGCTGAATGCCGGATTATATCGAAGCTCACGCGGGCGGTTCTGGTAATGTATCAGCGCATGCGGCGTGCGCTCGTTATCACCGCCCTTATCGTCGTCCTGCTGGGCCTTTCTGTTTTCGCGGCTGCTGAATCGTCTGTCGGAGCGGCGTACCTCGCGGTGACCGCCCTAGCGGTCATGCGCTGGCTCGTCCTGCTTGGGATGGTTGCTTTTGCCTGCTTCCGTCCGTCTCTTACCTCCTGGATCTTCATTTCCATGCTGCTGGGAGCGGAGGTCGGTCACGACTTCCCCGCTTTCGGCGTCAGCCTGCGTTTGCTGGCGCAGATCTTTCTGCGGCTGATCAAGGTCATTATTGCCCCGTTGCTTTTCAGCACCCTGGTTAGCGGCATCGCCGGACATTCCGATCTCAAAAAGGTCGGACGTATGGGAGTGAAGGCGCTGGTCTTTTTCGAAGTGGTCACTACCCTGGCGCTGTTCATCGGACTGGCAGCAATCAACATCAGCCAAGCTGGTGTGGGAGCACGGATTCCGGCGAACACCGCTGAAACGGCGAAGATCGAGAGTCTCACTCCAAGCGAAACTGTCCTGCACGTCTTTCCAGAGAACATTGCCAAGTCGATTGCGGAAAATCAGATCCTTCAAGTGGTGATCTTCAGCCTGCTCTTTGGGGTTGCATTGGCTTTGGTAAGGAACGAAACCAAGCGGCGGCCGATGCTGGCCTTCACCGAAAGTCTGGCGGAAGTGATGTTCAAATTCACCAACATCGTCATGTGGTTTGCGCCGCTGGGAATACTGGGTGCGATCGCAGCCACGGTCGGCTCGACAGGGATCGGCATCTTCGGCAATCTGGCGCGATTGCTCCTGACGCTGTATGGCGCCTTGGCAGTATTTCTGTTAGCGGTGTTGCTGCCGGTGGCCTTGCTGGCCAAAGTGCCCATTGGGCGCTTCATTCGCGCCATAGCCGAACCAGCGACGATCGCCTTCAGCACCGCCAGCTCTGAAGCGGCTCTGCCGAGCGCCATGGAGCGCATGGAAGAACTCGGCGTGCCGCGTCCGGTTGTGGCTTTTGTCATGCCCACCGGCTACAGCTTCAACCTGACCGGTTCGGCCCTCTATCTTTCGTTGGCCGCGGTCTTCGTGGCGCAGGCCGCTGGCTTGCATCTCAGCTTTGGGCGCCAGCTCTATATCCTGCTGGTGCTGATGCTGACCAGCAAAGGCGTGGCCGGAGTCTCCCGTGCGGCCATCGTGATCCTGCTGGCCACAGCGGCAACGGTAGGGCTACCACCCGAGCCGATATTCATTCTGCTAGGCATCGATCAGTTGATGGACATGGGGCGCACGGCTGTGAACGTGATTGGCAATTGCCTGGCTACGGTGGTGATTGCAAGCTGGGAAGGTGATTTTGCCGAGGGACGCTGACGGGTGTAAGCGCTGTTACCTCTGCATTGGCCCTTCGAGTATGTACTCCCATCGTCGAAGTGTCTTAAATACCCGATTCCGTGGCCTTTTTTGTGCTTTAACCTCGTGCCCAAAACCTTAGAGACCAAGGTAATTACACGAATTACCAAAGCGCATGCACATGGGACATCTGTTCGCTGCGGGTCGTGGGTGAGATGTTGAGTCTCAGCAGCCTGCCCATGCAAAGCGACGAAATCCTGGACGATGTCCATATTCGCATCCTGCGCGTGACCGAAGATCTGCGCTCGATTCAGCAGGCCTTGAACTGCGCAGCCATGCAGGCGCCCAACGACCCAGAGCTGATGGAAGCTCTCTGCCAGTTGCCCGAGTTGGAATCGTTGCATCTCCTGAAAGTGGCGCTTGACCAGATGCGTCATTTCCTCTGGTTCTACATGCAGGTGATGACCAATGGGTCAGAGGAAGGGGAACGCCTGCGCGAAACCATTCGCCAAAAGTCCTCCGATAGCATGACTGTCAGCCCGCGCATCGCGGCTGCGGAGAAGTTTAAGCATGCCGCCGACGCTGCCCTGCTGCAAATGCTGTCCGATGGTAAGAGCCGCAAACCCAACTAGGGTCCGTCTCGCTCCCGAGGCAGATGTTATTGGCTCCCAAACCCCTACAAATCTTTACACACAAACTTCTGCATCCGTACCTAACTAGTTCAATCCAATACAATATCTTTGTGCTGATCCGCAAGGAAGCGGACTCCCCGCAGTAGGTTCGCCGAGAAAACTATGTGGATTGTTCGACTTGCGTTACGACGCCCTTATACCTTCGTAGTGGTATCGCTGTTGCTCTTGCTTCTGGCTCCAATCGTCATCCTTCGCACCCCGACCGATATTTTCCCCAGTATCAATATCCCGGTGGTCAGCATCGTTTGGAACTATACCGGTCTGGACGCGCAACAGATGTCAGACCGCATCGTCTCTCAAACCGAGCGCGCCTTGACCACCCTGGTGGATGACATTCAACACATTGAGTCGCAGTCACTCAATGGCATTGCGGTGGTCAAGGTCTTCTTTCAGCCGGGCGCGGATATCGACAAAGCCTTGGCGCAAGTGACGGCAATTTCCCAGACCCAGCTGCGGCAACTTCCTCCCGGAACTACACCGCCGTTAGTCATCACCTACAGCGCGTCGACTGTCCCCATCCTGCAGTTGGCTCTTTCGGGAAAAGGAATGTCGGAGCAGCAGCTCTTTGATCTGGGCACCAGTTTCATTCGTACCCGCTTGATCACGATTCCTGGATGCGCCATTCCTTATCCCTACGGCGGCAAGCAACGCCAGGTCCAGGTGGACCTGGACACCAACGCGCTGCAATCGAAAGGACTCTCCCCGCTCGATGTGGTGAATGCGGTCAGCGCACAGAACCTGATCCTGCCCTCGGGCACGTCCAAGATCGGAACTTTCGAATATGACGTCGAAATCAATGGTAGTCCGAAGACGGTAGCCGAATTGAATCAGATGCCCATCAAAACCGTGGGCACAAATACCATCTACATTCACGACGTCGCCAACGTGCGCGATGGCTTTCCTCCGCAAACCAATATGGTCCACGTCAATGGGAACCGGGCGGTGCTGTTGAGTGTTTTGAAGAGCGGGAATGCATCCACGCTGGATGTGGTCGCCGGAATCAAGGCCATGCTGCCAACGATTGCGGCTGGAATGCCGCCCGAGTTGCAGATGCAGCCTTTGGCCGATCAGTCTTTATTCGTCCGCGCGTCGATTGACGGAGTCATCAAGGAAGCCACGATTGCGGCTTGTCTCACCGGCCTGATGATTCTGCTCTTCCTGGGAAATTGGCGCAGCACGCTGATCATCGCCACTTCCATTCCACTTTCGATTTTGACCTCGATTCTCGTCCTCAGTGCTTTGGGACAGACCATCAACATCATGACTCTCGGGGGATTGGCTCTGGCAGTCGGTATTCTGGTGGATGACGCAACCGTCGAAATCGAGAACATCAATCGCAACCTGGCTCTGGGCAAGGAAGTTGAACACGCCATTCTGGATGGCGCACAACAGATCGCGGTGCCGGCTTTCGTTTCGACACTGGCGATTTGCATCGTGTTTGTGCCCATGTTCTTCCTGACCGGGGTCGCCAAATTCCTTTTCGTGCCACTGGCGGAGGCGGTGGTGTTCGCCATGCTGGCCTCTTATCTACTCTCGCGGACGCTAGTTCCCACCATGGCCAAGTACTTGCTCCGTGGCCATGAGGCTGAAGCTGGGCGGGTCTCGTCGAGAAATCCGCTGGTACGGTTGCAGGTCCACTTTGAAGAAGCTTTCGAGCGGTTCCGTACGGGTTATCGCGGTTTGCTGGAGCGCTGTCTGCATCACCGGGCGATTTTCCTCACTGGCTTTTTTGCGGCCAGCCTGGCTTCGCTGGTGTTTCTGATCCCCTGGCTCGGGCAGGATTTCTTTCCCACCGTCGACGCAGGCCAGTTCAAGTTGCACTTACGGGCGCGCACCGGTACACGGATTGAAGAGACCGCCCGGCTCTCGGGACTGGTGGCACAGTCCATTCGCCAAGAAATTCCACCATCGGAAATTCTGAGCATTATCGATAACATCGGCCTGCCCTACAGTGGCATCAACCTTTCTTATAGCAATTCCGCGCCCATTGGCCCCGCCGACGACGACATCCTCGTCAGCCTGAACAACGGACATCGTCCGACCGAAGAGTATATCCACGATTTGCGTTTGAAATTGCCCGAGGAATTTCCCGGCGTGACGTTTTCATTCCTGCCCGCCGACATCGTGAGCCAGATTCTCAACTTCGGACTGCCCGCGCCGATCGATGTCCAAATCGCGGGCTACAATGTTGCCGGCAACCGGGAATTTGCCGGGAAACTACTCAGCCGCATACGGCAAGTTCCGGGCATCGTTGATCTCCACATTCAACAGCCCTTCGATCAGCCTTACCTGAACGTCGACGTGGATCGCACGAAGGCGCAGCAAGTTGGTTTTACGCAACGGGACGTGGCCAACAACCTGCTGATTTCACTTAGCGGCAGCTTTCAAACCACTCCCGAGTTCTGGCTTGATCCCAAGACCGGAGTAAGTTATTCCATCGCCGTTCAAACCCCGCAGTATCGAGCGCAGTCGTTGCAAGATCTGGAGAATGTTCCGGTCACGGGTCCGAGTAACGCGCCCCCCCAAATACTGGCCAGCATGGCATCCATCAATCGGACAACAGGAAGCGCAGTGGTTTCGCACTACGATATTCAGCCTCTCATCGATATTTATGGCGCAGTGCAGGGGCGGGATCTCGGCGGCGTGGCGCGTGAGGTCAACCGGATCGTGGAAGACGCCAAGAAAGAGGCGCCGCGCGGGACTCAGGTAAGTATTCGCGGGCAGATCCAAACTATGCGGTCGTCATATATCGGGCTGATCGGTGGTTTGGCATTCTCGATTGTTCTGGTTTATCTGCTGATCGTGGTCAATTTTCAGTCGTGGCTGGACCCATTTATCATCATCTCTGCCCTGCCGGCCGCACTGGCCGGGATTGTATGGTTTCTGTTTGTCACGCGTACTACCGTCAGCGTGCCTGCCCTCATAGGTTCCATTATGTGCATGGGGGTCGCGACCGCAAACAGTATCCTGGTCGTAAGCTTCGCTAACGAGCAAATGGTGGAGGGGCACGACGCAATACTGTCCGCGCTGAACGCAGGATTCACCCGCTTCCGCCCTGTAATCATGACCGCACTGGCGATGATTATCGGCATGGTGCCGATGGCGCTGGGCTTGGGCGAAGGAGGCGAACAGAATGCACCGCTAGGTCGCGCGGTAATCGGGGGGCTGCTGTTCGCGACCGTTGCGACACTATTTTTTGTACCGTTGTTCTTCAGTCTTGTGCACGGCCGCCGAAATCTGGCGGCAAAGGCAGACGCCAGGCACTAGTGTGGTGTGATTCAGGAGCTTCTTAGATGAGTGTGGAACAAGAGAACGAAGTCGGACCGTCGGGCAAGGTGGAGAAAAGTTCCTCCAGCCGTTCATCCAGTCACTGGTGGATCGCGGTTCTGGCCTTCATCGCGGTGGTGGCGCTCGTAGTCTCTGGCATTCTGCCACGAATTCAGGCGCGGAACACGCTAGCCAAAGAGACCAAAGAGATGGCCATTCCGACCGTCACCGTGGTTCATCCGCAGCGATCCGCACCGTCGAATGAACTTGTTCTGCCGGCCAACGTGCAGGCTTACATTGACGCGCCGATCTACGCTCGTACCAACGGGTATCTCAAGAAGTGGTATGCGGACATCGGTGCGCGAGTCACTGCCGGGCAATTGCTTGCGGAAATCGAAAGTCCCGAGGTTGACCAGCAACTGCGGCAGACTCGTGCTGACCTGACGACCGCAGAAGCGAACCTTAGTCTGGCCCAGATCACGGCAGACCGTTATGTTGGACTGCTCAAGACGGACTCCGTGTCCAAACAGGATACCGACAACGCGCAAGCCAACTATGCGGCGCAGAAAGCGACTGTTCAGTCCGGGGAAGCGAACGTGAAACGGCTGGAGCAATTGGTATCTTTCGAAAAGATATACGCGCCGTTTACAGGCGTTATTACGGCGCGCAATACCGACATCGGCGCATTGATCGACTCCGGCAGCAGCGGAGGCGCTCGTACCGAACTGTTTCATATTGCCCAGCCTGATCGGCTGCGAGTCTACGTGAATGTTCCTCAGGTCTATTCGCAGGCGGCGAAGCCCGGCCTGACTGCCGACCTGGTGCTTTCGGAGTTTCCCGGACGACGCTTCTCGGGAACGCTGGTTCGCACTGCCAACGCCATCGATCAGAACACACGCACGCTGTTGGTCGAAATTGCCGTGAATAATCCCACGGGAATACTGTTCAGCGGAGCGTATGCGGAACTTCATCTTAAGCTGCCCGGCGCCGCGTCTTCGTTCACTCTTCCGGTGACGACTTTGCTGTTTCGCTCGGAAGGCTTGAGGGTGGTCACGGTCAAAGACGGTCAGCATGCCGAACTCACGCCGATCACCCTAGGCCGCGACTACGGTTCGGAGGTGGAGGTGGTGGCGGGGTTGACCGGCAACGAATCGGTAATCACCAATCCGCCTGATTCCATCGTGTCCGGCGAAGAGGTGCGCGTAGCCCAGACCCCGTCGGCGACGCCCGCGGCCGGAGGCTCAAAGCAGTGATGCCGGTTAGACACAGAATTTGGCACGCTTGGGGCCTGTTGGGACTTGCGCTGCTCACAGGCTGCGCCGTTGGCCCGCGCTATGCGCGTCCGGCAGCGCCCACGCCGGCTGACTTCAAGGAGACTCCTCCGAACTGGAAAGAAGCCCAGCCCTCCGATCAAATTCTTCGCGGCAAGTGGTGGGAGATCTACCAGGATCCGCAACTCAATACGCTCGAGGAAAAGATCGCCGTTTCCAATCAGACTTTGAAGGCATCCGAAGCGCAGTTTTTGCAGGCGCGGGCCTTGGTTCGCTACAATCGCGCGGACTTGTTTCCAACCATATCGACTGGAGTGTCAGCCACTCGCGAACGTTTTTCCAGGAACCGGCCACTGTCTCAGCAGAGCGGCGGCGGCACATTCAACGATCTGGTCCTTCCTGTTGATATGAGCTATGAGCCAGACGTCTGGGGCAAAGTGCGGCGGAATGTCGAAGCCTTTCGCGCCGGTGCGCAAGCCAGCTTTGCTGATCTCGAGGTGGTAAGCCTCACCCTGCATGCAGAGTTGGCCATAGACTACTTTCAGGCGCGGGAACTGGACGCCGAGGCGCAATTGCTGGATTCAACCGTTGCCAGCTACGAAAAATCCCTGGAACTCACTCAGAACCGCTATCACGGCGGCGTGGTTTCGCAGGTTGATGTTGCTCAAGCTCAGACTGTGCTCGAGACTGCCCGTGCCCAGGCCATCGACGTGAAAGAGCAGCGAACGCAATTTGAACATGCCATTGCGGTGCTGGTTGGTGAACCTGCGCCCAGCTTCACTCTGCCGGTACTGGCGCTGAATACCAGTCCGCCGGTGATTCCGCCTGGTCTGCCTTCGCAGCTTTTGGAACGCAGGCCGGATATTGCTTCCTCCGAGCGCCAAATGGCCGCGGCGAATGCCAATATCGGCGTTGCCAAGGCTGCGTATTTCCCGCTGTTCAACTTCTCTCCCTCGGCTGGATATGAAACTACAGCCGTCGCCAACTGGCTTTCCAATCCGAGCAGCTTCGCCTCGGTGGGAATTTCCGCAATGGTTACTGTGTTCGATGTTGGCCGGCGCCGTGCCGCTCTTGACCAGGCTCGCGCCGCCTACGATCAGACGGTGGCGAGCTATCAGCAGAATGTGCTGGTGGCATATCAGGAAGTCGAGGACAACCTTGCCGCGTTGCGCCTGCTGGAGCAGGAAGCCAATACCCAGGCTGCGGCAGTTGCCGCAGCAGAGAACTCGCTCAATCTTTCTAAGAACCGCTACACGGGCGGTGTAACAACTTACCTCGAGGTGATCACTGCGCAAACCACGGCTCTGGCCGACGAACGCAGCGCGGTTCAAGTCTCCGGTCGGCGCATGATTGACAGCGTACTGCTGATCAAAGCGCTTGGCGGCGGGTGGGATCCTGCCAGCCTGGCAAAGCTCGACCTGACCTCGCGAAAGCCGTACTCGCCGCCACCGCCACCAGCAGCAACTCCCACAGGTCAGTAGCGAAAATCGACTGAACCGTGCTGAAGGGCGCGACTTTTAGCCGCACCGTCCGTCGTGCTTGTAAGACCTAGCGCATGGCTGGAACCCTTGCTCTTTAAAGACTCCGACGACCGAAACTCCGCTGTCTAATTGATCTACTCCGTTAAAATCCGTGGGCTCAGACCTACTCGGCCCCGCGCTTTCGAAACGCGTGCAGGATGATGGCGCTGCTTATCGAGAAACTTCCAATCGCGCCCAGCGCCATGAGTTGCGCCATGTCTGAGCTGAGATGAAAGACGTCGGCGAACAAGGCAGCCAGGGCAAACACGATTCCCAGAATGTTTAGCCACAAAGGCGCGCGCACCGGCCGGCTGCGCTCGCGATTATAGAAGCGAAGCTGCAACATCACCGCGACGAGACCGATGGCGGCAACTATGACCACGGCGAGCGGACTGCGGAATGCATTCGACTTGGGATAAATGACGACCAAGGCCAGCAGCCCGCAGAGCAGGCCGGAGGCAATGACCGTCCAGCGTCGAGACTTCGAGGACGAAGTGGGCGAGGTGGCGTCAGGCACGACTGCCCATTGTAGCCAGACTCGGGCGCAGTTGCGAATGGCGGGTCACCCTCAGGCCGAAAGCCATTCGGCTTGGCGCGGGGCGCCACGAGTCACGGCATAGAGCACCAGTTCCACCCGCGTGGAAACCCCGATCTTATCGAAGATGCGGAACAGGTACTTTTTAACCGTGTGTTCGCTCAGTCCGAGTTCGCCGGCCACGCCACGGTTGCTGAGGCCGTCCGCCACCAGGGCCACCACTTGTTGTTCGCGCGGGGTGAGCAGATTCTGCCCGCCGCTGTTTACCACCCGCAGCGAGGGCACTTGGGTGACGGCATCAATGAGATATCCCACTTGCTCATTGCTGACCCAAATCTGTCCATCATGGACCGTCTGAATGCATTTGCAGAGTTGCCGGGGGGAATCGGCGAAGCTGAACAGGCCTCTCGCACCCGAGCGGAAGGCGTTGACCACATCGTCGCGGTCAGGATTGTCCAACAACAGAACCTCGACCACATCGGGATAGGCCAGATGCAGGCTCCGCACCAGCGACATGTTGTGTTCAGCATCCATCAAGGCAACGTCAACGGCATTCTCGGCAATCGCGTTAAGGATGGAATCCTTGTTGATGGCGCAGGAGATCGCGCGAAACTCCCGCCGGCGAAGTGCTGACACCAAGAGTTGGCAATGCAACTGGTTGGTGCCTGCGATAAGAACGCTAACCGCAGAAGAAGTGGCGACCGATGTAGGCTCCATGGTTGCCGTCCAGCATAACCACGAGCGCCGGTGGATTCTGTGATCACCCAACATCAAAAGCGTAAGAAGGGATGTGGAAAACTCACGGGGCGCAGAGGATTTCTTCCGTGTCCCGTTCTTGCACTCCGACACAGCTGGTTCTATCGCTTGAGATGAAGCAGGTTCTGTTGGATGATCACCCCAGGCCCAGAGCGGAGAGGTCTTACAACTCCGAAGTCGTTGCCATACCGCCAAAGTAGTACGCAGGAGGATCTTGCCGGGCCGGATTGTCCACCTTGGTGGACTGTACTTCCCATGTCTTGTGTCTGGCATTTCAAGCGCGTAACTTGCAAATTGCAACGGGACGGTTGGTTCAGTCCTTGACAAAATTTGAAGGCGGAAGCAGGCGGCCAGCATGCGATTTCGAGCCACATCCATCGTTATCCTGCTTGCCGGGTGCTTGTTGCAAGTCGTTTCGGTGGTCGCCACTGGCAACGCTCAACAGCCGGAGACAACTGGTGAGCAAACAGGAGCAGCGACCGCGAAGTCCGGAATAGCGGACGGTGCATTGAGTCCACCGTTGACGGCGGTCGTTCGCCGTCCGCTCTACCGGTTATGCAAGAGTGATGTCCTGGACGTCAGTTTCACCTTCTCTCCCGAGTTCAACCAGACCGTTACCGTGCAGCCCGACGGTTACGTCCCCCTGAAAGGGGCGGAGCAAGTCTATGCCGAAGGAATGACAGTTCCCGATCTGGGTGCATTGATTCGGGAGGCCTATATGGGCGTGCTACGCGATCCCGAGGTGTCAGTCACGATGAAGGACTTCGACAAGCCTTTTTTCATCGCGGGGGGGGAAGTAGGCCGTCCCGGCAAATACGAACTGCGCTCCGATGCCACGGTTACCGAGGCCGTGGCCATGGCTGGTGGTTTTACGCCCCGTGCCAAGCACTCCCAGGTTGTGCTCTTTCGGCGCATCTCGGATGAGGTTGTTGAGTCGCACCTGCTCAACATCAAATCGATGCTCAATTCACGACAGTTGCAGGAAGACATACACCTCAGGTCCGGCGATTTGATATTCGTACCGCAGAATCTGATCTCGAAGATCCGGCAGTTCATGCCAACTTCCAACCTCAGCCTCTACTCAACCCCAACACAGTTCTAAAAGGACTGAAGGACCTAACTCGCCTCACCGGAAGCTGACCAACAAAGACCGACCAACAAATCCAGGGCGCAGCTAAAACTCCACATGCCAGAAGAGCTCAGATTGGTTCCGAAACCGATACGGACGCCGTCTCCCACCATGCGGGACCTGCTGGCAGTGATCTTCCGGCAG
>Ga0070765_100000452_pt1 | contig 24850 bp, 17 predicted proteins | sample HubBroMetageWFT5_FD_71516 | JGI IMG/M metagenome (GOLD analysis project Ga0070765, IMG submission 71516) | Warmed and freeze-thawed soil microbial communities from the Hubbard Brook experimental Forest, New Hampshire - Hubbard Brook CCASE Soil... | ecosystem: Environmental > Terrestrial > Soil... | reverse complement strand
CCGGGTGCCTTTATTTTCTCGAGGGGGTTTTATCGCAGAGCGGAATTTCCGGCAGGCCGATCGCATCCGTATCAACGAACGTATTCGCGCTCGGGAAGTCCGGGTGATTGACGAAGAAGGTGGGCAGTTGGGCGTCATGCAGCCGTTCGAGGCCATGCGTCTGGCTCGCGAACGTGGTTTGGACCTGGTGGAAATCTCGCCCACGGCGGATCCTCCGGTTTGCAAGATCACGGATTACGGCAAGTTTCAGTATCAGCAGAACAAGAAAGCTCACGAGCAGCGCAAGAGCAGCCGTGGCTCTCAGTTGAAGGAAGTTAAGTTTCGTCCCGCCACCGCGGAGCATGATTTTCAGGTTCGCAAGAATCAGATCCTCAAGTTCCTGGGCGAAGGTCACAAAGTTCGCGCAATGATCTTCCACCGCGGCCGCGAAATGGCGCACCAGGAAGTGGGCCGCGCCAAGATGACTCGGTTGTTGGGTGAAATCGGGGATCAGGGGCAGATTGAAACGATGCCTCGCATGGAAGGCAACGTTCTGGTTGCGTTGTTGGCGCCGAAAAAGGGTCTTAGCGTTCCAGCGAAACCCTCGGCGTCCAGCCAGCAGAGCGCCTAGATTTGTAGGCTCCTAATGAGTTTTTTCGTTCTTCGCAGGGCAACAGTTCGCTGTCCTCAACTCGAAAAAATTCTCGACAGTTTAGAAATTTAATGAGGCCGCAGTTTGTCGGGCCGAACAGAACCAGAGAGGAAGCAAAGTAATGCCACGCAACGCATCGAAACCCAAACTGAAGCTCAAGACCCATCGCGGCGCTCGTAAGCGCTTCAAGATTACCGCCAACGGCAAAGTAATTCGCATGCACTCCGGCAAGCGCCACCTGCTCGGCACCAAAGCGCCCAAGCGCATGCGCAAGCTGAAGAAGTTGACGCAAGTCAACAAGCGCGACGTTCCTGCCGTGCGCCAAATGATGCCGTACAGCTTCTAGTTTCCTCCGGTCGCAACCCGCTCGAAGATCTTTTTGTGAGCGGGAGGGCACGACTTTAGCCCCTGAGGAATTGGTTTTCATTCTCGTGAGTTCTTCCGAGAACAATTCTTGCGTCAAAGGGTTCGCCCATCGACGCAAATCCTGCGAACTTTCGGGTTCGCAAAACGTGCCAGGCAGCGCTTCACGGGTGCCTGCCGGCCGTTTCGCTCCGCTCTGCGGAGCACCGCCATCGGGCTTAGCCCGGCGGCAATTCACACCGGAAACAAACCCGTTGCGTGAAGCGCTTCGCCGCGTTTCTCCGCAACTCGTTCTGTCTCCCAAAACTTGAAGGAGAAAACCCATGCCACGCGTAAAACGCGGCACTAAACGCCGGGCCAAGCGTAAGAAGTATCTCAAACGTACCAAAGGCTTCTTCCTCACCAAGAGCAAGCTGTACCAGTCCGCTCAGGAAGCCGCCAATCGCGCCGATCGTTATGCATTCCGCGATCGCCGCGTAAAGAAGCGTCAGTATCGGCGCCTATGGATTCAACGCATCGGCGCCGCTGCTCGTCTGAACGGCATCACCTACGGCCAGTTGATCCACGGCCTGAAGGCCGCGGGCATTTCGCTGGACCGCAAGGTCCTCGCCGATATGGCCGTCAAGGAACCCGCCGGCTTCGCGCTAGTCGTGGAGCAGGCGAAGGCCTTTGCGCCCAAGCCCGTAACCAAGCCAGCCGCAAAAAAGGCGTAATTCCGCGGCCTAATTGCGAGACGTCGGCGTCATTACGCGCCTTTGTAGGGGCGGGGCTTGCCCCGCCCGCTGAGGCGCCACCGAAACTCTGCACTTCCAATTTCTTCCGTACCGACGCGATATTTCGTCCCCCTACGGTGTAATCTATTCTTCAATCATGTCATCCGTGAACAATCCGTTTGAGAAACATTTGGCCGCTCTGGGCGTCGCTTCGCCGGGACAGCTCCAATCCCTCTTCGCGGAACTCCGCGCCCGACTGGACTCGGAAGCCGCATCGGTCACCGACGCGAATTCTCTAAAAACGTTCCGCGACGCATGGTTCGGCCGCAAGTCCGGTGTGCTTACCCTCGTCGGCGACAATTGGCTCAAGCCTGCCAGCGCGGAACTCAAGCGCAGCGTCGGCCAGGAACTCAACAAGTTCAAGGCCCACGCTCAATCTGTCCTAACCGAAAAGGAGGCTTCCGCCGATTCTTCTGGCGATTCGCAGTCCTCCCTCGATTTGTCTCTGCCTGGCGTCATTCGCCCCATCGGCACGCATCACCTGATCCGCCAGGTCTTTCAGGAAATCGAGGATATATTTTTCTCCATCGGCTTCTCCGTCGTTGAAGGCCCCGAAATCGAAACGCCCTATTACAACTTCGAAGCCCTCAACATTCCCGAGCACCATCCCGTCCGCGACGACATGGACACGTTCTATCTCGATCTCCCGAAGGGCGCGCCCGGCCCGCTGCTCCTGCGCACGCACACTTCGCCCGTGCAGATTCGCACCATGGAGAAGCGCCACCCGCCGATTCGCGTCATCGTTCCCGGCAAGGTCTATCGACGCGACAACCCTGACGCGACGCACTCCTTCATGTTCCATCAAATCGAAGGCCTGGCCGTGGATTCGGACATTACGTTCTGCGATTTCACCGGTACCATCGATTATTTCGTGAAGCAATTTTTCGGCGAATCCGTAAAAACTAGGTTTCGCCCCAGCTATTTTCCGTTCACCGAACCGTCCGTCGAATTCGACGCCTCCTGCATCTTCTGCGGTGGCACCGGAACGGCGAAAGCCGGCGGCACCTGTGGCAAATGCAAAGGCTCGGGCTGGATCGAACTCTTCGGCGCGGGCATGGTCGATCCCGCCGTCTACGGCTTCGTGAACTACGACCCGAAAAAAGTTACCGGCTTTGCCTTCGGCATCGGCATCGATCGCCTGGCCATGCTCAAATACGGCATCGACGACATCCAGGTATTTTTCCAGAACGACGTTCGTTTCCTGAATCAATTCCCATAAAACGAGGCAACGATACTCTCTAGAGCGGATGCGGGTTTTACTAAAAACTAAGAACTAATTACCACAAACTTCTTCATGCCCTTCAACGACGCCAAACTGCGCTTCTCCAACCGCGTGGCGGACTACGCCCGCTACCGGCCCACCTATCCGCCGGCGTTGCTTGATTTGCTGCGCTCGAAAACAGCTTTGCGCCCCGACCATCTCATCGCGGACATTGGCTCCGGCACCGGGCTACTCAGCAAGCTCTTCCTGGACAACAGCAACCGCGTCATTGGCGTCGAGCCCAACGACGAAATGCGCGCCGGCGGCGAGCAGTTTCTTCACGCCTACCCGAACTTCTCGAGCGTGGCCGGGTCTGCCGAACACACCGCGCTTCCGATTCACAGCGTCGATTACATCACGGTGGGCCAGGCTTTCCATTGGTTCGATACTGCCGCCGCCAATGCGGAATTTCTGCGCATCCTGAAACCCGGCGGTTGGGTAGTGGTGGTCTGGCAGGACCGCCGCATAGACGAAAAAAAGTTCACTGCTGCCTATGAAGAAATTCTCGAGCGGTTCGCTCTCGACTACAAAAAAGTGAAAGACGCTTACCCGGAAATGGAGAAAGTCAGCAAGTTCTTCGAAAGTGGCTCGTTTCACGCCGCGGAATTGCCGTCACATCAGACCCTCGATTGGGAAAGCCTCTGCGGCCGACTGCGCAGCAGCTCCTTCGCTCCCACGGAGATTCATCCCAACTATCAACCGATGATGGACGCCCTTCTGAAAATATTTCTCGAACACGAAGAACATGGCCGTGTGCGTCTGGAATATTTCGCTAAAATTTATTTTGGTACGCTCGACGGGGATCCGCGATGAAAGTTCTCTACAACTGGCTCAAGGAATTCATCGACGTCTCCGACCCGCCGGAAGAAATCGCCTCGCGGCTTGCGCTTTCCGGCACCAACGTTGCCTCCGTCGAAAACGGCTCGCAGGGCGCGGTGATTGACGCAGAAATCACTTCCAATCGCCCCGATTGTCTCGGCATGCTCGGTATCGCGCGCGAACTCGGCGCAATCTATCGCCTGCCGCTTAAGACCCCCGCGCCGCATCCAGTGGAAGGCAACACGGCGAAAGCCGCGGACGCTGTACGGGTCAAGATCGACGCTCCGGAACTCTGCGGCCGCTTCACCGCCCGCATCATTCGCGGTGTGAAGATTCAGCCCTCTCCACCTTGGTTGAAAGAGCGACTCGAAGCCGTCGGTATCACCAGCATCAGCAACGTCGTGGATATTTCCAACTACGTCATGCTGGAGCTTGGTCATCCGCTGCACACGTTCGATTACGATCGCGTTCGCGATCACAGCATTGTCGTGCGCCGCGCAAAAGCAGGCGAAAAAATCCGCACCCTCGATGGCATCGAACGCACTGTCGATTCATCCACCTCTGTTGTGGCCGATGGCGATGGCTCCCGCGCAGTGGGCATCGGCGGCATCATGGGCGGCGCCGATACCGAAATCTCCTTCGCCACAAAAAATGTTTTGATCGAGTGCGCCTGGTTCGATCCCATCGCCGTGCGTCGCGCCGCGCGCTCGTTGAAACTCCACACCGAAGCCAGCACCCGTTTTGGCCGTGGTGCAGACCCCGAAATGGCGGGAGTCGCCTCACGCCGCGCCGCCGAATTGATCCTGGTGCTTGCCGGCGGTGAACTTCTTTCCGGTGTAGTCGATATCTACCCCGGCAAACGCGCTCCGAAGAAAATTACCGTCACCCGCGCAGAATTCTTGCGCGTGATGGGTGCCGACGTCGCCGACAAGGAAATCGAAGCCATACTGTTCGCTTTGGGCTTCGCTCCCGTTCGTGTCGACACCATTCGCGGCGCAGCTGATTCGCTACTGGCCGCCTGGGAATGCACGCAACCTTCCTGGCGCGCCGAAGTCGAACGCGAAATTGATCTCATCGAAGAAATCGCCCGTATCCACGGCCTGGACAAATTCCCGGCGCGCCTGCCCGCCGCCCGTCAGGGGGCCGCGCGCCTTCCTCATTACGAGGCCGAAACACGTTTGCGCGAACGCCTCATTGGCCTCGGCTATCAGGAGGTTCTCACCATTCCGCACGTTGCCGAAGAGCGCAACGATCTTTTCCGCCCTGCCGAAGTCGTTCCCGCGAGACTATCAAACCCACTTTCCGAAGAAGCCGGCGTCCTCCGCTCCACGGGAACTGTCACCATGGCTGGCGCCATCGAGTGGAATCTCAATCACGGCCAGCGCAACGCTCACCTCTTCGAAATTGGCAGCCACTATCGCCTCGTCGATAGCAACGCCGTCGAAACCCGCGTGCTCACCATTGGCGTTACAGGAGCTGCGCGCCCGCAAGGGCTTTACGATTCCACGCGTGAATATGTTTTCCCGGACCTCAAGGGTGACCTCGACGACGTCGCCGCGCTTTCCGGCGGTCTTCGCTGGGAACCCGCAAAAACCGATTGGCTAAATCCCGCGGCTCGCGGCTCTGTATTCTTGGGCAAGGAAGGTAATCAGCGACTGGGCGTAGCGGGCCAGCTTTCGCGTCGCATCGCGGAAAAACTCAAATTTCGCCAGAACGTATTCTTCGCGGAAATTGCTCTCGGCCCGCTCTATTGCATGTATTACGGAGTCAAAAATAATCGCCGCTACCAGCCGCTGCCGAAATTCCCGGCTGTGGAGCGCGATTTTTCGCTGCTCCTCGACGACGGCAAGGCCTTCGCGCAAGTCACTCAGACCATCGAGTCGCTCGGCATCACGGAACTATCGTCCATTGAAGCGGTCGATCTCTTCCGCGGCAAGAATGTTCCCGCAGGAAAATACTCGCTGCTCGTTCGCGTAACCTTCCAAAGCCGCGAAGCCACCCTTACCGAATCCCAAATCAACAATTTTTCTACCCGCATCATAGCTGCTCTGGAAAGCAACCTGGGCGCCACTCTCCGCGCCCCATGATTTCTTCTTCCGCTTTCGTGGTAGCCGATCTTTAGATCGGCGCGTTAGCGCCCGCGCCGCCCGTTTCACTCCGTCCTCTTCAACGCCCGCTCCACCAGCGTCAAGCACCGCTCCGCCTGCTCCTTCAACTGATCCTTGTACCTTCCTCCATCATCGCGCAGGCTTTTCAGATCATCGGCAATCGCCAGCGCCGCCAGCACCGCAATCTTCTGCGTATCCACCATCGACGTCATCTGCGCAACCGTACGCATCTTCGCGTCCACAAGCAGCGCCAGCTCCCGCACATATTCCGCCGGCAGCTCCCCACGTATCGTGAACTCCTGTCCAAAGATATCCACTTTCACATCTCGGCTCATCGCCACACCTTATCCGCCGCAACCAGACCGGTGCAACTCACACTCACTGCGACCAGCTCGTCGGATTCCGATCCCACCGGTGCCCACGCAATTTCTTGTGCAGTTCCGCCGGCAGCGCCCCAGCCACCCCCGCGCCGATATTCGCTTCGACGTTCTTCAGCTTCCGCATTCCGGGAATGATCGTGCTCACATCGCGATTGTTCAAAATAAACCGCAGTGCCAGCTCCGCCATCGTATTCCCTGCCGGTATCAGCGGATGCAGCGCCTCCGCGTGCGCCACACTTGACCGCAAATTCTCGGCCACAAAGTATGTGCTCCTCCAATCATCCTCTGGCCACTTCGAATCCACGGTCAATGTCCCCGTTAGCGTTCCCTCATCGAACGGCACGCGAGCAATCAGCGCAACGTCTTTCTCCCGGCAAATCGGAAACAGCGCATCCTCTGGATTCTGGTCGAAAATATTGTAGATCACTTGCACCGCTTCCACGTGTCCTTCCAGCACCGCGCGAATCCCATTCCACGGCTCCCAGCGGTTCACGCTCACCCCCACCGCGCGCACCTTGCCGCTTTTCTTCATCGCTTCAATGGCCCGCGGAAGCCGCTCATCGTTCAGCCAGCGATCCTCCCAGGTGTGAAACTGCATCACGTCGACCGTCTCGGTTCCCAAATTCGTCAGGCTCTTCTCGACATACTCGGTGATGTATTCCGGCGGATACGATTCGTCCACGGTGGACTCTCTCCGGCTCGGCCACTGCCGGTTCTTCGGCGGAACCTTGGTCGCCACATATAAATGCTTATCCGGCCCGCCCGTGTCCCGGTCGTTCTTGTGCTCGCGCAGCACTTTTCCCAATATCTGCTCGCTTTTTCCTTCGCCGTACGCCCACGCCGTATCGAAGAAATTGCAGCCCAGTTCAATCGCCCGCTTCAACGAAGCCATGCTCTCCGCATCGTCCGAGCCCGTCCAGCCCGCCAGTCCCCACATGCCGTACCCGATCTCACTCACCTGCCAACCCGCCCTCCCAAACCGCCTGTAATTCATTTCTGTGTCTCCCGGGTTCGGCCCATCGCTAAAGAGGCCTGCACCTATCGCCGCACATTTTAGCCAAAATGGATCCAGTACCCTAACCCTTATCGACCCTATCCAGAGCGACAGGTAATTTGCGTCACAACTATTCTTTATATTCATGCGTCTAAGCCATGGGATGGGTGTAGCCTAGTTAAGATGTCTTCCTTGTGGCAGATCGGCAGCTTGCGCAGGCGAACTCTCGCTCTGGTAGCTCTTGCGGCCATTTTTTTCCTCGCCAGCGGCGCAACCCTCATCCACAAGCACGACGCCGGCCCGGAAAATCCCTGCCATTTCTGTCAGATGGCGCATGCTCCTGCTCTGACGCCTTCAACCCCGGCGCTCCTTGATGAACCCCAGGTTCTCACGCGATTTTCTGCCGCGCCTCGGCTCACTTTTTCTTCGGACTCTTTTGAATTCCCCCGTGCCTCTCGCGCCCCTCCTGTCTCGTAATCCTTCCCCTCATTTCTATTGGTAATTTCGCGCGCGGCTCAAGAACCTGAGCTGCGCAGCCGTCATCTTTTTCCAGGACGGCCTCTATCCACCCAATGGACAAATCCCCACGCAGGGATGGAGGAAAAAATGTTTCGCAGAGCGTTCCTATCGGCTTTAGCCCTATTCGTTTCGGCTTTTTTCTTGAATGTTTTTCCCGCACTCGCGCAAATTGGCAATTCAGGCTCCATTGAAGGAATCGTGAAAGACCCGTCCGGGGGTGCAATTCCCGGCGCAACCGTGCAGATCACCAATGTCGTCAGCGGCCTCTCACGCACAACCACCGCGGCGGCGGATGGATCCTTCCGCTTCACCAACGTGCCGTTCAATCCTTACCATCTCTCCGTAGACGCACCCGGCTTTGCCAAATTTTCCCAGGACGTGGACGTGCGCTCCGGTGTGCCCACAAAAACCGATGTCGCCTTGAAGCTTGGCACCGAGGCCACCACCGTCAACGTCACCGAAAACGCCGGTGACCTTCTGGAAAACGATCCCACATTCCACTCCGATGTCGATCGCGGGTTGTTCGAAAAAGTGCCGCTCGAAAGTTCCTCTTCCTCCGTGAGTTCGCTCGTCACTCTAACCACCCCCGGTGTCGCCGCCGATTCCAACGGCCTCTTCCACGGCCTTGGCGATCACGCCTCCAACTCCTTCTCCATCGACGGCCAGCCCATTACCGACCAACAGAGCAAAGTCTTCTCCAATCAGATTCCGTCCGAATCGATTCAATCTCTCGAAGTCATCTCTGGTGCGCCGCCCGCGGAATTCGGCGACAAGACCAGCCTGGTCATCAAAGTAACCACACGCTCCGGTCTCGGCGTCGACCCGGCTCACGGCAGCGTCAATCTTTCCTACGGCAGCTTCGGTACGCCGAGCTTGTCCGCGGATTTGGCATACGGCGGAAAAAACTGGGGGAATTTTGTCGCCGTCAGCGGTTTACGCTCGGGCCGTTTTCTCGATCCACCCGAAACGGTGACCTTTCATGACAGCGGCAATCAGGAAAACGTCTTCGACCGCGTGGATTATAAGTTCTCCGATGCCAATACCGTTCAGTTGAATCTTGGCTACACCCGCTCCTGGTTTCAGACTCCAAACTCCTACGACGCCCAACTAGCTTCCGGCTGGTCGGGTGCGTGCGCGCCCGGGCAACTGTTTTCCTGCGATGGACTCGGTCCCGACGGCAACCCAGTTGGACCGCAAGACCAGCGCTCGAAGATTGGCACGTTCAATATCGCGCCCAGTTTCGTGCACCTTATCGGCGCGGACGCAATCTTCACGATTGGAGCTTTCCTTCGCCAGGATCAGTTCAAATACTATCCAAGCTCCGATCCCTTCGCCGATTTCACGCCCGGCCTGCAAAGCGACAGCATCGCGCAAAGCCGCCGCCTGACCAACGCGGGACTTCGCTCCGACATTTCCTACGTAAAAGGAATTCATAACATTAAGGCTGGGGCCACCTACGAACAAACCTTCCTGACGGAAAATGACTCATTCGGGATCGTTGATCCGGGCTTGCTGCCGTCCTTAACCGATGGAAATGGGAACCCCTGCCAGGTAAATGGCGTGAACGTCGCCGCGCCTTGCACGACTCTTGCGCCATACGATTTGACCGCAGGGGGAAATTATTATTTTTTCCGCGGCCACACGGATGTGAAGCAACTCGCGCTCTACGTTCAGGACAACATCACGAAAGGGAGTTGGGCATTCAATCTCGGCATTCGCGGCGATCTATACAACGGCCTCACCTCTCGGGGTGAAGCCGAACCTCGCATGGGAATCGCCTACCGCATCAAGCCGACGAATACGGTCCTTCGCGTTTCCTACGCGCGTACCATGGAAACTCCGTTCAACGAAAACCTGGTTCTCTCCAGCACCGGTTGCAGCGATCCGGTCGTCAATGCGCTCCAGGGCGCAATTCAGGGGTATCCGTGCCTCAGCAATCCCCTTACACCCGGCTGGCGCAACGAATTTCACGCCGGCTTTCAGCAGGCCTTCGGCAAATATCTTGTGATTGACGCCGAGTACATCTGGAAATACACGCATTACGCTTACGACTTCAGCGTGTTCGGCAACACGCCCATTACGTACCCTATCGAATGGCAGCGGTCTAAAATCCCTGGCTATCTTTTGCGCGCGAGTGTTCCTAACTTCCATGGCCTGACGGCGTACTTCGTGGCCTCCAGCGTCGCCGCGCGTTTCTTCGAGCCTCAGGCAAGCGGCATCGGCGTGACGCCTGCGGGCCAGGGTGGCACCGGTGTATTCCGTATTGACCACGACGAACTATTCAACCAGACCACTCACTTGCAGTATCAGCCGTGGAAACGCGGACCGTGGCTCGGCTTCAACTGGCGCTACGATAGCGGCCTGGTCGCAGGCGCGGTTCCCTTCGCCACGGATTCCACGACTCCGGTGGATCTGACGGTCCTCACCGCCGACCAGCAGATTCAAGCCGGCCTCTTCTGCGGCAATCAATTCCCAACGCTCAGTTCTCCGCTGACTACCTGCGCTCCGTCGTTGTACGGATCGAAATACGTGCAAATTCCTTCGCCCGGCACGGAGAATGATGACAAGAATCCGCCGCGCATTCAGCCGCGCAATCTTTTCGATGTCGCCGTTGGCCACGACAATCTTTTCAACGGTGACCGCTACAAGTGGAGCCTCCGCTTCACGGTCATCAACCTGACCGACAAAACCGCCTTGTACAATTTTCTTTCCACCTTCAGCGGCACGCACTACGTCACGCCGCGCACCGAAACCGTGGAACTCGGCTTCCACTTCTAGTTACGCCGTCTTCCGATGTGTCTTGAGGGGTGCCGCACCCTGCGATTTTCAGGGTGCGGTTTTTCTCTTGGGGTTCAGAACCGTTCCTACGAGTCGGTAGCCGCCTACTTCCGCGCCAACATCGTCTTCGCTTCGGCCAACTCCGGTCTATCCGCGCCCGCGCCGCAATTCTTCACCAGTTTTGCGAAATACGTCTGCGCCTCGCTCGCATCGCCATTAGCCTGCGCCGCCCGCGCCGCGCCCAACAACCCATCAAACCGGTTCGGCGAATTCTTCAATACCTCCGCATATTCCACCGACGCTTCCTTCGGGCGTTTCAATTCCATCAACATATCCCCCAGCATTTCCCGCGCCGGAATGCCCACAGATTCTCCGCCCTCTTTGTCCTGTCGATCTGCGGCCGCCCGCAACTCCGTCAATGCCTCTTCGTTTTTTCCCTCGGCAAACGCCAGCCACGCCTCCGCCTCGCGTAAATCCGTGGCCTTCTCCGCAGGAACTGTGTAACCGTCCTTCTTTAAGCGCTTCTCCCGTTCCGCCACAACCCCGCGCACGTCTTCTACCTCCGCTTGCGCCGTCTTCACGTCCCCGCTGCGCGCCGCGCCGATGGTTTTGGCCCACGCCGTCGTATCCTGCCAGTTGTTGCGAACCGCGGGCCGGGGCAATTCCGCTGCCTCTTTCCACCGGTGCAATTCCAAAGCCGTCCGCGCTGCCAGGTACGAACAATGGTCTGCCTTGTCCTCATCGGTGGCCCCGACGACGTGCGCCATATGCTCAATCACTGCGCGTGCTTTCGCCTCCTGCCCGCTCTGCAAGTATGAATAACTTAGAAAATCCATTGCGTGCGTCTGGTAGTGTGCTTCCGCAGTGTGTTTCTCCGCTTCCCGCGCCGCGGACTCGTTCGCCGCGATGTTCGACTGGATCGATTCCTGCCACAAACCGAGCCGGACAAAGATATGCGAAGGCATGTGCAGCGCGTGCGACGAATCCGGCGCGATCGCCGCATATCGCCGTGCCGCTGCGAGTCCTTCCGGCGCCAACTCCGGCTTGTCCGCTGCGTGAATCATGTAGTGCGCCACTCCCGGATGATTTGGATACTGCGTTAACAGCGGCTCCAGGATTCCAATCGCTTTCCTGCGGTTCATCAGATCGTCGACATCCGCTTCCGCCAGCGCCACGAGCGAAAGCGCATAAAACGAACACACCTCCACATCATCCGGTCGCCGCTCGTACGCCTTCACAAGCTCCGTCGAATAGCCCTGAATCCTCTCCGCGTGGGTGAGCTTTTTATTTTGGAAAAATACAATGGCGGAATTTATGAACGCCTGCTCGTTGGGTGTACTAACTCTCAGCTTCTGCGCCTTCTCGATATCCTGGCGTCCCTCTTTCAACGTCTTGTCGTCGGGAAACTCCCACAACTGGTGGTAACGCGACATCGCTTGGCCCCAATAGCCGATCGCGCACTTCGGGTCACGCTTTACGGCTTCGGTAAAATTCGTCTCGGCCTCGGTGTATTGGAACGAATGCAACAGCGCCACGCCCTTCTCCAGTTCCGGCTGCGCTTCCTTCGTGCAACTAGTCGGAAAATCAATCTGCCCAAGCTTATCGGGCGGCGTCGCGCGCCCTGGCTCGGCTGCCGTGGCTGCACATACCAAACAAGCCATCACCCCCAGTATTCGCCCGGCCGTCGTCGTCAACATTCGCATCGCATCTCCCAAACAAAATAATCTTATGGAACGGACTTCAGATTGTCATCCCGTTTGTCCTGAGCCTCGAAGGGTCTGAAGTGCCGCGCTTCTGTGCCACTCGGCGACGCTGTTGCGGCCCGTTGCCTCGCCGGGAAGGAGGGATACAGGTAGACTCAAGCCTCACAAGTTCACTTCGATTCTACTCCTTGTGGCGTTTTCTCTCACTTTCTCGCAAGTCATATTCCGCTTCCCTTCGCATCGCCCCAATTGGACGCCGCTTCCTTCTCAAGCGATAATAGCTTGTGGAGCGGTACTTCGAAGCAGGTGAGGAAGCGAAAGCCGTTTGAACCGTAATGAATCTCTGGGGTGCTGCGGATAGTCAGCTTGTGTGCACGGCCTGTCCCCTTGGCGGGTTCTAGATGGACCCGCGAACGGGGCAGGAAAGCCTAATGGCTGACTCGTGGTGCCCACCTAATTCGGAGGTTCACGGCCTAGCATCCTACGGCCAAGCAGTCTGCTCCATTTTAGTTATAAGTCATCAGTTTTAAGTTAGAAGTAAAACCAGGCGTGCGTTTCTCATTTGTATTCGGCTTACCAGCGTGCGATTTCTCGAGTTCTTCAGCGGCGGATGCTTCGGGGCATTGAAACCAAGAACTAACAACTAAGGACTTATAACTTCCTTGCGCGTTCTCTTCATAAGCGACATCGTAGGCTCTCCCGGCCGCCGCATTGTGGAAGAACGTCTCGCCGATCTCGTGAAACAGCGCGAGATCGATCTCGTCATCGCCAATGGCGAAAATTCCGCCTCCGGCTTCGGCATCACGCCGCGAATTGCGCAAGAACTCCTGGGCCTTGGGATCGACGTCTTGACCGGTGGGAACCACAGCTGGGACCGCAAGGAAATTCTGGAGTTCATCCCGCATGAGCCTCGCCTTCTCCGGCCAGCGAACTTCAATGCCGCGAATCCCGGCTCCGGCCTGTATGTGGGCAAAGCTCGAAATGGCGAGAAATTCGCCGTCCTGAACCTGCAGGGCCGCGTATTCATGGCTGCCAACGACGACCCCTTCAAGAAAGCCGACGAGGAGCTGGCGAAAATTCCGGCGGATGTTTCCTTCGTCCTCGTGGACACGCACGCGGAAACCACCAGCGAGAAAATCGCGCTCGGCTGGTATTTGGATGGCCGCGTCACCGCCGTAGTTGGGACGCATACCCACGTGGTCACCGCCGACGAACGCGTCCTTCCCAAAGGCACCGCATATATAACCGACGTTGGCATGACCGGCCCGCACGACGGCGTTATCGGCATGGATCGCAACGCCATCATCAAACGCTTTCTCGACGGGCTGCCGGCGCGCTTTGAAGTAGCCACCGGCGATGTCCAGTTAAACGCCGTCCTCGTCGAAACCAACGACCTTGCCCCACGCAACGAAGCCAATCGCTACGTAGCCAATTCCATCGAACGCCTCCGCCTCCGCTCCGATTAGTACGCCTTGCGAGGGGAACTTTTTAGCCCGCACAACGGAACAACTCCACCAGAGGGCAACCGCAAGCTCTCATGCATACTCTCAATGACCATGAAAAACCGGACCCAGCTCCTGCTCATCACCCTGCTCGTTTCCCTGTTCACTTTCTGTCTCGCCGGTTCTCTTTGGATCGCTTCTGCGTCTCCAACGGATGGAGACCTTACTGCGAGGCGTCGCGTATTCTCTCCCATCGGCCCTGGACTTCGCGCCGTGAAACGCGCTGCTGACGGCAAGTATTACATCCTCGCCTCTCCCGGTGTCGGAGTGGCCGTTTTCGACGCAGAGGGTAAGCACCAACTCAGCGTCATTGGCGCTCCACCCCCAGCACCGGTCACCAACAAGGCGGGCCGTTCCGCCATTGCATTCGGCGAAGACTGTGATCTGGACGCGCAGGGAAACGTCTACGTCGCCGACCGCGGCTACAACCTCGTCAGTGTCTTTTCGCCTGACGGCAATCTCCTTCGCTCCTTCCCGGCCAATGGTCCGGTCTCCATCGCTGCTCTTCCGGAAGGCGAAGTTGCTGTAACGTTGCTTCGCAGCTCTCGCCTTGTTTCTGTTTATAGCCCTACGGGAAGGGTTGCCCGCGAATTTGGCGACTTGGAATCGCTTTCTTCTCGCGATGACTTCAACCGTTATCTCAGTATCGGCCGCGTCCTTTCCGATCCGCAAGGACACGTCTATTACGGCTATACCTATCTCCCGGAGCCCCTCGTTCGCCAATTCGATCGCTTCGGCTTCGCCGGCCAGGATTTTCAATTCACGGGCCTCGATGCCTACCCGGAAGCGCAGGCCACGCGAAAGGAAATCGAGCGACAGGAAAAAAAGGAGAATGTAGCGCCATCATTTCGTTCGATTCTCACCGCTTTCGGTGTCGATCCGGTCAGCGGTGATATCTGGATGGCTTTGCACAACACGCTTCTTCACTTTGACAAGGACGGAAACCGCGTTTCCGAATATCAGATCTATACGAAAGAGGGCGCTCGCCTCGAAGCCAGCACCATTCTCGTCGAGCCGGATCGTCTTCTCATCGGAAGCGACCCCCTTGGGGTCTTTGATTTTGAACGTCCGGACCGCAAACGATGAAATTTACTTGGCGATTTCCTCAGGCCCTTCTGCACAGAATTGGGGCATTCCACTTTTTCCGTTTCCGAAAAATTCACAATTCTTCTTTATTTCAGGGAATTTCTCGTCGACTTGCACAATTCCCGTGCTTGTGGAAAAGTTGTGAATGGAGTGTGAAGAGCGGTACTCTACGTCCTACACTTTTCCCTTGCTACACTACCGGGCAGTGCGCGAGAATCTGTCCAGTTTTGAGCAGGTGGCACGTGGTCGAGCGAATCTGAGCGGACCGCGCGGAACCACGGGGGCACGAAACTTTTCGTTCCGGCGCGGGCTAGAACTCCAACGCGGGTAGCATTCAAGCAAAATTGCCTTTCCACAGCTTTTTCACACCTGTGGAAATGGCGTGGGATTTGATTTTTCCAAAACACGATGACGACTGCAATTCAACTTGGCCGTGAACGCGAAGTCCAGAACCTCTGGGATAAGTTCCTGGATCTGATTAAATCCAGAGTCAGCATCAACACCTACTCTACTTGGTTCCAGCCCACGCGCCTGAGCCGCGCGGAGGGTGACACCCTGTTCATCCAGATCCCCACGGCAGTCTTCCGCCAGGTCCTCAGCCGTACTTACGGCGAAATCGTCAAAGCCGTCTTTCATCAGATGGGCACGCCCAACATGAAAGTCCAGTATGTCTGCACCGAGGAAGAGCCCGTCGCCGCGGCTCCCGCGGTCTCCGGCGTTAAGCAGTCCAAGCTGGATTTTGAAAGCAGCGATCACCAGTTAAATCTCCGCTACACGTTCGATAGTTTCGTGGTCGGCAAGTCCAATGAGTTCGCGCACGCCGCGTCTCGCGCCGTCGCCGAGCAGCCTTCCAAGTCCTACAACCCATTGTTCCTCTATGGCGGCGTGGGAATGGGCAAAACCCATTTGATGCATGCTATCGGGCACACCATTAAAAAGCGCAATCCGGCCATGCGCCTTAGCTATGTCAGCGCGGAAAAATTCACCATCGAAGTCATCAATTCTCTTCGCTTCGATCGCATGATTAGTTTCCGCGATCGCTTTCACACTGTTGACGTTCTACTCGTAGACGATATTCAGTTTATTGCCGGAAAAGAACGCACCCAGGAAGAATTCTTCCACACCTTCAACGCGCTTTACGAGTTGCAGAAGCAAATCGTGATCTCCTCCGATTGCCTGCCGAAGGACATCAACTCCATCGAGGAACGCCTGCGCTCCCGGTTCGAGTGGGGCCTGATTGCCGATATTCAGCCGCCCGACCTGGAAACCAAAATCGCTATCCTCCAGAAAAAAGCGGAGAACGACCGCTTCAATCTTCCCGATGAAGTAGCCGAGTACATCGCGCGCGCCATTAAGTCCAACGTCCGCGAACTCGAAGGTGCCCTTACACGCCTGATGGCCTATGGTTCGCTGACGGGAACACCTATTTCGTTGGCCACCGCACAGCAAGTCCTTCGCAACATCATCGCGTCCCAGGAAAAGCGCGTCACTATTGACCTGATCCAGAAGCGCGTCAGCGAACACTTCAATTTGCGCGAACAAGATTTGAAAATCCGCAGCAACACACGCGCCATTGCTTTCCCGCGCCAGGTTGCCATGTACATCGTCAAGCAGCTCACCACTGCTTCCCTGCCGGAGATCGGGCGCCAGTTCGGCGGTAAGCACCACACCACCGTGCTTCACTCCATCAACAAAATTGAAGAATTGCGCCGCTCAGATAAGGAACTTAACCGCACCATCACCCGCCTGATGGACGCCCTACAGTAATCCGGGACTTTCCTCATCTTTTGTAAGGGCGGCTTCACGCCGCCCTTTTTTTCGGCATGACTGCGATTCTAGTCACGTTGTCGGCGGCCTCTGCGGTAACGTCTTTGCTAAACTACCAAGGCCTCACCCCGCCGTCGTAGCCCACGAATTTTCCCGTCAACTCCATGGGATCCCCGGCAAGCACGCTACGCATGCCTCCAATGCTCTGCGCAGGCGTCAGCACCGCGTTCGGGCCACCCATGTCGGTCTGCACCCATCCGGGATCAAATATCACCACGCTAATGCCTCGTGGCTCCAACTCCTTCGCCAAAATCGACATGGCCATATTAAGCGCCGTCTTGCTGGTCCGGTACTGATACGCTGCTCCAAAGCCGATCGTTGATCCCAACGCCTTCATCGATCCCATTCCCGTGCTGATTGCCACGATCTGCTTTCGTTCGCTGGCGGCAACATTCTCAAGCAGTGCCTGCGCTACGCGAACCGCTCCGAGCACGTTTGTTTCGAATGCTTCGCGCCATCCTTCAAAATTGATCTCGCCGATCTTGTTCCCGTCCCGCGTGAAAATGGCTGAATTGAGAACCAGCAAATCTATCGGCTTGCCGCTCAAAGCTTTCACGAGCGTCTTGACCGATTCGTCGTTGGCCACATCCAATGCCTGCAGAGAGACCCGGCCATTTTTTGCCAACCGTTGCAGATCCTCGCTCTTTTCCGGGTTCCGCGCGGTCGCCACCACGTCCCATCCCTCCGCCGCATATTGCCGCGCGAACTCCAATCCCAGCCCGCGATTTGCTCCAGTAATCAATACCCTAGACATGATCGTTTCTCCTTGTCCTTTGAGGCGCAGAACATCTTAACGCAACCCGCCTATGTGAAATTTATGGTGGATATCTTCCACGTTCGGAGGCTCTTTGGATGCTTCACAAAAAACTTTTCGTACCCGAAGTCGCTGTTAGAAAAGTGTGAACATCTGGAGGGAAACGAGAGGATGCTTTGTGGACCGAATTCTAATCGCTGTCTTTTGCGAATGCTCTCGCTATTTTTCACGAACCTTTCCACGCAATTTCACTGAACACCCCTTCGAAAAAACACAGTCAGGCGTAGCCATCGTTGACTTTCCCACTAATCCACAGCGCTCATCACAACAACAGTCTTATTTCTTTATCTAAAACTACTTTTCTTTTGTGACAGTCTTTATGTGTGTGCAAATCGTTGCCCGTGCACGCAATCGTATCGGCTGATCCAAAATCCTCAGCCTGCCGCATTTCCACAACTATTTCCCTTGCTGGCCGCTTTATACTTTGCCGAAAAACGAGTACAGTACGTCAGCGGTAAAATTGGACTGGAGCTCACTAAATGTCCTCAACAGGAACCGCACGCGAGGAAAGTCAATTAATGGAATTCAGCGTAACGAAATCGGCCTTACTCACCGAGCTAAACACCACGCAAGGCGTCGTAGAACGCAAGACCACCATCCCCATTCTCTCCAATTTGCTTGTCGAGGCGAAAGGTTCACGCCTGTCCATCACCGCAACGGACCTGGAGCTGAGCGTTCGCACCTCCTGCGAAGCGAAGATCAAGAAAGAAGGCGCCGGCACTATTCCCGCCAAGAAACTTCTGGAACTCGTCCGTCTCCTCCCCGAAGGCGAAATCAAGGTCAAGCTTCTCGAGAATCACTGGGTAGAAATCGTCAGTGACAAAAAGAAATACAAGCTTGTCGGCATGGCCAAGGAGAATTTTCCCGCCCTGCCCGTCATGCCGCATACCCTCGTCCAGATCCCAGCCGCGGCCCTCGAAAGTTTGATTGCTAAAACGAAGTTCGCCATCTCCATGGAGGAATCTCGCTATACGCTCAATGGCGGTCTCCTCATCCTCAAGCCAGACACGCTGGCCATGGTCGCTACAGACGGTCACCGCCTTGCCCTGGCCGAAACGGATCAAAAGCTCGCCGGTCTCAATGGCGAAGTTCGCGTGCTGATTCCCAAGAAAGCCATGGATGAAGTGGAAAAACTCGCGAGCGCCTCGGGTTCCGACTCCGATCTCGAATTTGCCAAGGATGAAAGCCATCTATTTTTCCAGGTCGGTCATCGTCTGTTGATCTCCCGCATTCTCACTGGGCAGTTTCCAAACTATGAGGCCGTGCTTCCCCGCGAGAACAACAAGACTGTGGTCATCGAACGCACGGAACTCAGCGATGCAGTTCGCCGCGTTTCGCAGCTTGCGGATCAGCGCTCTCACGCGGTCAAGCTTGCCGTCTCCAAGGACGGCATAGAAATCTCAGCGTCTAGCCCCGAATACGGCGAAGCCAAGGAAACTATTGAAAAAGAATATAAGGGCGACCCCATCGCCATCGGGTTCAACTCTGCCTACATGCTCGATTTTCTTGCTGCTGCTGCTGACGGACCCATCAGCATCGAGTTGAAGGACGAACAGTCCGCGGGCCAGATGCGTCCCCTCGCCGACGAATCTTCCCGCTACCGCTACGTCATCATGCCAATGCGCATCTGACCTGGTGTGCGTGCTTGAAAAAAGCGGCACATCTCCCCGGTTCCTGCCACTTTGTTAACCCTTGAATTAATCCTGATATTTATATAATATAAGTAATATTTCTTGAGGTTCCGGTTTGGAACCTCAAGTCTCCTCACTATTATGAACAAACCCATTACCACGACAATCGTTCCGACGGCACTCATAAGCCAGAGAATCTATTTCGTTCGCAAGACCCGCGTCATGCTAGACGCTGATTTAGCGCTGCTCTATGGCGTTACAACCAAGAATTTGAATAAAGCGGTGAAGCGCAATGCCAATCGCTTTCCTTCCATGATTCGTTTGCGACCCAAAGAAATAGAAATCTTGAGGTTCCAGTCTGGAACCTCAAGTTCAAAAACTCATGGCGGCCGGCGCTATCTTCCTTTCGCCTTTACCGAGCATGGCGTGGCGATGCTTTCTAGCGTCTTCAACAGTGATCGCGCCGTCCAGGTGAACATCGTCACTATGCGTGCTTTTCTCCAGGTCCGCTCCATGCTCGCGACGCACGAAGATTTACGCCGCAAAATCAGCGAAATGGAAAAGCGCTATGACTCTAAATTCCACGCGGTATTCGCAACTCTTCGGCAGATGTTGGAAACGCCAATTCCTCTGAAGCGCCACATTGGTTTTCACTCTGCTTCCCGGGAACAAAGATTCAGCCTCTGAAACTCTCCATCCAATTCGGAGTTTCCTTATCCAGTTCTGGGACCTAGAATTCCACAAATATGGTTGTCACCCTCACACATAAGTAACAGAAAATAATGACCTTATTTATCCACAAGTCCTCCCGTCTTGCTTGTGAAAAACCCCACTTTCCAGTAAAATTAGTCGTTGTCGATTCCTGGTTTTTTCCGCCAGATCGACACGTCCGCCAGACACATTTGGCCAGAAAATCCCTGCGCCAGGGGCCGGTCAATTCGCCTGGAGAATATAAGTCTTCGCCACGTCCCGGATCGCGGGACGGGATGAAGCAGGAACCCTACGAGCTTCGAAAGCGCCCTGTGCTTCGTTGCCAAAGGGTGAGGCGACGCATGAGTTTTGCCTACATCACGCCTTTCCTGGCTTCAAGAATTTTGCGGTGAGCCGTTCACGGTGGAACTCCGTCGCGCGACCGTTTCGTTCACGCGCGTGCAAACACTACGGTTTTTCCCCGCGCCGGTCGGTCGGTTCGGGTCAGCCTCTCGCGGTGCAGTCGCCGGAGGCGTAAGGGAGAACATATGGGCGATAAAGAAACCGTCACCGGAAAAGGCGGTCATCAGTATGACGCGAAATCTATTAAGGTCCTGGGCGGCCTGGAGGCCGTTCGCCTTCGCCCCGCCATGTACATCGGCTCAACGGGAGAGATGGGTCTTCATCATCTCGTCTGGGAAGTCGTCGACAACTCCGTGGACGAAGCCATGGCAGGCTACGCGGACGAGGTCAACGTCACCGTTCACGCCGACAATTCCGTTACGGTCGTCGATAACGGCCGCGGCATTCCTGTGGACATGCACGCCACCGAAAAGCGTCCCGCTGCGGAAGTTGTTCTCACCGTTCTCCACGCGGGCGGTAAATTTGACAGCGACACCTACAAGGTTTCCGGCGGTCTTCACGGCGTCGGCGTCTCTGTTGTCAACGCGCTTTCCGATGAACTCGAATTGGAGATCCAGCGTGACGGCGCGGTCTGGGAGCAGAGCTACGAAAAGGGCAAGCCCACCACCAAGCTGAAGCAAACCGGTAAGACCCGTAAAACCGGAACGAAGATCACGTTCCACCCGGATCCTGCGATTTTTGAAAAGGCCGCTTTCAGTTACGACACGCTCGCTACCCGCCTCCGCGAATACGCCTTCCTCAACAAAGGCCTTAAAATTACGCTGACCGACGAGCGCACCGAGAAATCCGCTGAATTTCGTTTCACTGGCGGAATCGCCGAATTCGTCAAGCATCTCAACCGCGGCAAGACCACACTCCACGATTCGCCCATTTACATGGAAGGCAAAAAGGGCAACGTCGAAATCGAAATCGCTCTTCAATACAACGACACCTACGGTGAAAATGTCTTCTCTTTCGCCAATACCATCAACACTGTCGACGGTGGCACGCATCTCTCCGGTTTCCGCTCCGCCCTTACGCGCACTATCAACAACTTCGCTTCCAACGCCGGCATGCTCAAGGAACAAAAAGACGAGGTCACTATTTCCGGAGACGATGTCCGGGAAGGTCTTGTCGCTGTGGTCAGCGTGCGCCTGCCGCAACCCCAGTTCGAAGGCCAGACCAAAGGCAAGCTGAACAGTGACATCAAGGGCGATGTCGAGCAGCTACTTAACGAAAAGCTTGGCGAATGGTTTGACAAGCATTCCACTGTCGCCCGCCGCATCATCGGCAAGTGCATCGACGCCGCGCGCGCGCGCGAAGCTGCCCGCAAAGCCCGCGAGCTTACCCGCCGCAAATCCGCTATGGACTCCAGTGGCTTGCCCGGAAAGCTCGCCGATTGCCAGGAACGCGATCCTTCCCGTTGTGAACTCTTCGTCGTTGAGGGTGAGTCCGCGGGCGGCTCCGCAAAAATGGGCCGTGATCGCAAATATCAGGCTATTCTTCCCCTCAAGGGAAAAATCCTCAACGTGGAAAAAGCCCGCTACGACAAGATGCTTGGCCACGAGGAAATCCGCGCCATCATCACCGCGTTGGGCACTGGCATTGGCAAAGACGATTTCGACGCTGGCAAGCTCCGCTATCACAAAGTCATTCTCATGACCGACGCGGACGTCGATGGCTCGCACATCCGCACCCTGCTGCTCACTTTCTTTTTCCGGCACATGAAGGAACTCATCGAACGCGGCCATATCTACATCGCGCAGCCGCCCCTTTATCGCGTTAAACGCGGCAAGACCGAACGCTACATTCGCGATGATCGCGAGTTTGCCCGCGAGCTCATGAAGCGCGCTACCGAAGATCACACCGTCAAAGCCAAGGAAGGCGTCAATCTCGATGGCGCTCGCCTCACCACTTTCTTGCTCAACGTTCAGGAATACGAAGCCGCTGCCGCTAAGCTCGGACGGCGCCTTCGTGAGCCCGCACTCGTCGATATGCTCGTCGAAAACGGCTTCGAGAAGAAATCCGACTTCGAGGAAAAGAAGCCCCTGGAAAAACTGTTAAAGGAAATCGAGAAGACCAAGCTGAAGCTCGAAGGGAAACTGAACTTTGACGAGGAGCACAGTCTTTACGAAATCCAGTTTGGCCCGCCGCACAATCAAAAAATAAATTGGGCTGTCGCTTCCACCGCCGAATACAAGCGTCTCCGCGGGCTTGCCAAGCAAATCGAGGAATTCAATCACCCGCCCTTCACCATTGCGCGCAACGGAACGAAAGTTTCCAAAGAGAAGGCTACCGACGTCCTCAACTACATCATGGAAGACGCCAAAAAGGATTTCACGATCACCCGATTCAAGGGCCTGGGCGAAATGAACGCCGAGCAATTGTGGGAAACGACCATGAACGCGGAAACCCGCACGCTCCTCCAGGTCAAACTGGAAGACGCTGTCGCAGCTGAAGATATTTTCACCACGCTCATGGGTGAAAACGTCGAAGCGCGCCGCAAATTCATCGAGGAAAACGCCCTTGAAGTCGTCAACCTGGATATCTGATCTTGTAGTAGCCGGCCTTCAGGCCGGTCATTCTTCGGTTGGTGATTGAATGTTGTATCAGTTGGGTTGGACGACGTTACCGGGCTTAAAGGGTTTGAGCGTCAGTGAATTTCGCGCGATGCCCACAGGAACACCGGACAACGAAAAAGGTGTAGCCGTCACGTTCGCAAGTGAGAGCGATCGGGACGTTTTCTTGCAGCACCTGGAAGAATATTTCGCGCCGCGCCGCTTCACCAACGCCGCCGATGCGTTCGACACCGTCAAAGCACACGCGCTCGAACGCGCCGCAAAAGGGATTTGAAGCTGATGCTGAGCGCCAGCATCGCAAGGAAAGGTTTAACGAGTCACTAGTCACCAACCACTAGTCACTCTTCACACGAGGACACATGGCAGACGAACAGAACACATCGATACTCCTACCCATTGATATCGAAGCCGAAATGCGCAAGTCGTATCTCGACTATGCGATGAGCGTCATCATCGCCCGCGCGCTTCCCGACGTCCGCGACGGCCTTAAGCCAGTCCAGCGCCGCATCCTCGTGGCCATGAACGACCTTGGCCTCGCCTCCAATCGCGGCTACCGCAAATGCGCCAAGATCTGCGGCGACACTTCCGGCAACTATCACCCGCACGGTGAAGCAGTCATCTATCCCGCCCTTGTGCGTCTCGCGCAGGATTTCAACATGCGCTATCCGCTCATCGACGGCCAAGGGAACTTCGGCTCTGTCGACGGCGATCCTCCGGCGGCCATGCGGTACACCGAAGCGCGTCTCGCAAAAATCACCGAAGACATTCTTGCCGACCTCGAAAAAGAGACCGTCGATTTCATCCCCAACTTCGATCAGACCCGCGAAGAACCCGTCGTTCTGCCGTCGCGCATTCCCAATCTTCTCGTCAACGGCGCCAGCGGCATCGCTGTCGGCATGGCCACCAACATTCCCCCGCACAACTTGCGCGAAATCGTGGACGCCGCCATTCTCCTGATCGAAAAGCCCGATACACCGCTAAAAGAAATAATGAAGATCGTTCCCGGCCCGGACTTTCCCACCGGCGCGTATATCGCCGGCCGAGAGGGCATCGAAGCCGCCTACAAAACCGGCCGCGGCAGTTTCATCATGCGAGCAAAAGCCGCCATCGAGAATAACGGCAAGGATCGCGAAAATATCGTCATCACCGAAATCCCCTACCAGGTCAATAAATCCCGCTTGATCGAACGCATCGCCGAACTCGTTCAAAACAAAAAAATCGAAGGTATCTCCGATGTTCGCGACGAATCCTCCCGCGAGGGCATGCGCATCGTCGTCGAACTCAAGCGCGGCGAGGAATCCCAGCTCATCCTCAACAATCTCTTCAAGCAAACCCAGATGCAGGAATCTTTTGGAATGATCCTGCTCTCCATCGTCGCCGGCCAGCCGCGCGAACTCGGCTTGATCCCGATGATCAAGCTATTCATCGAGCATCGCGTCGAAGTCGTTCGCCGCCGCACACTCTTTGAACTCCGCAAAGCCGAAGAGCGCGAACACATCCTGGTCGGCTACCAGATCGCTCTCGATCATCTCGACAACGTCATCCGCGTCATCCGTGGCAGCGGCAGCCGCGCGGAAGCCAAGGAAAACCTGTTCAAGTATTTCAGCGAACAGGACGTCACCATCACCGAGAACGGCAAGTCGCGCAAACTGGAAGGAGTGAAGCTCGACGGCCGCAAATATCGCTTCGTCGGTGCCGCCGAAATCGAAGCCGCAGGCCGCGGCAGCAACGCGCTAACCCTCAGCTACGCGCAGATCGACGCCATCCTTGAACTACAACTCCACCGCCTTACGCAGCTCTCTATCGACGAAATTCTCAAGGAACTCAAGTCCATCCGCGATCTCATCGCCGAACTACGTGAAATTCTTGCCAGCGACAAGAAGCTGAAGGCCGTCATCACCGCGGAATTGAAGGAAGTCCACAAAGCCTACGGCGACGATCGCCGCACGCAAATCGTGGACAAAGTCGATGAAATCAAGCTCGAAGACCT
>Ga0070765_100000450_pt1 | contig 24872 bp, 21 predicted proteins | sample HubBroMetageWFT5_FD_71516 | JGI IMG/M metagenome (GOLD analysis project Ga0070765, IMG submission 71516) | Warmed and freeze-thawed soil microbial communities from the Hubbard Brook experimental Forest, New Hampshire - Hubbard Brook CCASE Soil... | ecosystem: Environmental > Terrestrial > Soil... | reverse complement strand
GATCTCGTACCTTTACTACCATCTGGTGTTGCGCGCGGGCGTCACGCACTTCAAGGGCGAGGGCGTATGGCGGCCGGTTTACTTTTCCATCCTGATTTCGCACACGTTTCTGGCGGTGGTCGTCGTGCCGTTCATCCTGGTGACGCTGTATCGGGCGCTGAACGGCAATTTTGCCCGCCATAAGGCAGTTGCGCGCTACACCTTCCCGATCTGGATGTACGTCTCGGTTACGGGCGTGGTTATTTTCGTAATGTTGTACAAGATTTTCGTGAAGTAGCCGCCCGCGGCTTTCTGATATCCTTTGCAGTTCATCGCAATCCCCCGCAACACATAGGAGCACTACTCATGGCAAGAGGCGTCAACAAAGTAATTTTGCTGGGTAACCTGGGCAAGGACCCGGAAGTGAAGTCCACCCCTAGCGGCATGAGCATTGCCACGTTTTCGCTGGCCACCAGTTCGTCGGTGAAAGACAAAGACGGCAACTGGCAGGACAGGACCGAGTGGCACAACATCAAGGCCTTCGGGCGCACCGCCGAAATCGCGGGCGAGTATCTGAAGAAGGGCCGCACGGTTTTCATCGAAGGACGCATCCACTACGAGTCATGGGACGACAAAGAAACCGGACAGAAGAAGTACAGGACGGAAATCTTGGCTAACGAACTGACACTGGTCGGAGGCCAGCGCGAGGGCGGCGAAGGCGGAGGCGGCGGTTACAGCAGTGCGAAATCTGGCGGCGCCAAAGCGTCGGGCGGATTCGATCAGCGCGTTCCGGAGCACGAAGAAGCCCCCGCGCACAGCACCGGAGAAATCACCGACGAAGATATACCCTTCTAGCGGCGATCAACGTTTTCGGTCAACAAAATAATCTGGGGACCTTTAGGAACTCGCATTGCCAAATCACTCACGAGTGGGTGACTTAATCATTGCTTCGTCCCGTCCAGGTCCCCATTGCGCCACTTCGTCTTGAAAGCAGACTATCAAGAGCGCAAGAGCGCCCACCATCAGGTGAAATACTTAGTCTTTAGGCATTAATTCCGCAGATCGTCGATCTCTTCAAGAAGCCCACCTTATTGCCGACTCCTGGGCAAGATTCCTGGCTGCGCCGATCTCAAAAGCCGTGAATCACAATCGCTGCACCTCGCATCTGAACCTTTGCTTTTGCTTTCTTTTGCGAAGGGGGAACGAAGCTTCATGGGGCGCACAATCGCATACTGGATAAGCACCGGCCTCGTGGCGGCGCTATGCCTATTCGCGGGCTACGCCTATCTCTCAGGCAGCCAGCAGGCAGTCGAAGGATTCACCCACGTGGGATATCCACAGCAACTGCGCGTGCTTCTGGGGGCAGCGAAACTCCTTGGCGCGATCACGCTGCTCATTCCCGGCTGGCCCAAGCTCAAAGAGTGGGCTTATGCCGGATTCACCTTCGCGTGGATCGCGGCAGCCGTCGCGCATTACCTCGCCAAGGACGGACCAGTAGCATTTGCCCCGCTGGTATTGCTGGCTCTGCTCGCTGTCTCGTATGTGACCCGGCCGCCAAGCCGGCAGTGGCAGGCAAAGGCGGCATTGGCGTAGTCGAAGTGCAAGTCAAGGGCCCACCGTCCCGGAATCTCTCCCCAAGGAGGCGGACCACGATGAAACGCAATGAGACGCTCTCTCTGCGCCGGCTGGCGTTGATCGCAACCTCGATCGGCACGCTCACAGTGGGAGTGTTCGCGATCGGCGCGCTGGCCATTGGGCGATTGGCGATCCGCCGCGTCCGCATCGAAAGCGCCCAGCTCAAATCACTTGAGATCGGGGAGCTGACAGTGTCGCGCCTTCGCGCCCGCCAAGTCATCGTAAGCGACTCGCTCGAACTTCCCGCAAGAGTCATCTAAACCGTCTTTCAATTTAAAGGAGAAATCACAATGCCTGATGCCAAAACCGATAGTACCGAAATTGACATTTCGCGCGACCGGCTCGCGGAGCTGCTGAACGAAGACCTCTCCCGCGAATATCAAGCGATCATCGCTTACGTCGTTTATTCCCAGGTGCTCAGCGGCGCACAATACATGGACATCGCGGCCCAACTGGAGATTCACGCCAAACAGGAACTCGATCACGCTTTGACCATCTCGCGGCAGATCGACTACCTGGGCAAGATGCCGTCGGTCACTCCCAAGCCGGTGCGCACGTCGAAAGACGCGAAGGAGATGCTGCGTTTCGATCTCGACAATGAAAACGAAACCATTCGCAATTATCGTGATCGCATCCGCCAGTGTGAAGCGCTTGGAGAATATGCGATGGCCGAGCAGATTCGCCAGATCCTCATGCAGGAGCAGGACCATCAGATCGATCTGGCCACTGCTTTGGGCGTAGACGTTCCTGACGTCAGCAGCGGTCCCAAAGGACGAAAGCTCGGCAAGCGCCGCTAACTTCCGCCGTCCTTAGCGCCACATGAGGATCGTCGTCGCCGGGGAGGGGGTACCCCCTCCCACCCATCCTGAAAACAAAGGATTTACAGCACGGTTGTGCGTAAAGTCCTCCAAGCAAAGGTACTTACTGGCAAAGTCCTGCAAACAAAGAGGTTACGCGCGTAATCTGCGCGTTGGCAGCCAAAGCATCGCGACCGAGAGTAAGTCGGGCCGCAGCCGGAGTTGTCAGAGAACAGCACGTGGTATGGAGCCTGAGCCCGGCACGGTGAGGGACACTAATCCCTTTCCTCACAATGCATGGTTTACACGTTCGCCAACGCGATGGTAAAGGAAGCGGGTCACATCGTCGTGTGATGGTCGTGGGCCAGGACTGCCAGATGCAGGTCTTTGGGTAAGAGTGCCGCCGCTGAAGCGGCCTCGGGTTAATAGAGGGTTGGTCACCACGCGCTGTAGCCTGCCCTGAGCGCAGTCGAAGGGCGCACGGCTCTAACAAATGACGCCCTTCGGACTCGGACCGTCGCGAAATGAGGGTATTGTTGAGTCGGGCAAAAGCCCCACATCTGCCAGCGGCGGGCAAATATGGGCCGCCCGGCCCCGCGCTCAACGGTAGGATATGCCGTCCCTTCGCCGCTGGAGCGGCTCCGGGACTCGGGAGGGTTCGGCAGTGTACCCAGTGCTAAAGCTACTGGGCTATGATATGTCGGCCCTCCGGGCCTCTGGTACGTGCTATTGGGGTTTCTGGAGGCGGTACGGATCGCGCGGCATGGGGAGAGTTATCTTTAAGTTTGAGGAAATACAGCCTATGACAGACTGGTTTGCACGCCCCGTCCTACACGTAAGGGATGTTGAGGCCTCGCTCCGCTTTTACGTTGACCGGCTTGGCTTCACGATCCCCTGGCGCTACGAGGACAACGGCAGAGCGCGCGTCGCACAGGTTGACCGGCAGGGTTGCGCGCTTATCCTCTCCGACCAGTGGCCGGAGAAGATTGGCAAGGGGCTGATGTTCATTTCCCTGAACGTAGAGCCGGCGACGCACGAGGCCGCAGTCGCCGCGTTGGACGCGCTGCGCGCGGAACTCGAGGCCAAGGGCGCTCCGGTCAAGGAGGGTTCGTGGGGATACCGGCTGCTGGTGGTCGATGATCCCGACGGCAATCAGCTCTTCTTTAACTATCCGAACGAGACTGCGTCCGACAAGATTGCTGGAGATGAAGCATAAGCGTGCAGCCGCGCCAGCATGGCCGGTCCCACGGCATACTTTCGCTGGAACGCGCGGCAACGGCGGCGGAGGATGAGGAGCGATTTCGAATCCCAGGTCAGCACCCAGAGGAAGGGCGCGAACCCGGGGATACCGGCAAATCTTTCGTTACGGGCGTCGCCGCTGTGGTTCCAGTTGCATATTGGCCTCGGACCAGATTCGCCCCACGTCTACGATTAGGCCGTCTGTTGCCCGGTAAGCAGACTTCGTCAGCCGGAGTTTACGGGCACGGTCACCGGCTCGTACTTTCCTGCTCTGTACTGCAAAGGTTTCTGGCGAAGGTGGGAAATCCGGCACTCCAACGGTAACCTCGTATTCAGGTAGGCCTACAACTCGGTAAGTTTGACCCTCGTCATAGAACTGGGCTGAAACTCCCGAGTGTTCCGTCCAGAGGTTGAAGGGCCGATAGTAGGTCTCCAGAAGCTGCGCGGGTGTCAACGGCAAGTCTGGGAGGTGATTCTTCTCGGGATCAGGCTCTGGGTCTCTGGCTGCGATCTCAAGCGTGCCATTGTCGAAATAAGTCAGAGCTCCAACCCTCAGCACAGGCGCAGCGCCTTGGAGTGTGCTCAACTGCTGGGATTGGAGCTTTGCTTGGAAAAGCGTACCCTCGGTAAACTCGTTAGTACGTCCCTTGGCTTCTAAGACTACCCAGTCCCCACTTACATTAAGGCCGACTAGGTCAGGTCGAGACGCCCCTTTCAACACTGGGTTCAGTTGCTCCTGATACACATCCAAATGCATCACCCACGGAACACCTAACAAACGAGCCGCGAATAGCTTCGCAAAAGTTAGACCGATGAAATAGGAAACCGCGCCCTTCTCCGAGGGGTCGAGGCCGTCATATGCCGAGGAGCGCACAATTTGTCCAGCTGTATTCTCGCGGAGGTTCGCATAAATCATGGCTGCACGGTATGTGATTTCGAAGAGCGAAAACCTACCGTACTGAAACATATGCTGAATCTGTCGCCTTCCTACCGATATAGCGGCCCAGACAATCTCGCTCCAGCTTGCAGTGAGTGTTTGTGTGCCTTGTAGGGTATTGCCTAAGGCAGATGGAAAGTTTTCGCATGAATATGTAATGGTCGGCATACCACTACATTACAACGACGCCAAAGAAATTGAGTCGCCTCGGACCGAGTACTGCAAAAACGACGAAAGGCCCCGCCCTAGCCAAAATCGGGCTAGAACGGGGCACCCAGATTTGTGAGCGCGTTGGCCGGGTCACCCACCTAGCGTTGTTTCGAGTGCGGCAGAGAAAATCGAGCGGACGGAACAGCCGTTCTTAATGTCGTAGAGCGGAGGCTATGGCTTGCAGGCCCGTGGAAAGCTTGCTCCCCAAACCATACATCTCTAGACTTGAGTTTCGCTTTCGCGGCCTTATGAATTTCGTCTGCAAGCCGCTCTACAGCAGCCACGGAGCGAGGCATTTTCTCTTTGGGCGTGAACATCGCACGCAATGAGAATGCCTGAATCGGAGGCTCCGTTCCCAAAGCATGCACTTTTGTATCTTTGCGTTTCTCTGGCCTGCCGTGAGCTATGGCATCTCTAAGCTTTTCCAGCGTCAACACCGTTTGAATTGGCGGTTTGCCTGGCTGCCAGTCCAACCCCGCACGCTCCATCACCTCGCGGAGCTTCCCTTTGAAGCCGCATCCTCGAAAAGACTCTCTTTCGTTTTCCCACAGCTCCGGAGCGAGTCGTGGACCCACGTAATTGAGATACGCTTCCATCGCATGGAAGGCAAAAACCATCGCAATAAGCGACGGCTTTCCCCAATCGCGCTCTTGTTTTGCACATTCCGCTTGTTCCGCAACAATCGCCCACATCAGGCGGTGCGGCAAGTCCTCACCTTCATAGGTGGTTTCCAGAGCTTCGCGTTTCATTGAGAAAAATAGGTTACGCCAGGATTGCCAGCGAAAAACGGGCTCTCCCAATGTGACCGTCCGCCGTTCGTGCTGCCGCTATCAGTCATGACTCGGTACGGAACTCCTGGAAAAATTGCCACCACCACCGCGCAGTCATCAAGCAGGATGTCGTACTCCGTTGTTGTTTTTGTTTTCCGATGACGGATGATCTTGTGCCGAGTTCCTTTTAACCGCTGTCCTACGGTTGCCGTCCAACGTTCGCCATCGTGGACGTAGCTTATCGAGTAGATGCGTTGGCCCATTGGCGGAACGGGGGAACCACAGGCTTCTGCAAGGCGGGCATATTCCGCTTCCGCGTCAGGCGTAGTGACTCCAGGGATTACCGGTAAGAAAACCGCGGGTGATTCATTCATTCGTCAGCACCTTCTTCTGCTGCTCGGGCGGGAGCGCGTGGTAGAGCGCCAGGAAGGTTCCGTTGGTCCAGCCGAAGCCGATCAGGTTCTCGTGGTAGCCGGCGAGCACGGGCGCTTCGTCGCTGCCGGTCACCACGTTGTACTTCTCGCGAATGGTGCCGGTGCGCTTGAAGTTCGACTGGATGGTGTCGAGGAATTCAACCGACACGCGATTGGCGTCGGAGTTGAAACCGTTACGACGCATCCCCTCGACGGCGATCAGGTGGTTGGGCGCCCATCCGTACGGCAGGTCCCATTGCACGCCGGTTTGCTGGTCGCTCATCGCCAGGCCGCCCTCATGCTCGAAGATGCCGATGTTCTTCACCACGGCCTTGGCCTGCTCGGGCGTCGCCAGCCCGACCCATAGTGGAAAGAACGCCGTCACGTAGTTATAGGTGGACTGCTTACCGGTCATGAAGTTCCAGTCGAAGAACATTCCCTTGTCGGCGTTCCAGAGATATTTGTTGATGAGTTGCTTGCGGGTGTCGGCCGCGGCTCGCCACTTCTTGCCGTCTGCAGGGTGCCCGAGAATGGTGGCCATCTCCGCGAGATCCATCTCTGCCTTGTAGAGCAGGCTGTTGAGACATACGGGCGCGAAGTGGTGTGTGGATCCGTCGAACGGACCCCAGCGGAAGGACGGATCATAGCCCGACTCACGCATAGCGCGATCGCCTTGATAGAAGTCGGCGGTGAGCTTGACGGGATGCGCGTTGGGACATGCCTTGTTGTCGCAGAGCGGAACCTGCAACTCGGGGCCGATTCCCTGCTCAAGCGTGGCGGCGATGTATCCGTATTGCGCCTGGGCCTCGGGATGCTTAAGCAGCCAGTCGGCGATGGCGGCGTAGTACTCAGGATGGTCGGCGATGTCGGGCACCGGGCCCTCGCCCACGTCGAAGTAGCGCGCGAGTCCGGTATCGCCCGCGAGTTTGGGAGGCTTGATCCAGAGATCATGATCGCGCTGGGCATAGTCGTAGGCCTTCGCAAGCCACTTGTTGTCGGCTTTCCCGGCCTTCTTGTCGGCGGTGTATTGCGCCATGATCATCGAGGTGAGGAACGGCGGCTGCGAGCGCGTGAGGTAATAGGCGCGATTGGCGTTGAGCACCGCGCCGTAGTTCTCGATCTCGTAGAAGAAGTTCTCGATGATGCCGCGCGCGTAGTCGCGCTCGCCGTCTTCGAGCAGGCCGATGATGATGAAGTAGCTGTCCCAGCCGTACATCTCGTTGAAGCGGCCTCCGGGGACGACGTACTTGTTTGGCAGGTAAAGTAGGCCGTGGGCGTTCAAGTCGCCAACTGGGATAGTACCGAGTCCGGTGATCTTTTTGGGAAGGTTCTCGACCTTCACGCCGCACTTGCTGAGGGCGGCAACCGCGGGCGGAGGCGTAACGCCGAATGGCAGGTAGATGACCGACGTCGCGCCCGCACCGAACTTGGGATCGGAGATCGAGGAGCATTCGTTCATCGAACGGCCCAGAGTGTTCCAGGCACCCTTAATGAAAGGCAGGATGTTCTGTTGTGGGGCTGCGACTGCCTGTGGACCATTCGCAGGGGCGGTCGTTGTGGCCTGAGCGAATGCCTGGCTTTGTACCGCGGGCAGGCACAAGGCCAACAGGAGAACGCGGACGAGCAGAGATCGGGAGAACATCGGAGTGCTGCGATTGGAGGAATGCATGACGCCGGATTATAGCTGGTGGTTAGTCATTCTGCAGCGTGCACTCCACCTTCAGTTCGGAGCAGACGTTCTGGATGCTCTTGACGACCAGCGGGGTAGCACTGTTCTGGGAGGGGTCGAGGGTTGAGGCGACGACCAGTTGCGTGAGCTTGTCACCCAAGGTGTTTGCTTGCAGGCTGGCGGTTTGGACGCCGTTGGTGAAGGAAACGGTGCGCGTGCGCGCGTCGTTGCGGATGAGCTTGACCTCGCTGCTATGCGCCTGAATCCGCTGCAACGCGGTCTCGTATACCTTCTGGGCGTTGGCCTCGATCACCACGGTAGCGACGTCGTAGCCACCCTTGCCATCGGCGCTCTGCTGTTGCATGTGCTGGATGCGGCCGGAAACAGCGCGAGCGACTGCCACCCACTGAGCCTGCGAGGCGACTGCTGTGAGCAAAAGAAAGCTGAAGATCGCGAGTCGATTGACGGTCGTTCGCATAATGGCTCCTTCGGGTCAGGAATAGCAGGAGTCAGTCTAATCCGAAACCGGCGGGAGTCAAGCGGGAGTCAATATGTGTTCGAGAAGGCAGAGGTACAGCGGCGCGGCTGTGCCACGTTTCTATCCGCTGATGGGCGGGGCCGCTGTACGCGGCGCGAGCGACGGCAACCTGACGCGAGAGGTCGCGGAGGCGTCGTTATGCGTAATAGGCGGCGTTCTTGTCGATGAACTCAGCCTTCTCGACCGGAACCTCGTCGTTGGGGAAGATCGAGTTGGTCGGGCAAACGGGCACGCAGGCGCCGCAGTCGATGCAGCCGTTAGGGTCAACATAAAGCTGTGTGGCGGCTTCGAACGACTCCTCGTCCTTCTTGGGGTGGATGCAGTCGGTCGGGCAAGCTTCCACGCAGAGTTCGTCTTTGGTACAGGTGTCAGTGATTGTGTATGCCATGATTGCGATTCTCCGATGTCTTGTGTCTGCCAGCCTCGCCGGGCGGCAGTCTCGGCGATCCTTCCGCCACCTTCACTGTACGAATTTGACGACCAGCCAGGCGGTGATGTGCGTCACTGAGCTGTTGTGAGGCGCCGCACAGCGGGAGGAGACAGTTTGGGTAAAGCCGCTTGACGTTATCTTGGTACATTGGTATTTTTGTACCATGAAGGAACAAACCGAACATCTCATCGTGGTGGAGCGGGTGCAAACAGGCGTCCGCATGGAAAAGCGGCTGCTGAAAGTGCTGAAGGGGTTGGCCGAACTGAAAGACATGACCCTCGGCGACCTGCTGGAGGGCATCGTGCTGCATGCCTTCGAGGGAAAGGCTCCGTTTTCTGAGAACACTCTGAAGGAAATCGAGAAGCTGCGCAGCATCTACGGGCTGACATTGAAAGCAACGGACAGCCATCAGTTGAAGGAGAAGCGGAAATGAAACTGTCATTCATGTTGACCGTGATGGCATTGCTGGCCGGAGTTGTGACTCCAAAATCAGGGGAGGCACAGGAGGCTCCAATATCCGCGATGACACACACTCATAATGAATTTACATTCGTGGCGAAGGCTTCGTATGAACGTGTCTTCCCTCTCTTTGGAGCATGGGAAGAGAAAAAATGGGCGGAAGGATGGGATCCTCAGTTTGTCTATCCAACATCGCCCAGCGATCAGCCCGGAATGGTCTTTACGATCGCGCATGTAGGAATCAGGAGCGTGTGGACGAACACCGCTTTTGACGCAACGGGCGGACACGTGCAGTACGTGTACGTGATTCACGATGCGCTGGTCACGCTGGTTGACATTCACCTGACGAAAGTGGGAGTCAATGAGACCCGGGTCGCGGTTGTTTACGAGCGGACGGCGCTCAGCCCGGAGGCCAACGACCACGTGATGCATCTTGCCAAGGGAGATGCGAAGAGCGGACCGGAATGGGAGGAGGCGATTAACGGCTATCTGGCGAAAGCGGGCAAGGCACCGGCAAGTTCGAGGTAGACAGGCTAGGGCGCCTAATGTCAGAGTTCCCGGCGTCCTTCCATAGCCTTCTGCATGGTGACTTCGTCGGCGTACTCGATGTCGCTGCCGGCGGGGACTCCGGTGGCGATGCGGGTGACCTTGACCTCGGATGACTTGAACAGCCGCGAGAGATAAGTCGCAGTGGCTTCGCCTTCGACGGTGGGGTTGGTGGCGATGATCAACTCATCAACGTTTCCGGCTTCGACGCGGCGGGCGAGACTGGCGATGCGCAACTGGTCGGGGCCGACGCCGTGAAGGGGCGAGAGGGTGCCGTGCAACACGTGATACACGCCGCTGTAGTTGCGGGTCTTTTCGATCGCGGCGATGTTGGTGGGTTCCTCGACAACGCATACCAGGCGCTGGTTGCGCGTCGGGTTCGAGCAATAGACACAGGGATCGATGTCGGTAATGTTGTTGCAGACCGAACAGAGATGCAGGCTGGCCTTTAGCTGACGGATGGAATCGGCCAGCACCTCGGCGTCTTCGTCGCTGGAGCGGAGGATATGAAACGCAAAGCGCTGCGCTGTCTTGCCGCCCACACCGGGGAGCTTCTTGAGTTCGTCAATGAGGCGAGCCATAGGCTCGGCAAACTTGGACAACGTGACCTCGGTTCGATAATGTGACGGGGCTAAAGCCCCCTTGAATTCCAACAGCAATCACGACGCTGACCTGAAGGTCAGCTCTACCAATTTGCGATATACCTACATTCCCGGAAGGCCGAGGCCACCCAACATTCCGCCCAGGCTCGATTTCATCGCGTCCTCGACCTTTTGCGCGGCGGCGTTCACCGCAGCTACGACGAGGTCCTGGAGCATCTCGATGTCGCCAGACTTCACAACGTCGGGCTCGATCACGACGCTTAGAACGTGCTTCTGGCCGTCCATCTTGACGGTGACGCTGCCTCCGCCGGAGGAAGCTTCGACTACGGTCTGCTGCATTTTTTCCTGCAGCTTCTCGGCCTGTTGGCGCGCCTGCGCCAGCATGTCCTGCAAATTGAATCCACCCATAATGCTCCGAACTATTGATGCCTAATCTCTAGCTGCGATCCTTCTGGTCGATCACGGAACGAATCTCGGCGCCGAATTTTTCCTGCATGCGCTGCACAATCGGGTCGGAAGCGGCCCGGCTGCGGGCGCCTGCTCCGTTTGCCGGGGGCGCGGATAGCGGCGGCGCCTTTGGCGCGAATTGCGCTCCTCCGCTCACCATCTTGAACTTCAGAGGCCTACCCGCAGCCTTAATAAGAGCGTCGTGCACGATACGCTTGGGGCCGTCACCGAGAGCAACGTCAACCATGATCTGTGACATTGCGACTTTGACCGAAACTTCGATGCCACGCACACTCCACTCGCCCAATTCAAGGTTGTGCGCCAGCATCTGCTGGTTGGCATCTTCGAGGGCTGCGAGAACTGCGTTGCGCGCCAGCTCGGGAGTCACCTCGGCAGTGGTGTCCGGAGGCGGCGCCTCAGCGATAGCGACGGCGGAAGCTGATCTGGCCTCGGGCATCGCGTCGGTGGATTCGCCTATGTACGCACGCGTATCGGAGGGCATAGGAACGCTGGGAGTCTGAGGCGATTCGGCCTTGGGCTCGCTCTTGCGGCTGCGATCAGCCTCGAAGGGCGACGGCCCTTTGAATGGAGACGCAGCTGATGTGCGCGACGCTGGCGATTCTGAAATAGGAGCTCGCGTTGGGACAGGTGGCGCTGGGCTGCGGGTCGCTGCTGCACTCGAGTTCGATGACGGCGCAGCGGGCCTTGCGGGCGCCGTGCCCGGCTTGGGCGCTTCCGCGCTGAGAAGCTGCTCCAGCGGGAGCAGGCGCTGGGCGTGGACGAGCTTGAGCAATCCGAGCTCGAGATGGAAGCGCTGCTCCTGCTTGTAGCCCAGATCGGAGTGGGTTCGCAGCATGATCTGCAGGAACCGTGTGAGGTCCTCTTCGCTGAAGCGCTCGGCAACGCGCGAGACTCGCGCGCGTTCGTCAGAGGAAATTTGCAGCACGGGCGAATCGCTGCCTGCGACTTTAGCTACGACGGTATTACGCAGGAAGCGGACCATCTGGCGGGCAAAGTGTTGCGCGCTCTGTCCCTCGACGAGCAGGCGGTCGATGGTGCGAAGTACATCTTCGCTCGAGTTGCGCGCCACGGCGCCCATCACATCTTCGAGAATGTCAGAGCCAACCGTGCCGACCAACCCGCGAACGACCTCGGCGCTCAGGGTGTCGCCACAGCTGGCAATGGCCTGGTCCATGATGCTGAGAGCGTCGCGCATGGAGCCGTCGCCCGCTTCGGCCAGCATGGCGAGAGCGTTGTCGTCGGCGGAGATGCCCTCCTGCTTGGCGATATCGCGCAGTTGGCCGACGATGTCGTCGAAGCTGACAGCGTGAAAGCTGAAGTGCTGGCAGCGCGAGCGGATCGTCTGCGGAATGTCCTCGGGCTGCGTGGTCGCCATCATGAAAATCACGTGCGAGGGCGGCTCTTCCAGCGTCTTCAGAAGCGCGTTGAAGGCGGCATCGGTGATCTGGTGGGCTTCGTCGAGGATCCAGATTTTGTAGCGGTCACGGGCTGGGCGGTAACGCGCGGCATCGCGCAGTTCGCGGATTTCGTCGATGCCACGGTTGGTGGCAGCGTCGATCTCGATTACGTCAACAGCGTTGCCCTGGCGGATCTCGACGCAGGAGTCGCAAACGCCGCAGGGTTCAGGAACGGGATGATCTTTGGAGCGGCAATTCAATGCCATGGCCAGGATGCGCGCGATTGTGGTTTTGCCGATGCCCCGGTGGCCGCTGAAGATGTAGCCATGCGCAATCCGGTGCTGCTCGATGGCGTTCTTCAGGGTGCGCGTGACGTGCTCCTGACCGATCACATCGGAGAATTTTTGCGGTCGATATTTGCGCGCCAGGACTTGGTAACTCATGGAAGGAAGCTTCGATTATACGGTCTGCGGCTGTGGAACGGGGAAAGCCAAGGTAGAGCATAATATTTGCCGAAGGAGACGACGGAATGGAGAGTTTGCAATCATTACGCACTTTGCTGCAAGGCCTGCCCGCACGACTGGAAGCACTTCCGCCAGACTCAGTTGAGATTAAGCCTACGGGTTCATGGTCGGTGAAGGAAGAGTTGGGACACCTGCTCGACTCGGCCGCCAATAACCATCAGAGAATTGTTCGAGCCCAGTTGGAAGACAACCCGGCGATGCCGGGCTATGACGGGCCAGCGTGGGTCGTACTGCACGCCTATCAGAAACGAGACTGGCACGAGTTAATCGGTGCGTGGGGCGCCCTCAATCGTCAATTGCTGGCAGCCGCAGAGGCAGTGCCGGATTCAGCGTGGTCGCGAACCTGCACGATTAGCGGCTCGCAGCCGTTAACGCTTCGGTTTGTTTTTGAGGATTACCTTCATCACATGCGGGAACATTTGCAGCATATGAAGGTGGCGGTTGACGATTTGGAGTGATGCGGCTTGTTGGCCGAATTCCGCAGGCAACCAAACTCACTTCGCGCAGTTGGCATTCGAGTAGCCGTCAATTTGCAGCACGCGCGGTCCGGAAAATTTTTCGACCGAACTGACGGACTGCACGAATACGGCGCGGAATTCCTGGCCGGTGGTGGAGGGCAGGTCAATGCATGCCGCGAGAACGGTTCCGGGAGCGTATTTGGTAGCAGGCGGGGGAAAACAGGACTGGCCGCCGCAGCTTCCGCCATACATCAAGGCCGGGCTATATTCCTTCACTCTGGACCATTGCCCCTGCTTCTTCACGTACAACTTGAAGGTTTCGAAGGACCTGCGGTAACGAATTGAATCGTGGGCGGCGAACAGCCCGAGACTGTTGATGGTCACCGGTTTGGGAGTTTTCCATTCGATGAAATGCTCGAATCCGACCTGCTGCCCGTCCTCAAAAACAGTCGACCGGCAGGGCGAACCGTCTGACCCGCGAAACATATCATTGGGATTCCTGGTGGCTCCCGGCAGCGCCGTATCGCACTGGGAATTACTGACCAGGTATTTGGGATCCTTACCGCTGTAGTTCGAGACCTGTGAGTTCTGGAACAAATCAGAATTGCTTATCTGGCTCGGGCTGATCAAATGGACGCTCGCGGCAAATGCGGCCGCGTCGGCGGCCTTTTGGGCGGCGTCCAACTTTAACTCTTTGGCCTTGGTGGCCGAGGCGTCCAATTCCTTCTGGTCACGATTAATCACAGAAGTGTCTTTGTGCTCATCCTGATCCTGTTGTAACTGCTCGGCTTTCTCGATTTGGTAGTTGTCGGCAAGGCGTGCCTCGGTACTGGCCGCGAGGAACTTGTGCGCCATAGTCTCGGCCACGTCCTTTTCGTGCTCGGCGCGGGCATCGGCGGCCTCGGCTTCGGCCTTGGCTTTTTCAGCTTCGTCGCGGAGCGCAACCGCCTGCTGGCGAGCCTTTTCCTCTTGCTCGGCCAGCTTCTTCTGCGCATCCGCCAGAGCGTCGGATTGCTTGCGAGCTGCCTGCTCGGCGGTGGCGCGGCGTTGCTCAAAAAGGGCCCGACGCTGCTCATAGAGGGCGTAGCCGCCGAAGCCAACGGCGAGCAGGAGTGCCGTGCCCAATACAGCGGCAATCTGGCGAGTGCGGCGAAGTTCGCGTCTCTGGCGGGCGTTCTCCGCTAACAAGGCTGCGTCGCGGGCTTTGCGGCTCTCCTCGAGAAACGCAATTGTAGCGGCGAAGCTGGGAGAGTAACGCTCCGCCCATGCTTCGTTCGGGTCCCACTTCTGCTGCCATTCCAACATCAGTGATAGCTCTGGATCGGTAATCAGGCCGGCAGCGCCCCGGTTGTGCAGCGACATGTTCTGCACCAGGCGCTCATACTGGGACGCCGATTCGGTTTCCTCGTCCACCCAGCGTTTCAAGCGGTCCCAGATGCGCATCAGGCTTTCGTGCGAGATGTCGATGATGGTCTCGGGGGTGATGGGCTCCGCCATTGGGGGCATAACGAACGATCGGCTCGGCTTACGGAATACATCGAGTACCAGCTTCAGTTCGTCGAGGGTTGCGTCGTTAATCGCACAGAGGGTTTCCGCGCTGGTGGGACGGCGAGTTCCGCTCAGATAGGGACCCTTTTCGGTGAGCGCCTGAAATACTCTTTGGCAGATCGCTCTCTGCCGATCGTCGCGCAATTCCGCGTAAGCGTCCTCTGCGTGAAGATCGAGCGCGCGGCTCATGGTGCCAATGGCTTCATAATGCGGAAGATCCATGGCGCCAGCGCCACCTTCCCGTTGCCATTGGGCCCAAGTGCGGTTCAGGGCGTGTTGCAAAATGGAGAGCTGATCGGGGTTGTCGCCAACGTCATTGACGAGCCTGGTCAGAAGCACCGGGCTGATTTCGCCACCAGCTACCGCCGCTGGTCCAGCGATTGCCGACCTTCTCTCGTCACGCGACATGCGAGGAACCAGGTATTGCCCGCGGTTAATCGCCTCGGGCAATCCGTAAAACTGCGAGCAGTCGCCGAGGAAGTCCGACCGCATGGTGAGGACAACGTAGATGGGCAGCTCCGAGAAAGCCGCTTCGAGAAGAAGATTAACGAACGCTACGGAGCGGTCTTCGCCACCGTGGTCCTCCGCGGACGAAGCCTGGAGATCGTGGTAGCGAAAAAGCTCTTCAAACTGGTCCACAATCACCAGCAGATTCGGTCCCTCGCCGAACTGCGCCTGCCCGTAGATGTCGACCAAACCGAGTTTGCTCATTCGCAGGGTGGCCTCGACGATCTCTTCGACAGTGAGGACTTCCGAGCGCGGGTTGCCGAAGAGCCCCCCGGGCTGAGCCAGAGAGTGGGCCATTGCCTTGATGGGATCGCTGCCCGGACGGAATTGTGCCATTCGCCAAGACGTCCCGGCAGAGGCCATCAGTCCGCGGCTCAGTGCGGGTTTCAGGCCGCAATTCACCAGGGAAGACTTGCCGCTTCCAGATGTGCCCACGACCGCCAGAAAACGCGTGGCTGCCAGCTTGTCAACCATGGTGTCAATCTGGCTTTCGCGTCCGAAGAAGAGGTATTCTTCATCGTCGTGAAACGGCCGCAGCCCTGGGAATGGGTTCATCAGCCGGGTGCCGGCTGCGTTGACCTGAGTCACAACTTGGCCTTTCCGGAAACCGCGTTAACGAATTCAGTGAAGGCTGTTTCGGAAAAGCCGGCCAGGCCATCAATCAATCGTGGCTCTTCGAGCTCGATCAGTTCTTTCTTGTCGTCAGTCGCCGGCTCTGACAGGTAGGTAAATGTAGTCGGCGGCTTTTTTGTCGAGCGGTAACCGGAAGCTTTGCGCAATTCGGAATCGACCGAGGATTTCCACGACTCGTCCCCTGCTCCGTAAAAGACCAACACGGCATCGCAGCTGCTCAATAGATCCTGGTTGGATTGACGGACGGTGGCAGCATCGCCCTCAAAAACCGGGATTTTTGACTCGAATCCCTGGGTCTTTAGAAACTTCCGCAGTGGTATCGTAGCCTTGCGGTCGCGCTCGTCACAAAGTAGATACACGAGCTTGGTATCCGCTTCCGTCGCTTCCGCAGGGGCCTTGGGCGGCGCGGGGACCTCGGCCGTCTCAATCTTCTTCAAGGCCGCATGAATGGCCGCCTTCAAGTCTTCCAAATCGCCGGTGATGAGGTCCGCGCCAAACTGGGCTTCGGCATCTTTTAAGAGCGAATCGATGAAATGCTGTTGCCGGGTCGAGTCGGAGTGAGTCCCGCTTGGGATCCAGATAATGCGCTTCAGTCCGGCATTCTTGCTGTAGCGAATCGCGACCTCATTCTCTAGAACGATGAGTGATTTTTCGCTGGGACCATCGGGCACCACTCCATACTTGGCCCCGACGATGTGGACGGACAACTTGCACCGTCCCATGACTTTGTCGAGTTCGGCGAGAAACGTCTCTTCGTCCATCGGTAATTGGACGTCCGCCAGAATCGGGTAGCCATGCAAGCGAAGGTCAGCGTTGATGGCCTCGCGGTCCTCGCGGCGGTCGAAGCTACAGTCGGCGAGATAGATGGAAGGCTTGGTCTTAGACTCCGATGCAGGTGCTGTCGCGACGGTGGGAATCGGCTCGGTCTCAATTTTCTTGATCAACTGGGCGATGTCAAAGGCCAGCTTTGCCATCTTCAGGTTGTACTTCTGGGTGAACTCCTCGCCATAGGCGGGATCCAGTTCGAGTGGCGTCTGCTGGTCGTCGAAAACGTAGAACGGATAGCCCAACGCCAGCTTCATTGGCTCGGGAAGAGGATTCTCATCACCCCCAGGGATCTTGACGACCTTCAACACCCGCGATTTGTTATCGACGACGACTCCGCCGGTGAGTTCCGCCGTGCGACAGAATTCTCGCGCCTCGCGGGTGCACCATTCCGAATCGACATAACGGGGGGTGACCACCGAGATGAGGAGGGCTGTTTGAGGAAACTGCTGCAAGATTTCATCGGCGAAGATGTCATTGCCTGAGAGTTTGTTGTCGCGCCAGATTTCGGCCTTGCGGCCGATTCGCATGCTCAGCATCGCCGAAAGCGAAACGTGGAAGCGGGTAATCCAGCCCAACTGCTTCTCGCTGAGAGGCTCGTTGTCGATATGCGCGTAACTGATGAAGACTTGTTTCTCAAAGGCCATGGCGACTCATCATCTCAACCAGCGGCATAGAGCAACGTCGCCGAAGCTTGCGGCACAAGAACTCGGCAACTGTGTTGCTCTTCGGCGTCTGGAACTTAAGTTGACGATTAAACACAACCAGGTTAACCCAGGTCAATTTCTGAAGTTCAGCTACAGTTGGGAGCTGAAAAGCGAAAGAGCGTCGTCCGACTCCAACTTTTGTGTGGCTCATCCGGAGGACGAGCCAGTTCGGCATCTTCGATGGGGCAAGACTCGGTTCGAGACGCTTCACCAACTCATCCGGACCGCGAACTGGAACTGGCGTGCGTTGTGGGCCGATTTGATTTCACCGAATTGCGAGTACGGCGTTACGCCGTCCAGACTGTAGCTGCTGATCGGATTGTAGTAATTGGGACGATTGAAGAGATTGTAAGACTCGGCCCGAAGCGACAACGCGGCGACCTCCCGGAGTTTGAACGTCTTCTGGATAGCCATATCGTAATCAACGTACGCCGGCCCTGTGAATTGGTTCCGGGCAGAGTTGCCGAGGCACGGCGTTCCCGCAACGCCATCCCTTATACCGACTGTTTGCTGCACGATGAAAGGCGACAACGCGCCGGAAAGGTTCTGGCAACTCGTGCCGGGCAGAACGATCGATGACATGTTGCCAATATAGGCGTTAGGATTTCCCGTCGTGGTCAGTGACCCAGTCAGACTGATGCGCTGCGTCAATTCCCCAGCGATCGGACCACTGAAGATGGTGAAGGGCTGCCCACTCTCTGCGGTGAGGACTCCGCTCAATAACCAGCCGCTGCGGAGCTGAGATGGTTTTGATGTGGGGACCTCCCACGTGTACTCCAGAATGAACTTGTTAGTCTGGTTGAAATCAGAGAGGCCATAGTCGTTTCTCAGAAAATTATACGGATCCTGGGGAATCGTATACGGCGTCACCTGAGCACGGCCTGCGCCGGTAGTGTTGACACCGGCCGTCAACAGTCCGGTAAGCGCAGAGAGATTCGCGGAGATCGCACCCGGACTGAACAGACCGGGCGGGGGCGCAAATCCGCTGGAGTTGCTGCCGAGCGCATATAGAACAGGATTGCCGTTCCCGAAGAACTGCAACCCAAGCACCTGAGTCATGAGTGGACCGGGAATCAACGGTGCACCTGCCGCAGATCCATTGTCGAGTGCCTTCGAGTAGGTGTAAGAGCCACGCGCCTGAAATCCGTGCCAGCCCCGGGTGGTCACTTTTGCCACGAAGGCGTTGTAGTTGCCGTAACCGACGTTCGCAGTAGTGAACACCGGAACGTAGCTAAAAGCGTCGCATGGCTGTCCAAAGAGTCCTGGCGCGGAGGCCGTGCAGAACCACTCGTTGTTGAACCCGGTGTTGCTAGTCTCAGGAAGGTTAGATGTGAAGTTGCCAAGATAGTCAACTTCGGCAGAAACGTCTCGGGTCACCTGCCGCTCGATTGAGAAACTGACCTGCCGGGTCAGCGGATTCTTCAAGTTGGACGGGTCGATCGCACTCAACGCAAAAGGAACGCTCGCGGCCTGATAAGTCGACATGAAATTTGAGTTGACCAAGCTCGAATTGCCCAGTCCGCACTGTGCGCCGCCGCAAAAAAAACTCGACATGTTTTGGCCATAGAGGGTCTGGGGATTCGTGAACGACCGAGGCGTCGGGCGATTGAACGCGAGTTGCGCCATCAGGCTGGCTGGAATCTGGTCGTAGAAGATTCCGAATCCCGCGCGAACAACGGTATTGCCACTGGGAGTAGACCACGCAACGCCAATCCGCGGTTCGAAATTGGTTGTATTGGCCACTACGAAACTTCCATTGCCATTGGGGCTGCAAGTCCAGGGCAACTGAACGGCCTGATCCGGATAGATGAAACCGGTACCGCTAAGCCCCGTCCCACACTGGTTGCCAAAGGGATCGAGTACTTGAGTCGTGTCTTGCCGGACCAGTCCATTGGCCGCTGCGTCGTAGTTCCAGACCTGGTGGTTGGTCTCCGACGGCGGCGAGAAGTATTCGTACCGCATGCCCAGGCTAATTGTCAGGTTCGGCTTCAGCCGCCATGTGTCCTGGAGATACAGCCCGATCGCGTAGGAGTGAAACGTGGTCTGGTAGGGGCTGGGTTGTTTGATCGCGTAGTCGTAGGAAGGACTGGCGAAAGCGGCGGGGGAGCAGAAGACGCAAGTCTCACTGTCGCTGGTGAACTCCCCTATATCGCTGGAAACAACCATTCCCCTGCTAAAACCGCTGTTGTCGAAAACGTTCTGCAGCCGGCGGAGGTCAAATCCTGAGCGCACCGTGTGCTTTCCGCGGAACCATACAATGTTGTCCACGAGTTCGCCTTCGGTGTCGCGGCGCTTACCTGGAGCGCTGAACGGCGCGCCCAGGCGGGCAAAGGGAAACAGCCCATCCAAAGAAGGCGTGATTACAGGCACGCTCGAAAAGAATGGAAACCAAATCGAGTCATACCATCCTCCGAACGCTCCATTGCCGGCAGGCGAGGCACCCGCATATTGCGGATCAAGGCCGGAGAGGAGATAGGTGGGCAGCGAACCACTTGGCAATCCGACCTTGGCTGGATCGAAGTTGGCGTCCTGAGGTGTTTCGGTGACCTGAAACCTGGTGAATCCGCCGCGCAGGACATTGCTGAATTGGTTCGAAAAGCGATGCGTAAAGGTCACGACCAGATTCTGGTTCAGGACGGCGCGCTGCGCCCCGTTTCCGGGGTATACCGACGAACTGGGCAACGTGTCATCGTGCAATTGCGACAGATTCTGCAGGTTGTAGCGAAAAGTCCAGTCAGTGCGGTCCGACTGGGTAAAGTCAACCCGGCCCAGGTAGTTTCCAACATTGGTGTAGTTAGGAGCCTGTCCCTGGTAAAACTCCAGAACATCCGGAACGGCGACAACGTTGGATTGCGGGTAGAGTGACAACACGCTCTGTGCGTATTGCGCATCCGTGTATCCCGATGTTCCCGGCTGGAATTGGCTCAGGTGGCTGCGATCGTAGGAGCTGGGTACCCGATCGAAGATGGGATTCGGATTGTTGATGCGAGTGCCTTCGTAATCTCCAAACCAGTACCAGCGCCTCAGGAACGAGCCGCCCGCCTGGGCGCCAAATTGCTGTGACGAAAACGGCTGGGTGTGGCTGTTGTGCTGCGCCAGGACCGAAGCCGGGTCAAAGAGCTGATTGCATACCCCCGATCCGGATGGCGAGGTGCAATAGCTGGTTCCGTAATTCGTGTTCAGCAACTCCACAGTCTTAACATATTGGTTGTAGGAAGTGGGCTGATAGATCGGGGAGTAAAGAGGGTTGGTGTTAGGCGCCGGCTGCACGTTCAACAGTCCAGCAAAGGCTGCAGCCTGATCGAAGCCCGAGCCGTTATAGACCGACAGCGGCGAGCTGGCATCGATTGAATCGGACGCGAAGAAGCCGAACGCGCTGCCATGAAACTTGGCAGTGCCACGACGGGTCACGATATTCACCACGCCGCCAATGTTGCGGCCAAACTGCGCGTCGGAGGTGGCGGTGACCACGCGAAATTCCTGAATCGCGTCGTTCACCTGGAAGGGGATGGCCTGGTTGCTGCTTGACGCTTCGTTATCCATTCCATCCAGCAGAAATGCATTCGACGTCGGCCGCTGGCCAGAGATGCTGAACGTCGTGTCCTTCAGTTCCGACCAGGCCGGCACGTCATGCGTGCTCGAGACGAGCAGGCCCAGCGCCAGGAAGTTCCGATTGAAGAACGGAAGGCTACGCAACTGATCGCTGGTGATCACGGTGCTTACGGCTGTGGAGAGCATGTCCAATGGCACCCGTGAAGACTCGACGGTGCCCCGCTGGTTCGTGCGCGCCTTTTTCCTGCCGGGCCTAGGAGCGGGTGCTGCTGGTTGCTGCCCTCCAGCCGGGGACGGCGCGCCCTGAGATGGAGGAGCGGAACTTGGGTTCTTGTTCTGCCCGCTCGAGTCGTCCCAGCCTTCAGGCGAACTACCAACTGGAGCTGCCAACCGGACTGGAACGTAGGCAGCAGGTTTCGATGCCATGGATGAGCGGCCGACGAGCGCCGCCGACTTCCCCTGGCCCGGCTTGAGTACAGCGGGTACGACCGGTGCCGAGGACTTCGAACGCGTTTCGGGAAGTCCGCTGCCGGCGACATCAGCTACCCGATAGGTCGAGTCCGGACGTCGCAGCCTGGAAACCGGAATTGGCATCTTATCGGCGATGAACGATGGCAGCATATGCCTCGTCTCCCCGACCTGAACCTCAAATTTCACACTTTGTGGAGAAAACGCCAAACCTGGCGCGTCGGCACTGATTACATATCCTTCTGCCGGAACAACTTCGGCGAAGAAGTATAGGCCGTCGGAATTGGTGGTGGTGGTGCGCTGAATGCGAAGGGAGTCATTGCTCAATGTGACCCGGACCCCGGAAACCGGAGTGTCCTGGTTGTCTTCAGCGTCCCCGCTGATGAGCGCTCTGTCCTGGGCCAGACTGATAGACGATGTCGCAATCATTACCAAAGCAAAAATCTTGGCGCGCCGCATACTGGAAAGCTCCCAACTTCCGCCACCCGACCTGGGGATTTGAAGCGAAGGTCAATCGGGGACACGACCAAAGTGGCATGGTTCCCTTGGTTTAACTCCTGTTATTGGCAATAGTTATGACCAGTTCACGTTCGGATGGGATGACATTAGCACACTTTGGCGCGAAAGACTCCACTTTAGATTTGGAACCGGCGGGTTACTGTCCGAGTCTGCTGCCAGTGGATTTCTGGGAGGTCGCAACTAGCGAGGATCCTTAACCGGAAGTTTTTTGTGGTGACCGGTGCTGCAAAGTCTTTCATGATGTGATCTTGCATCCATGGGAACTGCGTGGGCAACACGCAGAATGGGAATACTCATTGACAAACTGGTCGATGGTCATTAGATTGCACCTACACGCAGTACGCGCTGGTATTCGGCAGGACTCCGACCTAAGTGCCTAGAGTGGGGACAATCTTGATGCGGCGAGTTAGTCCGTGGCTCATTGGCTGCGTAATCTTTGGCCTCGGTCTTTCGAATTTGTCAGCTACCAGCCAATATTTTGGCAGTTTTACTGACAAAAACAGCGCCAATGCAAACGCCGTTAACGCATCATGGTCGGCCTATCCCGTTGCAGTCGGCACCCCACCTACAACTCCGTGCCCAACTGGAGTCACGGGCACCTGCGGGTATTCCAGGCAGGCCTATGGATCGAATTACTCGTCCCTGGCCCCATCCGGCAGCACCACCACCAGCGTAGGTTGGCACAGCTACAACGGTTCAAACGCCCAGAGTTACTTGAACGGCCTGGTAGTTTGCACCACGAACTGCACGGGTACACAGCATTTGTCATTCTCCCTTGGGGGCAATGCCAATCTCGCCGAAGGCGGTACAGGCAACAACGTTAAGCTGTTCAGGGAACCCATCAGCGACGACGGTTACTACTTGTATACGCCCGGTGCATCCACGATTACGATAACCCCGCCAAGCGGGAAGTACTTCAGTGCCTTCGATTTTTACTGGGGTAGCGTCGATACATGGAACTCTATTAAATTTACAGATACCAGCGGAAACACAACCACGGTCTATGGCACAGATCTAAGCTCCAGTGGTTTCATCATTTCCGATCCTAATCATACTTGCACTAGTTTTTCGTGCGCAGATGTAACCTCGGCGACTATCGGTTTTACGCCCTACTGTACAACGGGTCAAAATCCTGTGTGTGCACCAAATTGGAAGAGCATAAGCTTCTCGGCCTGCAACTCCTCCGGCGTGTGCCATCCCGCTTTTGAATTTGATAACCTCCAGTTTAAGCTGTCGTCAAATCTGGTCGGTGCTCCGACATCCTCACCGACTCCCGAGCCGTCGAGCATGTTGCTGCTGGGATCGGGCCTTGGGAGCGTCGGCGTTTTGCTAAGACGGAAGTTACGCCGGCCAGGCCTCAGGCTCCTCCGCCGCGATTTCATAGACGTAGGTTAGAACCGCAGCGAGAGGCAGCTCAGCCCACCATCCATCTTGCGGAATTCCGACATATCCAGGGGTAGTGGCACGTATCCGCGACGTGTCAAGTCATCAAACAATCGTGGAAATCCCGACGGCATCAGCACGCGATCATTGATGAGTACGCAATTGCAGGCGTAGTTCTCCTCAGGCGGAACCCGGATGACGTTGTAGCTGGAAAATTCTTCCCTGCTCGCAACTTCATCCATGACAATGAGGTTGCTGTTGTCCAGACAGGCGATCCCGCTTTTGAGGTGCAGGATTGAGCTCACGCGCCGAATGTCGACCAGTGAGGATGTGAATCCATCGACGGCAAGAAACTCGGCGAGCTGTTGCGCGCCCTGCTCGTTTGTGCGATGTGAGATTCCGATGAAGAAGTGCGATCCTGCCTCGCAGACGTCCCCGCCGTCAAGCGTTCCCGGGGCTTTAATTTCGTGAACGGAAGAATAGAAGTGCTCAATTATTCCCCGAATGGCAGCGACCTCTCCCAGGCGGGAGGGCGCTCCCGGACGAGCGAGAATCGCAGAGTGGCCAGTCAATACGGCTGTGTCTTCAATAAAGGTCGAATCCGGATGTTGAAGATCGGCCGGAAGCTTAACCAGTTCGAGACCGCAATTCTCGAGCGCGTGGCAGTAGGCCTTGTGCTGACGCAACGCCAACGGCAGATCAGGCTTTCCCAGTACCGCCGTGGTCAGGCCGTCTGCGAAGTTGTTGGCGGGCGGGCGTACGATGGCGCGCTTAAACAAATCGAACCCTTTGCCTTAGGATCTGTCTCGCTCCCCGTTGGATGTCACTGCATGCGAGCCTGTACTTCGGGTGAAAGGTTGCCTCCGCAGAACAGCACCACCACGGTCTTGCCTTCGAACCTCGCCGACTCTTTGAAGAATGCGGCGAGCGCGACGCCGGCGGCGCCTTCGATCGTCCAGTCTCGCTGCCGGGCCCACTTCATCGCGTCTAGAATCGCATCCTCGGACACAAGCACACTGCGGTGGATCGCTGAGCGCGCCAGATCAAACGTGATCGAGCCCGGCTCCACGCCTCCAGCAGTGCTTTCGGACAGCGTGTAAGTCTCCGGAACTTCACGGATCTTGCCCGTCCGCAGACATTCATAAAGCACCCGCGAATTCTCCGGCCAACAGCCCACAATTTCGGTCCCTGGAGACCTCTCTGGTAAATAGCTTCCGACTCCGCTGATGAGACCTCCGCCGCCGGTCGCGATGAAAACGGCGTCGATGTTCTCGATCTGGTGCATGAGTTCCACGGCGATGGATCCTTGTCCAGCGATTACTTGCCAGTCATTGTAGGGCGATACGTAGGTCCGGCCGGAGGCCTCGGCAGCGGCCCGTGCTGCGATCTCGGCGTCCAGCGGGTTCGTGCCCACGATTCGAATGCGGGCGCCGTAAGATTCGATTTTCTGCCTCTTTGCTTCGGACACTTGCGATGAGAGATACAGTTCGGCTTCGATGCCTCGATGCCTGGCCGCTGCGGCAACAGCAAGGCCGTGATTTCCCGTTGACGAGGCCACTACACCGGCTGCCGCCGCTTCAGGAGAAAGCCCCATAATCTTGTTGGTCGCCCCGCGCAGCTTAAAGGAACCAGTTGGTTGTAATTGTTCCAGCTTGGCGT
>Ga0070765_100000449_pt1 | contig 24877 bp, 24 predicted proteins | sample HubBroMetageWFT5_FD_71516 | JGI IMG/M metagenome (GOLD analysis project Ga0070765, IMG submission 71516) | Warmed and freeze-thawed soil microbial communities from the Hubbard Brook experimental Forest, New Hampshire - Hubbard Brook CCASE Soil... | ecosystem: Environmental > Terrestrial > Soil... | reverse complement strand
ATACGCGTCAGACAACTCGGTAAGACCGCTGTGAGCCAAGAATATATTGCCCCGTGCAGGTTGGGAAGGGGATCTGGAGCGGATGAAATTCGTCAGGTGAGTTCTCAACAGGTGCTCGAAATCAGCGGTTCCTCTGTAGGGCCACCAGAGTCCTTCTTTCGGAAACGACTTTCTGAAATCCAGAACTTGGCCCCACTGGTCCGTTTCTTCTCGCGATTGCGGACTGAAGGGCCTCTGGTTGAAGTAGACCATCAGATTGGGACGACCAGTTCGTTTCCAGGCTTCGAGGGCAGCGCGGAATTCGTGCTCGGTGCCTGATGCAGCGTTTTTTGTGGGGGTACCAAATCGCTTCCAAAAGATTCCTATCAGCACATCGGAGTCTTCAACTCGCAAAATGGAATCGATTAAGCCCTGCGGACCGTCGGCATGGAATCCAGGATAGGTGTCAGTTTCCCAACGAGCAGCCTCAAAACGCAGTCCGCGATCCAGACATATGGAATGATTCAGTTCCTCCATCACGGATGCCGCCATGGCGCGCTCGGATGATACATCGCCAGGTGAGGCGATTACGACACGTAGGATGTTCACTGTCTGTGTCATGCGGGGGGACCGACCGGAGAGTGAATGGTTAGGCCTTCGTACACAAATTTGGCGAAGTGCGGCCGCGAAGGAAGTTGCTCCTCGATATCCGACGGGTCCGCCTTATGTAACAGGTCGAGCGTGTCTTTCCAGAACTCCCGGCCCATGTTGCGCAACATCGGACACACAATCGAAAACGCGAGCGGGAGTCGGCCGCACTCGGCGATCACCTCTTCCGCTTCGTTCGATGACTCAGCAGATTCCAGGTTCGCCCACCTCGCTAGCAGTTCGCGGGACTGAGCGAGATCCAGCAGGCTCACCAGTTGCTCCCGCGAACCCGCCGATGCACGCATCGTGCGTCGTAAATGGGAATGGGGACTCAAGGGCTCAATCGTTGCCTGGCGCGTGTCGACTTCGTCCTCGATCTCGATCTCGATGCTCCAGAGTGCACCGCCGCCGATCCGCGGCGTGTCGAGCCAGGCATAAAGGACACCCTTCGTGAGATCGGACTGCAGGCACTGGGCGAGTGCGCCGTCTTTGCGGGCGTAAGAAACGAAGACGGGCAATGTTTCAATTGTTGCCATCGGCTGAGAGACCATTGTGAGCCACTACGTTAAGAGAAGCATACGACATTTGCGAATGTTGTGGCATGCCGCATGGTCCCGTCCGTTCCCCGAACCGATCCCCGCTTCGAGGAAGCGTGATGCCGTTCGCCGGTGGTGGTACTCCGATCTCTTCGAACCTCATTTCTGGCCTATGACTATGGTTTTTAGAGCGCCGCGTCCTTGATAGTTTCGCCCCGTTCTTTGGGAACTCTTTCGATACGCTAGAGCTTGTCTCTAGGCACGATCCTAATGTGAGTGGCGCTCTAATATTTTCTATGATTTTGAAGAACGATTACTCTAGCTTCGCAGCCTTGCCTTCTTCCCTGTTCTGAAGTGCAGTTATCGCCTCAGATATCGATTGTGCAAGGTCGGCCGCGGAACTGCCGCTCCTCAGTCTCAGATACTGAGCGATTCCGGCTGGTACTGGCGTGTCGTCGAGGGGAACTACGAAGATAGGTTTGTGTTGCTCCACACAGGCTTGAATAGCTGCGCCTAATTCGAATTCTATCCAGGGCGCCCCCTTGCAGTTCTTCGACCAGAAGAATGCGAAATGCGTGCTCTCACTGAGTCCACCATTTATCGAGAGACCGACTGAGTCAGAAGGTATCAACTTGTCCTTATCGACCCAAGACTGCACTCCGCGTTGTCGTAGTTCCTGCTCGACCGACTCCACGAATGGTTTGTCGGAAGACCTGTGGCTGAGAAAAACGCGCTTGCCTCTGAATCGTTGAAAGCTAAACTGCTCATAATAGGACCTAGAGACACTCCTTAGGTGGTTCGCGATGTTTTTCACCCAAGTTGCATTTGCGCGACATTCCGCCACCAGTGAATCGCTAGAGATTAGACCGGTAATGGCTACTAGAAAACCGCTCCCTAGCTGTCTCACCGAAGCGAAGGGACCAATCCAGTCCGGACCCATAGGGCCGTCCGAATGGTAATGCAGGCGCATGAGATCAAACCCCGTGCGCGGAGGAGACCACCAGCAGTCATTGCAAAGAGAACCCATAGTATCGCTGATCATGAAGGCCAGCGGCGACTGGTATCCCCGCAGCTCAAGCGCCCCGTACACCAAGAGTTCGGGAATACCCTCATAAACCGCGCTCAGCCAGGGTTCAATCGATCCGACCATTCCGTTTACATCGATGCTCACACGTTTCCAGCCCGGATCCTTGCTCCTGCCAGGATCAACAAGATAGACGGGACTAGGCATTGATTGCTGATGGTCAGTTACAAACCACGCGTGGAACAAATCGCTAAAGTCGGCAGGCTGCGAATGTGCAAAGTTCCAGTCCAAATCCGCGGCAATAAGAATTCCTCCGCGCCTTACGAATGCCTCGACTTGTGTTTTTTCGATCTTCCAAAGGCGTTTCCCCCCTGGCTCAACGAACTCTCGATGCCACCTTCGCAGTAGACAACCCCGATGTTGGATTCACTCAGCTCGTCAACCCCGATAGCGTCATCGCTGAAGTTGGGGTGTGCTCCCGCCAGGGAATCTGAGTTCCTGACCAGATGAGCAGTGATGACAGAGTTAGATTCGTTTCGTAGAAATCCGAGAAGGCGTTTGCCCGCTATGGCGCGTTGACCCGCAATGGCCATGTGCTGACTATGGAGGTACAGCAGTCCCGTAGGTGGCATGTCGGCAGGTTACACTCCTCTGTCGCGTTATCGCAAGGACTGTGGGCGACCACCAGCGCGCTTCTCGGTACTTATCTGGTGGGACTTCCCACAAGCAGACTTCTGGCCCGGAGTCGCTTCTGGTTAGCCTATTACCCGGACAAGGTGCAATCTATCCGAGCCTAAATTCAATATCGGCGATGCAAGAATGTCCAATCAGCGCGTTCTAGATTTGACGGGCGGGAGGGCATATGCGCGTTCTTCGGGCGGTTCCGGATTTTGAGGAGAATCTTTCCACCGATATTTAGCATCTTCGCGATGCGGCATGAGACGGTATTGGCAGTGTTCAATTCGGCGGACGATGTGGAGGCGGCTTAACGACGACGGTACAATGCAAGAGGTGAGAGTTATTGAGGGCAGTCCGTTGCTCAATAGTGCAGCGACCGATGCCGTGAAGCAATGAAGTACCGGCCGCATACGCTGTATGGTAGCTGGTGAATAGGATTGTCGCCGTGCTCACGTTCGACAAAAACGGAAAGGTGCGTTAAGTTCGGGTCAAAGTCAATTTGACTCCTAGTCCTGAGCGGGGTCTTCGGCTGCAACGGGCACGCTGGCTGCGCAGCCTTCCCTCTTCTTTTCTGAAGGATCCGACGACCTCCAGTGGGCCTGTCGGAGCAACTCAATCTCCCCATCCTGATCTTGCCATTACAAGCCCTCGTTGGCATCCATCGAGACAACCGTTCCCGGTACGTCGTCTCCCAAGCAACGGACCAGCAGTCGGAGGGAGCGTTGACGAGCTGCTTCGAGCGCGACAGGCTGAACTAATTCGCATCCACTCTGGGCCATCTCGATGGCCAGTTCATAGGAAATCGAAGACAAGCGGTCTGCCGCAGGAGCGAAGTCTGGGTTTTCCGTGAAGTAACCAGGCACATCCTTGACGAGCTCGCATCGAAGAGCTTCCAGCTCACAAGCGAGAAGCACAGCACTCAGGTCCGATCCCCCGCGCCCCAGCGAAACGATAGTCCCATCGATGAGCGTCGCGAAAAATCCTGGCACCAACACGATGGAATGGTTCTCGAGCGTTCTTTGAAGCTGCCTTGAGAGCACTTCGAACCGCGACGCTGGCTGACTTGGCCCATTCGATCGCAGTCCTGTCTCATGCACGTTTAGTCCCACCGCTGGCACGCCCAGTTCCTCGAGGTGGAGCGTCAAGAGCGCTACGGAACGAATTTCTCCCGTGGACCACAACAAGTCGAGGCTCCTTGGATTCGGATTTCCGGTGATTCCGCGAGCGAGCCGTTCGAGTTCGTCGGTGAGACCTTTGCGGGCCGAGACCACAACCACAAAGCGCTCGCTTGAACATCGGTGCAACCGCCGCACCAGAAACTTTGCGGCCTGCCGATAGGACTGGTCGTCCACGAGAACCGACCCGCCGAGCTTGATGACTACTACATGTCGCGATCGAGCTTCCATGCTTATCTCCTTCTGTTTAACTTCTCCAGCTTCACTCAGATTGAGGAGTACGGATAGCAAGACGCGCGCCTCTTCCTTACCGTGGTTGCGTCGCGACGGCTAATCTCTTATACCAACACCATTACTGCGGAATGCGGCTTCAATAATATTGATCACGAGTTTCGCTGGGTTGAGTTCTCGATTCGTTCCACGCGACAGATCCCGTAGTTATTTTGGATTGATGAGCATACTGACGGCAACTAAGACGGAAAGAGAAAAAAGTAAAGAAGTAGTTGGATAATTAACCCACGACTTGGAAGGCTCGCGGGCCATAGCCCAGGCCTTGGTAAGACGGCAAGCAGAGATGTCACCACCGCGAAGAAGCGCTCGTTGCCAGCAAGGCTGGACGAGCCCGCGAGGCGAAATCGTTCCGATCCGATACCGCAAAGAAGAACACAAGGAATTTTCTTGAACGGTTTTGAAGTGGTTTGACGTCGCCTGCGCGAGGCGAACACCCACTCGCCTGGCCGAATCATCGACATGTCCAGGAATGAATAATAAGCGTATAGTAAGGGGCTATCGGAGTTAGGAGGACGAACAATGGCTTCGAAAAAGATAGTCTCTATTCCCGGCAGCATGAAAGAACCCCTCAAAAATGCAAAGGTCATCGCGCCCGCTCCCTCTGATGAGCGACTGGAGGTGACCGTTCGCGTTCGTCCAAAGAATCCTTTACCGAACGCGCAAGACATGTTGAAACTTTCGCAAGCACCCCCACCGCAGTTAACGCATGCGCAGTACGAGGCGAGTTACGGCGCGGACCCCAAAGATCTTGCATTGGTCGAAAAGTTTGCCAAGGAGCACAACCTGAACGTGGTGCGGGAGAGTTCCGCACGTCGCAGTGTCATCCTTGCCGGCACCGTTACGGACTTCAACCAAGCTTTCGGAGTCTCGCTGCACACCTACTCATATCCACACGGGACATACCGGGGCCGCACCGGGACCATACAGATTCCTGCTGAACTCGCGTCCGTGATCGAAGGAGTCTTTGGTCTCGACAATCGTCCGGTCGCAACGCGGCACAGTTCCCGTGCTCACGCCGCTACCGGTGGTGCTCAGCCGTTTACCGCCGACAAAGTCGCCCAAATCTACAATTTTCCGAGCGGCGTTGACGGAGCCGGCCAGACCATCGGGATTATCGAGTTAGGGGGTGGCTATCGCCCGTCGGATCTAGATACCTATTTCTCTGGTCTCAACCTCGCCACTCCAACCGTGATACCCGTCTCCGTCGACGGCGGCAGCAATGCTCCGACCAGCGCTGATAGTGACGATGGCGAGGTCGTTCTGGACATCCAGGTAGCGGGTGCCGTAGCTCCGCGCGCGAAGTTCGTTGTGTACTTCGCTCCCAACGATGCCGCCTCTAACGGTTTTCTGGACGCCATCACCAAGGCAGTTCACGATACCGAGAACAATCCTTCGGTACTCTCCATAAGTTGGGGCGGGCCGGAAGAGATTCCGACCACGACATTCCAAACCGAGTTTGATAAAGAGCTGCAAGCGGCAGCTTTATTGGGAATTACGGTATGCGTCGCGGCAGGAGACAACGGCGCAGCCGATGTTGGACCGAAGGCATGGGACGGCCAAACCCACGTCGACTTTCCGTCTGCGAGTCCCTTCGCGCTCTCCTGTGGCGGGACCCGTTTGCTCGCGCCGAATGGCACCATCTCTGCCGAGTCGGTATGGAATCAAAACCAAGCGGACCTGTCTCCCACTGCCGGCCCCGATGGCTCGTTCGGATCAGGCGGTGGGGGAGTGAGCGGCACGTTCCTGTTGCCGGATTATCAGAAGCAAGCGGGAGTGCCCGGTTCTCTTAATCCAACTGGGTTCCGGGGCCGTGGCGTTCCGGACGTTACCGGCGACGGCGATCCTGACACCGGTTACAACATTCTTGTCGATGGGCAACAATTACAGGAGGGAGGAACCAGCGCGGTCGCTCCACTTTGGGCTGCGCTGATCGCCCTGATCAACCAAAAGTTGAACGGCCGAGTCGGGTTCGTGAATCCCCAGCTCTATGCGCTGGCCGCGAGCTCTGGTGGGTTTCACGATATTTCCGTGGGGAACAATCGGGTTAGCTTTCAGCAATTCGCAAACGTTGGCTACGATGCCGGCCCTGGCTGGGATGCGGCCAGCGGACTCGGCTCTCCCGACGGTATTGCACTTTCTGCCGTTCTGAAAGCGGGCGCATCGGTTTCCGCACCTGCTCCGTCTGCAACCGGGAGACAGAAGCCAACGCGCTCGAAGACCAGTCGTGCGTCCGTTTCCACTCGAGCCATGCCGAAACATAAAGAGTGAGCCCGAAATGCCCCAAGTCGTGCAACTCAATCGAGACGCGGGGTGGATCAGCATTGGCAGCGGAATGCGGCTGCACGCACCGGGACTCACAGGTAGTGTCGTTTGGAGGCCACCCAGCGAGCATGCGCAGTTCGTGGCCAGCGCCATTTTGGGAAGTACAGTTGCCGCCAGCCCCCTGGATCCGATAGAGCAAGCGCTCGAAGAGGCTGGTCTCACGGACCAGGGATCGCTGACCATTCCTGCGGCAACCACCCCAACGGCGGGTTCCAGTCAGATCGTCCTCGATCGTTCCATCGCCGAGAATCAAATCGAGTTTGCCATCTATCGGGACGAAAGCGGTGTGATCAGCTTGCATCGGCCGCTACCTTCCCCTCCCCCTCCTGAGACTGCGATGCTGGCAGCGGCCTCGGCGAACGCGACTCCACGATCATTTCACTATGTAATTCCCATACGCCAGGCAACCACACCGACTGGCGCGGCGCCGCGGATTGCGATGCTAGGCGGTATCGCGGGAAAAATCATCCGGTTCGTCGGGCGAGCGGCGACAGGAATCGTTGGAGATGCGGTTTACGCTGCAACCAAACTATGGGAAGACCATTTCCGCGCTGCGCAGGGATTTCACTGGGGCGATATGCTCAACCAACTCTTGGCCACGCCGCCAGTGCAGCTACCTCCGACGGATCCCAACTGGACAAAACTGGACGGAAATAACACCCTGCTCTTTATTCACGGAACCATCAGTTCCACGGTTGGAGGATACCTAGGACTTGAGCAATTTCCCAATCAAGCCGCGAGTTTATACACGAAGTACGGAAATCGGGTGATTGGATTCAATCACCACACGTTGACCAAGAGTGTGCCGCAGAATGCCGTGGACTTTTACTCCGGCCTGCCGCCAGGAAATTATCAATTCGACGTGATCAGCCACAGCCGGGGCGGGCTGCTGGCGCGGGCCTTGAAGGAACTGACGCCAGCGCGACTTGGTCAGTTGGTCGACCCGGTTTGGAGTGCTCCGCCGGGAGTCAACCTGCAGATCGGAAAGGTTGTGCTCGTCGGCACACCCAACGTGGGCACGCCCTTGGCCAATCCGACGGATTTGCCGGACGCCGTGAGTCGCTTGGCCTCGATCGCCACCGCTTTCAGTCAAGATCTAGCGGCCGTGGGGCTGGGAGCTTTGTTTGCAATTTTTGGAGGCATCGTGGAGGGGGGGATTGGGGCACTACCGGGGCTTGAAGACATGAACCCCGGAAATCCTTTTCTTGAACAACTGAATTCGGGATCCACCAGCATAAGTTCCTACTTCGGCATACAAGCGGACTTCCAGCCCACGGGAGGTCTGGCGACTGCGATCGAAAAAAATGATGTGGATGCGTTGTTCCTCGGCGAGGCCAATGATCTGGTCGTGCCGACGCTGGGCGTTTCCGACGTAAACGGCCAAACCTTGCCGAGCGTGCAAGTGGATGCTTACCCACAGAGCGCGAACGTTTACCACACCGATTATTTTTTTCAACAGCCAACCTGGGACGCTATGGTGGCTTTTCTGCCGTAAGGCCACTCGGCGCCGCTGCCCAACAATTCTCCGAGGAAAACCTTTGCCAAACGCCGAACCACTGAAGAAGATCCAACACATCGTAGTTCTAATGCTCGAGAACCGATCCTTCGACAATCTCTTGGGCTGGCTGTACCACCCCCTGAACAAGCCGCCGTTCGACGTCGTGCCAGTGGATTTCGAGGGATTGTACGGAAAGAATTTATCGAACCGCACCCTAGATGGTCGTGTCATAGCGCCCAGCACAACCTCTGACGCGCGCAGCCCGCAGCCCAACCCCGGCGAGCCTTTTGAAGATGTTTACAGCCAGCTCTACGACGTTCCGCTGCTCAAATTTCAAAATGTTCCATCCATCGCTCCGCAACCCGCCAACATGCAGGGGTTCATCCGCAACTATGCAGATCAGAAACCCGCTCCACTCGATCCTGCGAAGATCATGCAGTCGCTGACGCCGGAGACGCTGCCGGTACTCTCGTCGCTAGCTCACCACTATGCCGTCTGCGATCACTGGTTCGCCTCCATCCCCACACAGACATTTTGCAACCGCTCCTTTGTTCACGCTGGCACCTCGTCCGGCTACGTCAACAACGGAGGCGGAGGGCTGTGCTTTGTCAACGACTCGCCCACCATTTTCGATCTGCTCGAGGGCGCCGGAAAAACGTGGAACGTCTTCTGTGGAGGCTGGCTGCTCCAGAGTTTCACGCTTTTGACGCAAAGACGCCTGTGGAAATACGCGCTCACCAAACACTTCCAGCACTTCAAGAACTTCGTCGCCTTAGCCGGGAAACCAGGTGGTTTGCCCAACTATTCGTTCATCGAACCGATTTACTTTGATTCGCTCGTTTGGGGTCCGGAAAATGACATGCACCCAGAGTGCAACCCGTATGAGTTTGACGGACCATCCAACCTCCATCGGGGCGAGGCCCTGCTCGCGACCGTGTATGAGGCAGTGCGCAACAGCCCGGACTGGGAAAGCACCTTGCTGATTGTCTTGTTCGACGAACATGGCGGTTGTTATGACCATGTGCCTCCGCCGTTTGCCCCCGAATGCGATGTCGCCCTCGCGCCCGACGAAAAAATCATTCCGGCGGGCCAGCCCGGTGGCATCGGCTTTAGATTCGATCGCTTGGGACCTCGTGTGCCGGCGATCCTCATCTCCGCCTACACTCCTGCCGAGACGCGGCTTCACTCGATTTTCGAGCACACCTCCGTGCTGCGTACCGTCGTGGATTGTTTCGATTTGCCCGCAGGCAAATTGGGTGCCAGAGCAGCCAACGCGCTCACTGTGAGCAGTGCACTGACTTTACTCGAGCCCCGCAAGGATCAGCCCCCCATCCTAAAACCGCAATTCCCGATCCTTGCCGACGTCGAAGCCGAATTGCACACCCTTCTTCATTCCAAGCTAGTCACCGCCCAACGAAAACAACTCTCGGACTTGCAGAGGACCGCGCTCCACGGGGTGGCACTTCTGACAGAGACGCCCGACCTTCATGAGCGCATCTTTAAAATAAGGAATGAGCTCGAAGCCGATCTGCTAGTCGCCGAACACGAAGCCAAGTTCGTGATGAACAAAACTCTCTGATCTCTGCTCTCGATTCCAGCTCTAGGTTGCCGTGAAGCTTTTCACCAGTGTGTTGGCCTGAATTCCTTGCCCGTAGGGGTCTCGGCGGCTGCCAGTCAGGCTATGCTATAAAGCTCTATGGCTAAGACAACCGGGCAATGGCTGCTCTTCAAGTACGTCGATGGTAAGTTCACGCCTTTGTCAAAGCCGTTCAAGACGAAACAGCTCGCCGAGAAGGTGTGATTGAAGTACCCAGAGCGCCAACGCAAGACCATTGGGCTCGGCCTCATCCGGGCCAATCCCTAGTGCATTGGCGAACCTCAGAACTGTAACGCCGTCGCTTCGGTCTGGGCTCAACTTGATTCCCGCCTCGCTCCCCTAGTATTGCTGTTGTCTAGACTTTGGAATGGTAGTAATCTCCGCTGAACGTATTCACACATTAAAAGTGCTTCGCAGAATCATTGCAGCGAATCGCCCAACGGCCCGGGACGAAGTCCAAAACAGAAGAGAGGGCTGGAGCTATGAAAAAGATTGGTCTCGTCCTCGCAGCAATCCTAGTCGTCCTCGTCGTTATTGTTGGAAAGTGGGCGCAGGACAATCTCACTGTCGAATTACCAAAATATGCTCCGGTTAAAGATCCAGTTTGGCTCGATCAGAACTGGACCACGGAGCAACGCGCCTGGTTCCACCACCCCGACCAGGGCACGCAGACCTTTGGAATCCCTTACGAATGGTTCATGGCCCTCGAACAACCCGAACTTTCCCTTGGGGCTCCTCCGCTCCTAAGCAACCCACAATACCTCGACCGCTATGGCTTCATTCCTTCTGGTGCGGGTGCCCGAAAACCAGAACTGCCGATCGGATTTGCCCACGGGGCCGCGTTGCTCAACGCAGAAGGTAAGCCTTGGCGGAATCCACAGACAAATGTCGATATGACCGGGTTGGGATTGACCTGTGCCGCATGTCATACGGGTCGCTTTACCTATCAAGGCGCTACCGTGCTGATTGATGGCGCCCCTGCGCTCATCAATCTCCACAATTTCCAAAAAGGCCTTTTCTTATCGTTGCTGTATACGCGCGATTGGCCCTTCCGCTTCAGCCGATTCGCTGACCGCGTCCTGGGTCCAGGCGCCGGCGACAATGCAAAATCTCAACTCCGCGAACAGTTTGAACAGGTGTGGTCGCAGGTTAAGGCGGTCGCGAAAGCGGACGATGCGGTCAAAGACAGCACCGTAGAAGAAGGTTACGCCCGCTTGGACGCCCTAACGCACATCGGCAATATCGTATTTTCCATTGACCTCCGCAATCCCACTAACTACCTGGGTTATTCGGCGCCTGTGCATTTCCCGCGAATCTGGGATGCCCCTTGGTTCGAGTGGGTGCAGTACAACGGCTCGATCCAGCAGCCTATGGCGCGGAACGTGGGAGAGGCTCTCGGCGTGGGGGCAACCATTAATCTAACCGGCAACGAAGAGGACCTGTATACCTCCAGCGTGCAGGTCAAAACGCTTTTCGAACTCGAACAACTCATCGCCGGAAAGCCGCCGAACGCTCATGACGGATTCCAGGGTCTCAATTCACCGAAGTGGGAAGACGCTCACCTGAAAAACATCCTGCCTCCCATCGATAAGGACCTCGCCGGTAAAGGCGCCGTTTTGTACCACGAGATTTGCGAGGGGTGCCACCTGCCTCCCGTCGCCAAGGACAGTGAGTTCTGGAAGTCCGATCTATGGCTGCCGTCGTCAGAGTGCGGCGGAGAGAGACACCTCAACCTGGTGATGATCGACATCACGCGCATAGGGACCGATCCTGCGCAAGCAGAAGACATGAAGAATCGTCGCGTTGCGACTCCAACTGCCCTCCATATCGACACCAACGAATTCGGACCGTCGCTTCGTCCCATCGTCGAAAATACGGCGAACCACTGGTACGATCGTCAACAGCCTCCGATCTTAGGAGAATTGCGGGACCGGATGAACGGATGCCGGCCCAACAACGCACGGACTCTCCTTGCATACAAAGTGCGGCCGCTGAACGGTATATGGGCAACCCCACCCTACCTACACAATGGTTCCGTCCCCACTCTCTATGCGCTGCTGTCTCCCGTTGAGGAACGTCCGAAGAGCTTTTATCTGGGGAATCGTGAGTATGACCCGGTGAACGTGGGCTATCGCGTGGATGAATTTCCGGGAGGATTCAGCCTCGATACATCCAAGAGAGGTAACCGCAACTCCGGTCATGAATTCGCAAGCACTTCGGGAAGAGAAGGTGTTATCGGCCGGCAGCTGAGCCCCGATGAGCGGCGCGCGCTCGTTGAGTACCTCAAGACGTTGTGACCTTCTGGTGATCTGGACTCAGGCACTGACCAAAAGTCGACTGCAAGCTAAGGAGAGCTCTATGCGTAGTCCTCAGCCAATTTGCTTCCGATACTTGAAACTTGCAACCTTTGGAATCCTCATAAGTTGCCTTGCGTGTGGCGGCTCGTCGCATCACGCGGAGGCGAACGGCGCGACTGGGGGCGCCGAGACACAAACAATCGCACCCCTTTCTGCGGACGACGTGTCCTGGCTGTTTCCGGCACCCACACACGCCGAAGATTTTGCCAAATTAATCGCCGTGCGCGACCTCTCGACGCCGAATCCACAGGATGCTACGAAACGCGATCCGGTTTGGCCCGATGCCGTGTTTCAGCAATTTCTCAATATCGCCGCAAGCAATGCGGCGCAGGTCGCTGGTACGACGGCTCGAATAGGATTGCCCACGGAGGTTCAATCGATCGACGCTTGGTTTGTCGCCGGCGTTCGCATCGATGCCGGAGCACCGGGACTTGCGACCGATATCCGCGAACAATACGGGCAACTGCCGCAGATTCGTCTTATTGTTCAGCCGGTCACACGGAACGCGGATGGCACCCCCCATGTGCACGACATCGCGGGACATTTGATTTTTGACTTCATCACCGCGTCTCCGGACCAGCCCCCACAAACGGGTTGTCGCCAGCGGCCCGTGTCCGATACGGAAGCATTCCACTCCATCGTCGCAGACCTCGCTGCCTTGCGAACCAAGCTTGCGAACGGTCAACTCGGTGACCACAAGATCTCCACCTCGGGAGCCCCTCTGGGCGTTCATCCCGGGCTGGCGGACCCCACAGACGCAATTGCCGTCCGCCAGGAAATGAAATCGCTTTTAGAAAGGCACATCTCCAGTCGGCGCCTGGATGCTATGGCCATCGCCGGGCTTCCTTCGGGAGCAGCAGCTCCTTGGATATTCTTGTCGATCCTGGGAGTTCGTCCAGGTGAGATAGCGAGTTTACCGAACGGGGGATTTATTCCTGTGAACGGACCCACACTCGATGGTCAACAATTCGCCGAGCTGCTTCAGCCAGCCGGGACTCTTCCACGCGTCGTTCCGGAGCCCCACACGAATAATCTCAACCCCATCACCTGCAAAAACGCTGCGCTGTCACCCACAACACTACCCATCACCGAGCGCAACGGCGTCTCGACCTCTACGCTTTTTGCAACCCCACCTCCTTCCGCGGACCAAGCCAAACAAATCCTCGACGTGATCGCCGATCCCACCAAAAGCTTCTTCTTCAACACCGATTGCATCAGTTGTCATACCGAAACGCGCCGGGCCATGGATCTGCTGAAGGTCACAGACATTCCGGGCATCGATCCAGCCGCACTTCCCAACGGTCAGTGGGACATCCGCAATTTCGGCTGGTCGCCCTCAGGAAAAGGGGTTCAAGCTACGGTGACGCGACGCACCGCCGCGGAGACCGCCGCGGTAGTCGCATCCGTCAATTCACAATTGCTACGGAAGTAGCACTCCCAAGCCAAGGCGCAGGGGGCGCAAGTAGATCGAAATTGCGCGCGCATAAGCGAAAGACAAGTCTCCGCTTCTGACTCCGTCATCCCGCTTTCTTCGCAAGCGATACGACTTCGTCGGGAGTTTCTTTTACCCATCGCACGTGCCCATCGGAGGCCTGGAGCTCGGTAGCGGCCTGGCCGAGGGAGACGGCAACGATCTGATCTGTGTTGACGATCAGAACGCCAACTTCCTCCCCAGCCTCGTTTGCCTTTCGAAGTTTGATCAGTGCCATATATACCTCACGTTCCTCGAAACTGTCAGCGGATGCCGACTGAGCGGACCTTGCTGCTGGCGGAGAAATAACCGGCTTCAAAAATTCGCGGCGTTAACACTTGCACGTCATCCTGGACCCATGGTCTTGCATGACAGGTCGGGACACTCAGGAAAGAGCCACAAGGGACAGCGAGCAAAGCTGGAGGGAACAGCCTTCCTCCACTTGATTCGTCGGGCATCACTGCGAAGCGGATGTTTCGAGCTTTTCGTTCTACTCCTGGTTCCATCCATAGCGACGGCCCGCAAACATCGTGCCCAACGCGAGCGCGGAGTACAGTACGATAATGATGACTCTAGCGCAAAACGTTTCCGAGAGAGCCTTTGCGATATTTTGATCGATCGGGCTTTCCCGCAGACCAAGTTCCAGGTAGTAACAGCCGGTGACGCCTACGATGTATGCCATGGAGCCCCCGAGGATTCCCATCTGAACGAATCGATAGTGATCTTCAACTTGACGTCGGAATTCTTTGCTGGCAAGTGCGTAGAGGAACGCGAGCATTTGTACTACAGAGAACGCGACAATTGCGTTGCCTAGTTCCCAATACTTCTGAGCCAAGTCGCAATTCATGAGGTCTCCGCAATAGCCCAAGAACATACCGGAGCCGGAAAAGAGACAAGGTATCACATGGAAACGCCAAGGACGATGATGGAGTCGAAGTGCGATCGAGTTCTGTCGCTTTTCCCTCGAAGGCACGAAGGGTTAGTATCGAAGGCGATCGCTCGGCGGCTGACGTGCGAAGCCTTTGAAGTCGCAGTGGCTTTGCTTTGCCGCGCCCTTCTCTTCCCCTGTGGGACTAAAGCAAACGCCGTGGTTGTAAGCGGAGATGGCCAAGTCAGTAGTACGGATGCATCCCCGCGTCCGCATATAACCCGCTCCCCTTAGACCTTTTTACAAGCATGGCGAATTTTGGCTCCCGGATTTGCAACGCCTCGTGGCTTCGCCTGTTTTTTGGGCAGTAGCTAGCTATGGACGTTCCTAGACTCTACTTGACACTGCGCTGGTTAAAGGCGGAGAATCCTCGCCTCCTAACCCTTGAGTTGTATTTCTTAACGTCCTTCGAAGGTCTCGTTCAGGCGACTTATGGAGGTGTCCATGTCCCCAGTTCTTTGTGCCGTACTCCCCCTCGTTTTGCTCATCCTCCTCGGCATCTGGGGCGCAGTGATGAATTGTGCCTGCAAATTTAAGAGCCCGCCGAAACCTTGGTGGCCGGAGGCCGAAAACACTGGTCTCGCCCTGGAACTGGCCTCTTTGCCCAAAGACATAACCGACGTTCTGGGAGAGGTAAGCTCACCGGACGGAGTAGAGAATCGCAAAACGGCAATTCGTTTTCAGAAGTTCGATTTCGTTTTTATCCCGCTCTATGTGTTGTTTTTTTCAACTGCGGCAATTGCGAATGGCGGATGGTCCGCGGCCCGCGCTGCCATCGCGGCCGCGGTCCTTACGGGTATTTTCGACGTTCTAGAAGATCTGCAGATCATGAACATGGCCCGGGGCGCAGCCGGAAGTTCGGCTCGGCGTTTCGGAATATGGAAGTGGCTATTTTATTTCGTAACCGTCGCGATCGAAGGGAGCCTCTGTCTTTTGGTAAGACCGACCCTAGTTGGAGTGGGTTTCGGCGTTTTGTTGTTAGCAATTGGCGTTGGTGGAAGTCTATCTTCGCTGCGGGGCCGCTTTTCCGGAATCCTTTCTGCGGCGAAATTCTCCATGCTCGGGCTCTTCGGATTGGCGCTCGCTCCGCTGTTCCCGCTGTCTCCGATTCCTATTCGAGAAATCGCAGAGTACGCCGTGCTGATGCGCGTGCCGCTAGCCCTTGCTCTGCTGCTGGTGACGCTGCCGTTTATCTCCTTCTTCACAGGAGCGAGGTCACTGCTGCGTGGGTTGTTCGATCTCACCCCGTTGAGCCTCTTCGTCGTGACGCTCACGACATTCGCGGTGGCGGGTACCGCGTCTATGACCTCCTATATAATTCTCGCTCATGCAGCGGAACGCATGAGTATCGTGCCCGATACGCTCCAGGCCCTTCCGGAAACCGGGTTGTGGCCGATCTTCATGGTGGTTATCAGTCTTCCCGTCTTGGTCTTTTCCGTATGGTTTTCTGCGAAGCAAAAACGCGGCCTCGGGCGATTGCTGATCGCGGCAGGCGCTGGAACGATGGTGTCGATCGGCGTCGCTGGAATGCTGATTTCCTTCGGTCCGAAGCTATCGGTCATCCGCCAGTTCTCGTGGGAGATCCGCCTAGAGCAGTACTTGGCGAGCACGCAGCTGTTTGTGGGTTACGTGAGTCTCGACCCAAACAGCGATCCGTGGCCAGATCACCTCCGCGCGACGGCCGCGCTCGTGTGCACGCTCGTGCTCTACGCCGTAGTTGGTGTCTACGGATGGTCGCGCCTTGGAAAGAGCCGGACCGTACCGGCGCTTTGTTCTGCACTCATGATCGCGCTGATGGTGGGTTGGATGCTGTCGGCCGTTACGTTTTTCTTTGACGCCTGGCACATTCCGACCCTTGCGATTGTCGGTCTGGTGGGAATCCTCACCGCGCAATCCAACCAATCGGACCACTTCTATGAGCTGAAGGATCGAACGACCGAGACCTCCGCCCCGGAGCCGTCCGAGACCATTTCCGCAAACCAGGCTACGCGGGTCATCGTCGTAGCCGCGAACGGCGGCGGCATTCAGGCCGGGGCCTGGGCTGCTCAGGTTCTGTACGGACTCGACCAAGAGGGTCGAGACGAATTTTCACGAGCGCTGCGCATGATTAGTTCCGTGTCCGGAGGTAGCGTTGGCAATGTCTTCTTTGTGAACTGGCTGGCCGATAGAAAAGTCAAACGGCCCGACGACGCCGCGGCAGAGTCAAGCTTGGACGAAGTCGCTTGGGGATTGGCTTGGCCGGACTTCTTGCGCGCTTTGTGTCCCTGGATTTTCCGAAATTTCATTGGTCGTGGTCGAGCTCTCGAGAGGGCTTGGTGCTTAAATAGCATGGGCGCCCAGCAAGCGGTAGGACACTTGGACACGCCCCTTAGCAGTTGGAACGACGAAGTGAGCAGGGGTCAGCTGCCCGCGGTGGTGATGAATGCCACGATTGCCGAAAGCGGTTATCGTCTGTTATTGGCCACCACCCGAAACAAGGGCAATGCAGTCGGGCGAGCGGAAGTGGACGCCAGCGAGCTGCACACTATCAATGGCCAAAGGCGTGATGTCGGTGTCGTCACCGCTGCGCGGCTGTCGGCCACCTTTCCCTACGTGACGCCGGCGTCCCGTTCCGACGGCCTCGGACCGCAACCCCACGTGGTCGACGGCGGATACTACGACAACTACGGCATGGCCACTCTGGTCGAATGGCTGGATGAGGCGTTAACCGGCGCTGCAACTAAAGTTGACAGCGTTCTGGTGATCCAGATTCATGGTTCTCCCGTAAGTACAGACCGAATGACCGAATCAGACGCCAAGAACCGCGGCTGGTTCTATCAAGCCATTGCCCCGCTGACCACGCTTGCAGCCGTGCGCAGTGCCGGGCAGATCGCACATAACGACATCGAACTCGGCTTGTTGCAAGCCAAGTGGCAAACGACCGTGCCGATTCACAGCGTGACCTTCGAGTTTCCCGGAGAGGATGCCCCGCTATCGTGGCACTTGACGCCCGAAGAAATAGGCCGTATCCGGACTGCCTGGTCCTACGGAATGAATACCGGCAGAGAGCGAGTTCGACGATTTCTAGCCGGCGACGACCATCTGAATTGTGGGTGTCCGCGATGCTAGATCCGAACACTGGAAGTCGTCGGTTGGTTGCTTTCCGTTTTATGCGAAGGTAAGGTCGGCAGCTTGCGTGATTATGATGGTGAGTTAGCGAAACCGTGAAATTTCCTAACTACCCTCCCCCGTTTTACGCACAGGCAAGAAAAACAAAGTGGACAGCTTGGGTGGCTCCTGCCACCATGCGAACTAGGTAGCGCGGCTTCCCGAGGGGTGAGTTGATGCTAGACGAAGGTGTTTGTGCGGAAGTCAAAGTCGGGTCCGAACACCTGCGGCTGTTCTCCGAGCAGAACGCCCAAGGAGTGCAGGCCTCCGTGTACAACGTGAACGCCAAGAACTGGATTGCTCCGTCCGAATCGGTCGAGAGTATCGAACAGGGCAAACTGAAAGCAGCGACCTATGCCGCGAGCTACCTCCGCAAGGCCGCAAACCTCGAATTACCGCCTTTGAAGTGGAAAGAATCCCGCGCAGCATAGAAGAGGTCCGCTTTCTGTGCTCGCAATTTCGCTCTCGTCGTTCCTTGATCCAAACTAGAAACGTTCGACGGACGAGCACCTTGGCTCACGCTTGCCGTTTCACCAACGACCCTTTTTCTGGTTTGAGGGGCGTCGACAAAGAACAGTGCGGTGTCCGTGGCAGGATCGAAGGCGCAGGTCCTCGAAGTCGTTCTCTAAAGGCAATCGCCGTTTCGAGGAATGCTTTCGCCGCAGGTGACTGCACTGTGCGTCGGCGCACCAGCCAAACCGCACGCTCGAGGCGCAAACCATCGACTTCGACTGCGGCCAGCTTCCCGCTTTCCTTTTCTTCCAGCACTGCCATCAGTGGCACGAACCCGACGCCAACGCCAGCAGCCACCATTTTCTTGATCATTTCGATCGGCGCGTTCTCGACCGCCGGCTGAAGAGGTATTTTGCATTTGGTGAAGGCATCGGCAATTTTGCGATGCCAGGGCGAAGGTTCTGAAATGTCCATGGCCAGAAGAGGTTCCCGTCCGAGATCCTCCATGTGGACGCGGCCTTGGGGAACAAATGCATGCTTTGGACTGGCAATCAGGATCAATTCGTCTTTCATCACGAATTTCGACTCGAGATGATTGTCCTCGGGACGGAACGAAAGCAACGCCACGTCGAGCTTGCGATCTTTCAGGTTCGCGAGGAGGTTTTTGGACCGTTCGCACTGCACCTCCATGCGAATACTGGGGTGATCCGCCAGAAAAGCCTCCGCAAGCTTCGGAAGCAGGTGCAGACTGATGCTTTCATTCGCGCCAATCCGCAAACGGCCCGACCGCAGGTTTCGGATGTCGCCGACGGCCGAGATCGTTTCGCTACGTAGGTTCAGCATGCGGACCGCATGTTGATACATTGCCTCCCCAGCTTCGGTGAGCCGGTATTTGTAGCGCTTCGAGCGATCAAACAGCGGAGTTTCCAGTTCCCGTTCCAGCTTGCTTACCGCGGTACTGACGGCCGGCTGCGTGCGGAACACACGTTCTGCTGCCCCTCGGACACTGCCCTCTTCTACTACCGCCACGAACATTTCCAGTTGCATCAATTCCATGAGAGAACGTTTTCTCCACTACAGGTGCTTCTTTGCTCGCAGCCATGCGTGCCTTTGCGGGCCGAATGTTCGCCCACAGGCACACCCGTGCTACGAAAAGAGAGACGGCCACTGCTGAAGTATCCTCACCGCCGGGCGCAGTCGTACCATGTGGGGAGAGATTTCCGAAGGCCTCGATATTTTCCGGAGGCTACTACTCGTTTACAGATTTCCTTGCCCCCGCCAAATTGCCTCCCTGTGCCCTCCCTGCGGAAAAACTGCGCCTAGACCGCCCGCTTCTTCTGTCAAGGGCGTCCGCTTCGCTTCCGTGAACGCCAACTACGCGCCCTTGACAGCGCGGGCGGCCAGGCGCCGGGGACCGCTAGGAAGGGCATTTGTTCTTCTTGGCAGCGGAACGCGCTGCCAAGGAGGGCAAAAAACACACCCCATCCTTAGAAAGAAAGGAAAGAAATGAACTCACAACAGATTGCGGAACTGACCACCAAGGCTATCGGCGAGTTGGCCGCAACTCTGGAAGCTGGGCATAGTGAAACGCTTGCAAAATATCTGGCGGCCATGGGGCGCTTCCACAAATACTCGCTGCACAATTGCATGCTCATCGTCCTGCAGAAACCTGACGCGACGCACGTCGCGGGCTTTCACACAACTGGCACAAACTCGGACGGCAGGTCTGTAAGGGCGAAAAGGCCATCTCCATCCTCGCGCCGATTCTCCGGCGGAAAAAGAAGCTCGAAAACGGAACGCCGGAGAATGCCGAAGAGGTCTTGCTCGGTTACCACACGTGCGCCGTTTTTGACGTAAGCCAAACCGAAGGCAAGCCGTTACCTTCGATCGGAAAAGTTGAGGGCGATGCCCGTCACTACGGGGCGAAGCTCGCCGCCTTTGCGCTTTCGCTCGGTATCCGTGTCGAGTATTCCTTGGCGATAGCCCCTGCGCGGAGTGTGTCCGAAGGCGGGAAGATCACCCTCCTTCGGGAACTGTCCTCCGCCGAACACGCCGCCGTGCTCGCGCATGAACTGGCACACGAATTACTGCACCACCAGCCTCGCCGCGCCGCCACCACGAAGACGGTCCGCGAGATTGAAGCTGAGGCGGTGGCTTACGTCGTATCCCAGGCCATCGGACTCGAAACCGGGACAGCAGCTGCAGATTACATCCAGTTGTATCGGGGAGACGCAAAGCTGCTGCTGGAAAGTCTGAACTACGTTCGTCTGGCAGCGGGCAGGATTCTGGACGGAATTCTGGAAAACCCGAGCTTGCCGGAAGTGCGGGCAGCCTAGCGCTGAATGCAAACTTGCTTTTTACCTGCTGGCGGACGATTTGATCGCCGCTTGCAGGATGGGTTTCGCCCATTGCGGCACGAGATGGAGGTCGTGCGAACTGACAATCCGGGCGTTCTTCATATGTAGTAAAAGCTTTGGTGACGGAGATTGGCCTTTTTGCGGGTCACCGTCTTCGGTGTTGTCGAACACCCTGAGTTCGGCGAGCTTGGGCAAGAGTTCAATCAGCTTCATCCGGCTGCGGGTATACCTTTCCCGTATCTTCCCCTCAGGAATATCGTGCCCGCCCATGCTGACCCTCGACCGAACGCGAGCGATATGCAGTTCCGCGCTTTCAAGCCCCACGTACCAAATCCGGACTTCGATTCCCGAGGAGATCGCCTTTTCGAGCAAGCAACCCATCGTGTTTCCGCCCAGAGTGGTCTCGAACGCAAAATCCAGTCGCTCCACGATGGCCCTTTCGAGCAAACGACGGCCTTCGCGCCACGCCAAACTATTGGCCTCTTCTTGACTTATTCCAGGGAACCTCAGACGGAACTTGCGAGCGGCTATGTCCGGATTAAAAAATTCAACACCGGCCTGAGCAAACATCGCCCCGCCGACGCTGCTCTTCCCAGCGCCATTGACGCCGGCGAGGACGTAGATGCGGGATCCATGAGACAGATCAGTCACGCTTGCGCGCAAACGATACGGCAGCCTTCGCCAGCTGCTCTGGGGAAGCTTCGAATGCGGCCTGGATTCGCGCGCGAACCTTCGGCGTCTGCATGCGCGCAAGTAGCGCGTCGAACTCGCTGCTCAACGTATCGAGCTTCGCCTCCGTCGCGCGCGAAAACTTCTCGTATTCCGCCATCGGGATCACTGCTGCTTTTGGGGTCTCATGTTTGGTGATGAGCACCACGCCGCCCTGCATGACTGTTTCGAGCACATGGCCCATTTGGTTCTTTGCATCCGTAGCCGTAATCTTGATCGGTGAAAGCGCATCTCCCCGACTCGCCCCAAGTCCGGGAGGCGCCGATTGCCGCGCTTGTTTAACAAGGACGGCATTCCGAACCGTCCTCATGAGCAATGCACCGCTTATCGGTTTAGCCAGTGAGTGCAGCGCTCCGAGTTCCGCGGCTTCCACGGAGGCTTCGTTACTCATGCTGTCGAGCATCATAATGACCGGCAGCTCTGGAGAAAGCGTATGCAGCCTTCCGACCAGCGCTAAACCACTCCCTTCCGGGAGTAGGAGGCCTGTAAGAACGACGTCAAAAGAGCCCATCCCGAGACGGCGAATCGCTTCGGCACCGCCTCTCGCCTTCGTCACCTCAAATCCACCATTGGTCAGCGCGCGGCCGTACGACGTCAGAATCGACGGCTCATCGTCGACCAGAAGAACTCGGCCTCGGGTCATGGCTGCACTCTAGCAGCTATTTTAGCTATTTTGGCTAAAATGGTCAAGATGCTGTGGTCTTCTCGGATGATCGCAGAGCTATTTCTTGGGCGCGTTGCGCCGCATGGCCTCTTCCAGCAACGCTTGCTCTTCCCCGATCTGGTGGGCAATCCCCGTTACGCGGCCGACAACATCGACTTCACTCGGATAGCGAAACGTTCGAACCGGTTCGCCGGAATCCGGATGCGGTATCAGCGTGAGCACACCGTCCCTTATCTCGCACCAGCCGCAGGCATAGCCAGTACGGATATCCAGAAAATAGATCGGCCTTGCGTACGGGGACTGCGCCATCGGCTTCTTCGCCCAACCTTTCCCGACGTGCGTCTGTTTCGCGTCGATCTGAACGAAAGTGCCCGGCGGATACAAGGGCGACATAGTGCGGTCCCTTGCGCCCATCAATTCCCGAATGTCCCGGTCCTTCGCGAGCAGATCCTGCTGCTCATCCGCAGTTCGCTCTCGCTCATTCAGCGTGCGCGATAATTCTGCAACTTTTGTCTCGAGGCTCGCCGCATGGATGACGTCTTCCGAGCGCTCACGCTCCAAGCTCTTAAGTTTCATTTCCGACGCTTCGAGCGCCTCCTGACCAGCCTTAGCCCGTTCGGCGATGTGTTCGCGTTCTTGAAGCAGCTGGTTCTTGTTTCGCTCGCCCGCCTGTAGGGCGAGCTGCTGGTCCGATTGCGCTGCCTTGAGCTTTGCGTTTTCGCTCGTTTTTTGAACAATTTCACGCCGAAGCTCGGCAATCGCTCGGTCTTGCTCGGCAAGGCGGGTATTGAGGGCATCCCGGTCCAAACTGGCAACTTCAAGGGCTTCCCGAGATATCGTTCCAGGCAGCACGCTTCCCTGCTCACCTCGGGCGACATCGATCCCTCTGTGCTTGCCCATCCGGTACGCCAGAATGCCGAGCGAGGTGCAAAGCAAAAGGCCTGCCACTACCGGTAGCCAGAAATGGTACCTATCGAAGTCCCGTCGAAAGTTGCGGCTGCGCCGAACGACAAGGGGAGAGAGCCAGGGTTCCGCGTCTCCTAGCCGGCTTCGAGATTTTTCGTCCTCCTCTGACAAGCGCTTGAAGAACGAGGCTTCCGCAGCTTCTCTCGAAAAAGAGGAATCTTCCTGTGAGGGCTCAACTCCAAAGTCCGGAACCAGGGCGGGAATAACCTGATCGACCACTGTTTCAAACTGCTTCATCGCTTCGCGGCACGCGGAGCAACCCGCCAAATGCTCCTCAAGTCTGCTCCGCTCTTCCGCACCCAGCCCGCCCGCGGTTGAGAGCGCGCACAGTTCGAGAAACGCCGCGTGCGGTTCAACGCCCGACCGCACGTCGTCGTTCGGTTTTCCTTTCCCATGCGTCATTGTGTTGTTTGAACTCGCACTGCAATGTTCCAACGCAGGCTTTACGGGAGGTTTGGCGGATCCGTGGTTCCTTAAGCTAGCACCTGTTCACTACCGCCGCCAGCCTGTTCTGTTTGCGTCCGGAATTCCGGACGCCTCCTTCCTCGCGCGTCCCTTCCTCCTTCCCCCTTTTCCCTTCCTCTGAAACCAGTCGCCTATCACCTATTCCCAGTCATTTGCGGCAACTGTCTCCGCAATCTGTCCAAGCCCCTATAGTAATGATGCTTCACATTTCCTGCCGACTGCCCCAACTGTTGGGCAATTTCCTCTAAGTTATAGCCCTCAAAGAAATACAGTCTCAACGTCTCGCGCTGGTCTTCGGACATCTCATAGAGAGCCGCGCGCAGCCGTTCTCTGCCAAAATGTGCCTCGATCGATTCATCATAGAACCGTGCGGCGGGCGCAGCAATGTTCATTGCTTTCTCTTGTGATTCCTTCGGAGCCTGGCAGTGCCTGGCGTTCAGATACCTGCGTCGCGAGAGAGCTCGCTGGTACGTCATGTGGACGATCAACGACCGTGCCGTTCCCTTGGAGCTATCAAAGACCGATGCCCTTCGCTGAATGAGCAGAAAAACGTCCTGCAGGAGATCGTCCGCTTCCGCCTTGTTTCGCACAATACGCTCCGCGACGCTCCACACGAGGCGGGCATACCGACGAAAGAGAATCGCCAAGGCCTCCTGATCACCCGCGGAGATCTGTGCGAGTAGAGAATCATCGGTGACTTCCAGCGGAACTTGGCGACCATCGTTTGCAACAACAAGCGTCTCCGCCTTCTTCTCTTTCGAAAGCGGAAGCCCGGGGAAGCGAGCTGCAGGAAAGGAGCTGGACATCGCTAGCGGCTCCACCCAAATCGTGAGACTGGCGAAGGGCGATCAGCGGTCGCGTCACAAAATACGAAGTAGTCTGGCGGCACCAAAAACGAACGGACTGGCCTGTCTAGGGTTCTGAATGCTTCGAAACCATGAAGCGTTACGCCCATTTTATTTCCGGCGCTCACTGGTGGGGCTGAGCTTTTGTTTCAAGAGTTGTTCGGTGGAACCGACAGTCTTCAGCTGCTCGAAACTCCATTCGAGCAGCACGGCTCCGAAGTTGGCTAGCGTTCGTTTCTCGCGGCCGGCGTATTTCTCAAGTTCGGCCCGTGTTTCCTGACTGACCCGAACGCTGATTTGAACTCTCCATTCGCCCATTTTCCGTCTTCATAAATAGCGTTTGAAGCATCCAGTCGCAACAACCCGATTAACTTCTATCAGTGGTATGACTGGAGTTATTACCCTAAACGTCTTGAATCACTCACTCCAGGAGGCCGATGCGACCTGTGTCCTCTTGCGCTTCTCGCTGTCGGCTAAACCGCCAGTGATCCGTTTGCTCTCGCGTCAGCAAGATCTCGAGAATTCGCATGTTAAGTCCGGATCTCAATTCTTCGAGCCGGATCTCGTAATCCTTGAGAGTCCGCCCAGGTAAAATGCCGAGCGCGTCCAGCCGCTGCAGAACACGAGGCAACGAATCGACGTTCTTATTCCAGAGATACAATTCGATGTCGATGTCACTTGTCACAGTCGTTCCTTTTCCGTTCTGCACTTTGCTCGAACATCTGCTCTGACAGACAAATGTGCGCA
>Ga0070765_100000448_pt1 | contig 24892 bp, 21 predicted proteins | sample HubBroMetageWFT5_FD_71516 | JGI IMG/M metagenome (GOLD analysis project Ga0070765, IMG submission 71516) | Warmed and freeze-thawed soil microbial communities from the Hubbard Brook experimental Forest, New Hampshire - Hubbard Brook CCASE Soil... | ecosystem: Environmental > Terrestrial > Soil... | reverse complement strand
ACGGCGACCCCTCCTCCGCATGACAACTTTGGGGGCGTGACGCCGGTCGTTTATCACGGTCCTTATGAGTATGGAGTTCCGGGCGCGGCCAAGGATTATGTGATGCAGACGGATCCGGCTAGCGTTCCGGCGGCGCACTAAAGCGGCTGCGTATTTATGGCGACTTACACTCCAACTCGTCCGATTGAGCATCTGGATCACGACCGGAAACCGCCGGCGCCACCTGTGGGCGGCGGAGGGGACGAAGGGCGCGGAGATGGTTCCCCGAATTATGGGGTGCGTTTGCGGCGGGCGCGGCTGGGAATGATCTGCACCATCGCAACCATCTGTATGGTGTTTGTTTCGTTGACCAGTGCGCTGATTGTGCGGCGGGGCTTGCCTACGTTTGACGATGCGAGCCGCACTTACTTTCGTGACTGGGGCGGAGTGCAGTTGCCTTGGTTGCTGCTGGCGATCAATACGGCAATCCTGCTGATCAGCAGTTTGACGATGGAGGGCGCGCGGCGCGGGATTGCGCGACGGGCGGCCCTGGCCCCGGTGCGGTCGATCCCGGGAGTTTCGCTGGGAGAGGAACGGAATTTCCCCTGGCTCGGCGTGACTGTGATTCTTGGTCTCGCATTCCTGGTGGGACAGGGGATTGCATGGGCTGACCTGAGGAGCCGGGGATTCTTTGTGAGCACGAATCCGGACAGTTCTTTTGTTTATCTGTTCACGGCGGCGCATGCGGTCCATCTGTTGGGAGGGATCATTGCCTTGTTCTGGGCGGGCATCACTTCCCTGCTCCACCGGCCAATCGAGGGCAGGCGCATTGTGGTGGACGTTGCGGCCTGGTATTGGCATTTCATGGCGGTGTTGTGGATTTACGTTTTTGCGCTTCTGGCATTTGCGCGATAAGGGGAAAGGGGAAAAGGAATAATGGCTGACGCCGCTGCTGTGCAGCACGTGGTTCCCGGGGAGTACGAGGCACCGCTGTTCGGGGCGTATTCGAAAAAAGTTGGGATGTGGCTGTTTCTGGCCTCGGACTCTCTGACGTTCGGAGCGCTGCTGTTTGCCTTCAGCTACAACCGCATCTATACGGCGTGGCCCACTCCGTTTGGCAAGGAAAGCATCATCAATGCGACCGTGATGACAGCCTGCCTGCTTTCGAGTTCGTTGACGATGGTGCTGGGCGTATTTGCAGCGCAGCGGGCTGACCGGACGTGGACCCGGCTATGGCTGCTGGCGACGATGGCGTTCGGAACCGCGTTCATCGTTCTGCATGCGATGGAGTGGACTCATTTGATCCACGAAGGGTTGAGTTTGCCGGCATTTCCGAAGCCTGCGGGGCAACTGAATACCGAGTACTCCAAGATCTCGACTGGCGTGCCGCAGTTCGCCGCGACATTTTTCGGGCTGACTGCGATGCACATGCTGCACGTTACGATTGGAGTCATCTACCTGGGCGTGGTGGCGCTGCGCAAGTGGTTCTTGCCAATTCTCGGTGGGCTGTGGCTGGCGGGATTTCTTCTGATTCCGTCGGATAATGTTTTTCATTACTTAGTTAATGCGCTGCTGATTGGGCTGATTGTGGCCGCCATCATTCTTTTTCTGAAGCCGAAAGACTATGACGCGCACGATGTGGAAGTATCGGGGCTGTATTGGCACTTCGTGGATTTGGTTTGGATGTTCATCTTCCCGCTGGTGTATTTGATGTCGACGAAGATCTAGGGTAGGCGGCGACAGGGAGTAGGAGAGGGAAAATCCGATGCACGATGCGGCGAAACACGACGATAGCAAGGGGCAGTATTTCTGGGTTTGGGGCGCATTGCTGTTTCTGACCGGGGTGGAAGTGTGGCTCGGCTACCGGCAAATATTCGAACCGGTGCGCATGCTGGAAGTGCTGCTGGTGCTGTCGGTGATCAAGTCGGCCTTGATCATCGCCTACTTCATGCACTTGAAGTTTGAAAAAGCGATCATGCGCTGGTTGCTGGTGATCGCGGTGACGGGCTGCTTCGTGATCATGTACTTCTTTTTCTTTCCGGACGCGGACCGGATTCTGCGGTTGGGCGTGAAGTAGAACTAGGAAGTGCTATGAAGTTTCTCAACGGTAAAGTTCGAGTTCTTGCGCTGCTGGCGGTGCTTTCTGTTTGCACGATGCCCAGCTTCGCGCAATGCGCGATGTGCAATGCGACTGCCCGGAGTACGCCTAAGGAGGGCCAGCAGGCGCTCAATCGGGCGATTCTAGTCCTGTTGGTTCCTCCGGTTGGGATTATGGTGTTTGGGTTTGGATTAGCCTTCCGGTATGGAAAGCGGCGCGATCAGGATTCTGATTAGAAGTTCGCATTAGGGTCCCGCGAACTGTTCTTTCGCTCCTTCGGTACTCCCTTATTCGCCGTTCCTCTTACCCACGGGTCTCAGGGCACGCTGTGGCCTGCATTCTGCCGCCGCTTCGTGGCTGCGCTTGCTCTTCCTGACTCTGCTTTATAATAAGGGATTCGGCAGGGCTCTCTGAAGATGCTGGGAACGCCCCCGGCGGGAATAGAGTCTGCTGCCGGACCATTTACCCGATGTCTACCTCCATAGTGACGGACAGCATTATTGTTCGCGGCGCCCGCGTTCATAATCTCAAGAACATTGATTTTGAAGTTCCGCACAACACCTTGACGGTGGTTACCGGGGTCTCCGGTTCGGGCAAATCCTCCCTTGCGTTTGACACTATTTATGCCGAGGGGCAGCGGCGGTACGTGGAATCGCTTTCCGCTTATGCGCGGCAGTTTCTGGAGCGCATTGAGAAACCGGATGTGGATTCGATCGATGGCATCGCCCCCACCGTGGCGATCCGGCAGAAGAACACGACGCGGAATCCGCGATCGACAGTGGCGACGGCGACCGAGATTTACGACTATCTGCGGTTGCTGTTTGCCCGTGTCGGGCGCACTTATTGCGTGAAATGCGGCCGCGAAGTGAAAAAAGATACGGTCGATGAAATCGCAGACGCAGTCTTGGCGCTGGATCCAGAGGCGCGGGTGCAGATAGTTTTTCCTTTGCAGCCTGCGGTCGCTGCGGCGCAGGAAGCGGAAAAGAAGCCTGCGCGTGGGCGAAAGCCTGCCAAGAAAGCCGTGGCGCCGGACTCGGGACTTACCGACCAACTCAAGGCCCGGTTGTTCGAGTTGCGCAAGGCGGGCTTTAACCGGCTGTATCAGGCGGGGCAGGTGTTTGAGTTTTCGACGCCGGAATCACTACTGGATATTCGCTTTGATCAGCCGGTGTTTATGCTGGTGGACCGGCTCACGGTTTCGGCGGAGTCGCGATCGCGCATCGTGGATGCGGTGGAGACTGCGTACCGGGAAGCGGGCGAAGTGATTTTCGAACTCCAGGAGAGAGTTGATTCCCTGGCTTCTGCGGGCGAGGGCGCCCGCGCCACACGGGCGTTGCGGTTTGCGCAGCGCTTTGAGTGCAAGAGCTGCAACCTGCGCTATGAAGAACCGGAACCGCGGCTGTTCTCTTTCAACAATCCTTACGGTGCTTGTCCGCGGTGCCAGGGATTTGGCAATACGATCGACTTCGATCTCGACCTCGTCATTCCGGACAAAACGAAATCGCTGGGAGAAGGCGCGGTTGACCCCTGGAACAAGCCCAAGTACCGGCCGGTGTTCACGGATATGAAGCGGTTTGCCAAGCAGGAAGGCATTCCGCTGGACGTGCCTTGGGCAGAACTGGACGAAGCGGACCGGGAGCTCATTCTGGATGGCGACGGAAAATTCCTGGGCGTGCGCGGGTTCTTTCAGTATCTGGAGCGGAAGAAATACAAGCTGCACATCCGAGTGTTTCTGAGCCGCTATCGTGGGTATTCGACCTGTCTAGACTGCCGGGGCACGCGGCTGCGGGTGGAAGCGCGGCAGGTGAAGATCGACGGGAAAAACATCTGCGACGTTTGTGCGATGACGGTGGAGGACGCGGCAAAATTCTTTGCCGGAGTTCAGTTGAGCCCGGAAGAAGCTGAGATCGCCGAGCGGTTGCTGCAGGAGATTCGCGAACGGTTGCGGTTTCTGAATGATGTGGGCCTGGAATATCTGACGCTCGACCGGCTCTCGTCTACGCTTTCCGGGGGCGAAGCGCAGCGCATCCAGCTGGCTACCTCGCTGGGATCGCGGCTGGTGGGGACACTGTATGTTTTGGATGAGCCTTCAATCGGACTGCACAGCCGCGACACGCACCGGTTGATCAAGATCTTGCAAGACCTGCGCGATTTGGGGAACACGATTCTTGTGGTCGAGCACGATCCTGACATTATGCGGACGGCGGATCGGATTCTCGACCTTGGTCCGGGAGCGGGAGAAAACGGCGGCAAGCTGGTGGCTGCGGGAACGTATGAAGAGATCCTGCGCAATCCCGCATCGCTTACGGGACGTTATCTGGCGGAAGATTTGCGCATTCAGATACCAGCGGTGCGACGCCAGCCGGGGCCGCACCAGATCAGGATCAAGGGTGTGCGGGCGAACAACCTGAAAGGTATCGACATCTGCATTCCGTTGGGGATGCTGGTGGCAATTACAGGAGTTTCGGGGTCGGGGAAGTCGACGTTGCTGCATCAGGTTCTGTATCAGGCGCTGGGAGAGGCCAAGAAGCAGCAGAGCATGGGAGCAGCGCGGGGCGCGGCGACGTGGGAGAGCCTGGAGGGCGACCAGTTTATCGACGAAGTGGTGCTCGTGGATCAATCTCCTATCGGGCGGACGCCACGGTCGAATCCGGTGACTTACATCAAGGCGTTTGACGCGATCCGCGAACTTTTTGCCTCGCTTCCGGAAGCCAAGAAGCGCGGCTTTGCTTCCGGGCACTTTTCTTTCAACATTCCTGGCGGACGATGCGAGACCTGCCAGGGCGATGGCACGGTTACGGTGGAGATGCAGTTTCTTGCCGACGTTGAGTTGATCTGCGAAGAGTGCAAAGGGACTCGCTATAAAGCGCAGGTGCTCGAGGTGCGCTACCGCGGGAAGAATATTCATGAAGTGTTGAACCTGACGGTGAAAGAGGCGCTCAAGTTCTTCGCGGAAGCGCCCAAGTTGACCGAGAAGCTGCGAGTGCTCGATGAAGTCGGGTTGGGATACTTGCGGCTGGGGCAATCGGCAACCACTTTGTCAGGAGGAGAAGCGCAGCGCATGAAGCTGGCGGCGCATCTGCAACCTGCGGGTCGTGAGACTGGGCGGCCTTCGGCGGCGCGGCTGGAAGAGGGCCGGCGGCGGCGGCGTTTGCTTTATATTTTTGATGAGCCCACGACGGGGCTGCATTTCGATGATGTCAGCAAACTATTGGCGGCCTTCCGGCGTCTTATCGATGCGGGGGGATCCATTCTGGTGATCGAACATAATCTGGAAGTGATCAAGACTGCGGACTGGGTGATCGATCTGGGGCCGGAGGGCGGATCGCGGGGTGGGAAAATTGTAGGAGTGGGCTCGCCGGAGGCGATCGCAAAGGTGGCCGGCTCTTATACCGGTAAATATCTGGCTCGACTGCTGAACGGGAATAGCGCGGGCAATGGCCACGGAGCGGCCCGGTCCAATGGGAACAGGTAAACTTCTTGCGGGCTTCCTGTTGTTGACGGCGGGCGTGTGCTCGGTAGCGCAGGATGCGAACTTGCCTTCGGAACAGGGTTCATCACAATCTTCGTCCCAATCTTCATCTAAACCCCAGGCTCGCCGGTCGGCTCACCACATTCAGGTGGAGGATGAAGATTCCCCGGCTCAACCCGCCGAGCTTACCCGAGCGGAAAGCGCGATTGAACAGGGGGACTACTCAGCGGCTGAACCTCTGCTTCAGAAATTCCTCGAGCAGCAACCGGCGAGCTATGTGGGATGGTTCGATCTTGGTTTCGTGGAAAATGCTCTGGGCAAGCTCGACGACTCGATTGCGGCTTACCGCAAATCGGTGGCGGCAAAGCCAGACGTTTTCGAATCGAATCTGAATCTTGGGTTGCAATTGGCCAAGACCCGGCAGCCTGAGGCGGAGCAATTTCTGCAGGCAGCGACTCGGCTGAAGCCCACCAGCCACGTGGCCGAGGGCCAATACCGGTCCTGGCTTTCACTTGGGGAGATGATCGAAAAGTCGAAACCTGAGGAGGCGCTTTCGGCCTACCAGCGCGCGGCGGCGCTGCAACCGAAAGAAGCCGAACCGCATCTCTCCGCGGGGCAGGTCCTTGAACAGGAAAACAAGTACGGTGCGGCGGAGCAGGAATACAAGCAGGCGTTGGCTCTCGACCCGCGGTCAACCGATGCAGTCATGGGTTTGGCCAACATCTACATGCGCGGGCGGCGCTTCCCTGAAGCGGAAGAATATTTGCGAAGGCTGCTGGCGGCAAATGCGGATTCGGCTGCTCTGCACATTCAGTTGGGGCGCGTGCTGGCGGCCGACGGCAAGCCCGACGCCGCTATCGCGGAGCTGCAGGCCGGACTTAAGTTGTCGCCGGGTGACGACGCGGCGCAGCGCGATCTCGCGGACGTGTACGTGACCGCTGGAAAAAATGACTCGGCCGAAGCCGCCTACCGCGCCTTGCTGGTTGCGCATCCTAACGAGGCAGAGTTGCATGATGGGCTCGGCAAGGCTCTGCTGTGGCAGAAGAAGTCGCCCGAGGCCCAGCGGGAATTCATCACGACGGTGACGCTGAAGCCCAACTTCGGAGGAGCATACTACGATCTAGCATTCGCGGCCAACGACAATAAAGATTATCCAGTCCTAATTCACGCGTTGGATGTTCGAGCCAAACTGCTGCCGGAGACTCCGATGACATATTTCATGCGGGCTTCGGCGTACGATCACTTGCGGGACTTCAAGAAAGCATCTGCTAACTATCACCTCTTCCTTAGCAACGCCAATGGGAAGTATCCTGATCAGGAGTGGCAAGCGAAGCATCGGCTTATAGCCATTGAGCCGAAGAGATAGCCTGTGGGAAGCCAATGTTGTTGGGGATGGGACATTCACGATTCTGGCGCGCGGCGGCCGCGGGGTTAGCGCTGTCGGCATTGCTGGCGCCTTCGATGATGAGCGGCCGCGAGGAACCGTCGGTCGAAGAGCTGAAGGAACGCGTGGCCAATGTCCCGATCGGCGATCGTCCTGGGTTGTGCATTCATATATCTGAGCGGCAACTGGGTGATGCGGACAAGCTGTATATCGCCGGCGACAGCGCGAAGGGGCAGACAGCGCTAGGTGACGTGGTCGCTTATTCTGAGTTAGCTCGCGACTATGCGATTCAGGCGCACAAGCACGAAAAGCAGAGTGAGATCGCCATTCGCAAGATGGTGCGCAAGCTCAACGACATGAATCACAGCGTCGCGCACGAAGACCAGGCACAGATACAGAGCACGATTGACCGGCTGCAGAAGGTTCGGGACGATCTGCTGGTTGCCATGTTTCCGAAAGTGGACAAGAAGAAATGAGGATCTGCAGATTTCGGGTTTGCGTTGGTTTAGGGTTGTTCGTGTTGATGGCTGCGATTGCCGCGGGTCAACGGCGCCGGGATCCCTTCACCCAGCCTGAGATTGACCAGATCCGCGACGTCAGTTGGGAACCCGAGCAACGGCTGTCGCTTTACGTAAAGTTTGCCCGGGCGCGCCTGGTTGCGATGGAACAGATGCGCAACGATCCCAAGGCGAAGGACCGGCCGCTGCAAACGCATGACAAGCTGGATGACTTCCTGCTGATCTATGACGAATTGAACGACAACATCGAGACCTATATCGATCGCAAGAATGATATTCGCAAACCGTTGAAAGTGATCATCGACGCCGACACCGAGTTCCAGGCCAAACTGCTTGCGCTGAAGGACGCAGCCGGGGTCTCTGCGGAAGAGGCCAAGCAATATGAATTTGTTTTGACTGAGGTCCTCGATACGGTCGATGGATCTGTCGAAGACCATCGCAAACTGCTGGCGGACCAAGAAGACGCAGCGAAGCACAAGAAGAAATTCGCTTCGAGGACGGCCGCCGACAAGTCTGAGTGAACGGTTGGGGCGCTCGGCTCAATGGCCGCCACTCGCGCATATGCGAATCACTCTCATGCTAATCTGGGCTCACCGTGCGTGAGGGACTGCTCGACATTTTTCATGAGGAACACCGGCAGTTGAGGCCCGGCGCTGCGGCGCCTGAGCTGAGGGTCGAGTTTTTCGCCTTCGCGAACGTTAACAACACCATTCGCTTGCGCGAAGGCAGACTTCTGGTGAGGCTCTCCGATCTGCTGGAAGGCGCGCCTGACGCGGTTGTGCGGGCCATTGCCCATATCCTACTGGCCAAGATGTACCGCAAGCCGATCGATCGCGGCCACGCGGCCCGATATCGAAAATATGTAGCCAGCCGCGAAGTGGTGAGCAAGGCACACCTGGTGCGGCAGATGCGGGGACGCAAGCGGCTGCATTCTCCGAAGGGCCACGTCTACGATCTGGATGCTGTGTTTGAGGATCTGAACCGGCGCTTCTTTCATGGATTGCTGGGCCGGCCGCGCATGAGTTGGAGTCCGACTAAGACCCGACGCATCCTCGGGCATTACGATCCGGCTCACAATGCAATTGTCATCAGCCGCATCTTTGATCAGTCTTCTGTGCCTCGCTACGCGGTCGAGTACATCGTTTACCACGAGATGCTGCACTTGAAGCATCCAGTGCGGCTGCGCGGTAGCCGGCGGTGCGTGCATTCGGCGGAGTTTCAGGCTGAGGAGAAGTTGTTTCCGCGGGTGGAGGAGGCTGAGGCGTTTTTGAAGCGGTTGTGATACCTCACATAAACAGCTCGTGGATATCGCCATTACGCCCGCTGAGCGCACCGCGATCCCCACCTAATCCCAGATTTCCCCGTGCGCTGCCGATCACGCGCGTTTGCGACTCGGCGGATTGACGGCCCCGGCGCTGGCGGCATATCCTTGAAGTTGAAATTGAAATTCATTTTCAAGATCGTTTTCAGGATCGTTTCCTGGAATCCAGGTCGCTTATAGATGCTTCAGGCTTTCATTATCACGCTGCGCGAAGGGGTTGAGGCGGCCCTGATCGTCGGCATCACGCTGGCCTATCTGGCGAAGATTGGGCGGAATGATCTGCGCAAGGCGGTCTATGCCGCGCTGGGCGCTGCTTTCCTTGGCAGCATCGGCGTGGCCGTGGTGATCTCCCGGCTGAACTGGAACGAAGATGTTTTCGAAGGCTGGATCATGCTGACCGCCGCCTTCTTCGTCATGACCATGGTTATTTTCATGATGAAGACGGGGCGCAAGCTGAAAGGCGAAATCGAGGGCAAGGTCGGCCTGCTGGCGGGTAACGATGCCTGGGTGGGCCTGTTCTTCTTTGTGTTTCTGATGGTGCTGCGCGAAGGCGCGGAGACCGTGCTGATCCTTTCCGCCGTCTCTCTGAACTCCACCGAGTTGATGAGCTTTCTGGGCACGCTGCTGGGTTTGATCGCAGCCATTGCTTTCGGCGTGATGTTCGTAAAGGGTAGTGTGCGGATTAACCTGCAGAAGTTTTTCCGGGTGACGACGGCGATCCTGTTGTTGGTGGCGTTGCAGTTAGTGGTGGCGGGCCTGCATGAGCTGTCGGAGAGCGGAGTGATCGCCTCGTCCAAGCGCGAGATGGCTATCATCGGGCCGATCGTCCGCAACGATCTTTTCTTCTTTGTCACGATTATTGCGCTGGCTGCGCTGATGGTGTTGTTCGATGCCAAACGGCGCCAGCCTGTTTCCGAACCCGCTTCGGCGGCGGAGCGGCGCAAGGCAACCTGGACGGCTCGCAAGGAGCGCTTGTGGATGGCTTCCGTCTACAGCTTCTCGTTCGTGTTTATTGCGCTGGTCACGGCCGAATTTATTTATGCCAAGAGCGTGAGCGCGCTGTCGCCGGCTACAGAAGTTAGTTTCACGAATGGTCAGGTGAAGATTCCGCTGACACAGGTTGCGGATGGCGATTTGCACCGCTACGAGGCGCAGGAGAACGGCACGGAGATTCGATTCTGGCTCTATCAGAAGCCGGACGGCAAGGTAGCCACGGTTTTCGATGCTTGCGAGATCTGCGGTGCGGTTGGTTTCTACAAGTCGGGCAACTTAGTGGTTTGCAAGAACTGCGCCGCGCCGATCAATCCGCAGTCGGTCGGCGCGAAGGGTGGATGCAATCCCGTGCCGCTCAACGCGACCCAAACGGCTGACTCCGTGATTATTCAAGAGGCGGACATCGCGGCCGGTAGCCGCATGTTCGAGAAGCAGTAGCGGATGTTTGCCCGGCTCGTCTACGAGTCCTTTCGTCGCCAGAAGCGGCGCAAGCTGCTGGCCGGCGCGGCAATCACACTCGGTGTGACTGTGGCTACGGCGATGATCGCGGTCGCCACCGACATCGGCGACAAAATTAATCGTGAGCTGCGGACCATCGGCGCGAACCTGCTGGTCACTCCCCAGGAAGACACGCTTGACGTGGAAATCGGCGGCGTGAACCTGAAGCCGCCAAGCGATGGCGCTTTCCTGAGCGAAGCCGACCTGCCGAAGATTAAAGGTACTTTCTGGCATAACAACATCACTGGATTTGCGCCCATGCTGCCGGTGAATGTTACGCTGCAGCGGGACGGAGGTACGGAAAATCTTACTTTGCTCGGAACTTACTTCGCCAAACAGGTTTCGGTCGGCAAGGAAACATTCATGACCGGGGTGCGATCAACCCATCCCTGGTGGAGAGTTTCGGGAGCGTGGCCGGATGACAGTTCCCGCGACGTTCTGCTCGGAGAGCGGCTGGCGGCACGGCTTTCGGAGCGGCAGGGTGATGAAGTTACGGTCTCCGGCCGCAAGTTACACGTCAGCGGAATTCTCTCGACCGGCGGCAGCGAAGACGACCAGATCATCGCGCCGATTGCGCTCGCTCAGGAGATTATCGGCAAACCGGGGGCGGTTCGGCGCGTTTATGTGAGTGCGATCACCAAGCCCGAGGACGCTCTGGCCCGCCGCGATCCTAAGAGCATGTCTGGCCCGCTTTATGACCGCTGGTACTGCTCGCCGTATCCGCAGTCGATTGCGTTTCAGTTGCAGGAAGCGATTCAGCATTCGCACGCCGAACAGATTCGACAGGTGGCGCAGAATGAAGGCGCGGTGCTGACGCGCATCGAAGGACTAATCTTTCTGATCACACTGGCCGCGCTGTTCGCCGCTGCGCTGGCGGTTTCTGCGGCGATGGCTACAGCCATTTTTGAGCGGCGCGCAGAAGTGGGACTGATGAAGGCTCTGGGCGCGGGAAGGCTCGCAGTTGCCTGCGTCTTCTTTGCCGAAGCGACCTTGCTGGCTTTGATCGGCGGCTTCGTGGGCTTTGCTGCCGGTGGTTTGCTGGCGCATCAAATCGGCCGGTCCATTTTCGACTCGCAGATCACAATTCCTCCGGTGCTTCTGCCCGTGATTCTGCTGATTGCGGTGATCGTTACATTCGCGGGAAGCGCTGTCGCTATCCGCCAGGCGGTAAGGCTCGACCCTGTATTCGCATTGCGAGGCGAACTGTGAGCCTCTCGCGTTCTGCCAAGGACGTTGCCGCCAGCCGCACGCGGTCACCGCATACTTCGATGTTTCTTCGGATGCTGGTGCGTGCCGCCGTGCTCCGCCGGGGACGCGCACTCTCAGCGCTGTTTGCCATGGTTGTGGCCGCCGCCGTCACTACCGCGATGCTGAATCTGTTCGTCGATGTGCAGGCCAAGCTGCGGCGCGAGTTTCGCAACTACGGCGCGAACATCGTCCTGGTGGGCAGGGACAGCGATTCCCTTCCCGCCGATGCTCTCGCGCGAGTGGAGTCAGTGCTTGCCGGTCGCGGTGTGGTCGCACCTTTTGCGCTAGTAGTGGCGCGAACCGGCGATGGACAGCCGGTTGTCGTGGCGGGCACAGACTTCGATCGAGTTCGGCAACTTGACCAGTGGTGGTCGGTGAGCCAATGGCCTTCTGCGCCGCAACAGGCGCTGGTCGGCGTGCGTGCCCTTGCCGTCGTATCACCGAAGAACCAGCCTTTCGATCTTAGCTTTCAGGGACGCACGATTCGCCTCACCTCTACAGGAACAGTGCGCACCGGCGCTGCCGAGGACAGTCGCATCTATGTTTCCCTGGCGGACTTGGTTTCCTGGACTGGCGTACAAGCTTCGACAATCGAAGTCGCTGCCACCGGGTCGCCGGAAGAGATCTCGGCCATCATGCACCAGCTTGAGCAGGCGATCCCGGCCGCCGATGTACGCCCGGTGCGGCAGATTATGGAAGGCGAAGCGCGTGTTCTGGGCAAGACTCGGGCCACGCTGCTGGCCGCTGCGGCGCTTATTATTCTGACGGCTGCGTTGTGCGTGCTCTCCACTCTGATGGGATGGGTTTTCGACCGGCGCCGCGATTTCGCCATCATGAAGGCGCTGGGTGCTTCCGATCGCTTGTTGAATGGCTTTTTCGCTGCGGAAGCGGCAGCGCTGGGCGCGAGTGGAGCAGTGATCGGATTTGTTATTGGCATCGGCATCGCGGCATGGATCGGCCGGGTTAACTTCCATGCTCCCGTGGTGCCACGTTTCAGTGTGCTCCCGTTTGTTCTGGCTGGTAGCATAGTAGTGACGTTGCTTTCGGCAGTTCTCCCGATCTGGCTGTTGCGCCGGGTGCAGCCGGCGGTCATCCTGCGGGGAGAGTGAAATGATCGAGATCAAGAATGTGACCAAGCTCTATCCCGCCCAGGCTGCGGGCAATGAGCCCGCGAAGGGAGAGCAGAGCGGCACGATTCACGCGCTCGATGACATCTCTCTGCACGTGGCGCGGGGCGAATGGCTCTCGATCATGGGCCCGTCTGGATCGGGGAAATCGACGCTCGTGAATCTGATCGGTTGCCTTGATCGCCCGACATCCGGCGAAATCTGGCTCGACGGTCAGAACGTGGCCGGCATGTCGTCGGCGGACCTGAATCGTGTGCGCGCGGAGAAGATCGGATTTATTTTTCAACAATTTCACCTCATTCCCTTCCTCACCGCTCTCGAGAACGTCATGCTGGCACAGTACTTCCACAGCATGACCGATGAGAAAGAGGCGACGGAAGCCTTGGCCCGCGTGGGCCTGGGCGACCGTGCGAAGCACTTGCCCTCGCAGCTTTCCGGCGGCGAGCAACAGCGAGTCTGCATCGCACGGGCCTTGATCAACGATCCAAAGATCATTCTGGCGGATGAGCCCACCGGTAACCTCGATGCGATCAACGAAGAGATTGTGCTTCGCCTGCTGCGCGAGTTTCACCAGCAGGGGCGGACAATCGTCATGGTCACGCACGACCCGGTAGTGGCGCGCCTCGCCGACCGGCGTATCGAATTCCATCACGGCAAGATCGAGTCGCAGGAAGTGTTTGCGATGGCCGACGAAGAGCAGTTCGACGAAGTGCTCGAAGAATTGTGGGTTCTGGCCGAGCACGGCGAGATTGCAGAAGTCGAACGCATGGAAGTACACGGAGCGCTGCCGGTGAGTCTGGCGATTGAGAAGATGATTCAGATGGGATTTGTGCTCTCCGCGCCGCACCCGCCTCATCCGCACGATCACAAGCCATTCGTGAATCCCTGCCATGATGCGCTCAAACCCGTTGCCGCTTCCATCGGCGATGGCACTTTGATTGTGGAACTCACGCCTCGCGGGCGCGAGCGCGCGGGTAGCATCATCCGCCGCCATCGATTGGCCGAGCGTCTTTTTACTGACAGCCTAGCGATGGACAGCGAATCGGAAATCGAGCAGCAAGCCTGCAAGTTCGAGCACATCCTCTCGCTCGAGGCGACCGACAAGATCTGCACTTTCCTCGGGCATCCTCGTACCTGTCCGCATGGTGCGCCGATCCCGCCGGGGCTGTGCTGCGGAAGAAACTCCGAGTTCGCTGAATCTGCGCTTTCCCGCTCGGCGGCTACCAAGCACTCCTAGCTCCTCCCAGGAACATTTCTTGTTATCTCTGATTGTCGTTCACCGCTCTTCCGCGCTGCTATGATCGTGATGCGCTTTTATCGACATGACTCAGCGGCGGCCCACCATCGGCGTATTTGATTCCGGCTTCGGCGGACTGACCGTCCTTAAAGCGTTACTTGAACTAATTCCCGATGCCGATTACCTCTACTTTGGAGATACTGCCCGCCTGCCTTACGGTTCGAAATCGGTCGAAACGGTGGCGCGTTACGCCGTCGAAGCTGCGCACTATCTCGAGGCTCACGGAGCCCAGTTGCTGGTCATCGCATGCAACACGGCCACCGCACTCGCTCTCGACCGCATTACGGCAGCGGCGCACGTGCCGGTGGTTGGCGTGGTCGAGCCCGGGGCCGAGGCTGCCGCTTCCGTCAGCAAGAACAAGAAAGTCGTTGTCATCGGCACTGAGGCCACGGTCAGCAGCCACGCTTACCAGAAAGCTCTTGAGGCGCATGGGCTTGAGGCGCGCGAGAAGGCTTGTCCGATGCTGGTCCCGCTGATCGAAGAGGGATGGGTCGAGCATCCTGTCACCGAGCAGGTCGCTCGCATTTATCTGAGTGAGGGCTTTGCTGGCGGCTTTGACGACGCGGACGCCCTGGTTCTTGGCTGTACTCACTACCCGCTGCTCAAGCCGCTTCTGCATCGCGTGGCGCCTCCGCATGTCAGCATTGTGGACTCCGCCGAATCCACGGCTCGGGCGGTCACCGACTGTTTGGAGAGGCTACTCCCGCTGACCCGGGCCGTTCATGAAGAACGGCGGAAGGTTCCGCGCCTCAAGTTCTTCGCGACCGATTCGGCGGAGAAATTCCGGCGACTGGGCGAGCGCTTCCTGGGACATCCTATTGAGGATGTTCAGCATGTGGACTTGAAGGAATAAAAAGAGCAGCCGATTCGTCTTTGCCCGCAAGGTTCGGATAGCGTGTTCCGGCATTGCAGAATTACTGTGTCCGGGCGGCGCTCTGATTACTCAAATCAAGATATCTGGGCCGACCTGAAGAAATGCATCCCCTCGACAACATCATCTGGAAGGCACTAACCACGCGGCAGGCTGAGTTCGCGGAGTCCTTTAAGCAGGTCCGTAGATTTATGCCCGAGGTCTCTCCGTTGGCTGCGTTTCCTGAACCGACTCCTGAGGGCTATGAATCGCTCGCGGGACTGGTAGACACCGGCGCGACGGTTGGATTGTTTCTAGAGGCGCCCTACGAACCGCACGCCGGCTGGAGTTTTCTCGCCGGTGCCCCGATGCCGGAGATGGTTTACGAAGGCGCCGGCGTTCCCGCACAACGGTCGTCTTCAGATCCGGAGATCGTTGAACTTGGCGACCGGGACTCGCCGGAGATGATGGCTCTTACGGCGCTGACCAAGCCCGGCCCTTTCGGCAAGCGCACTCACGAACTGGGGACATACCTGGGGATTCGCCGCGATGGAAAGCTTGTTGCCATGGCGGGCGAGCGCTTGAAGATTCCCGGCTACACCGAAGTGAGCGCGGTCTGCACGCACCCCGAGCACACAGGCCACGGTTACGCCCGCATCCTGATGGCCGAGGTGATGCAACGCATCTGCAGCCGCTGGGAAACTCCAATTCTGCACGTTCGCGAAGATAACGTGCGCGCGATTGAGCTGTATGAGAGGCTGGGCTTTAGACAACGCGTGCTGCTGCACTTTGCAGTCTTGCGGAAGGAGTAGGTGCTGGGAACTGAGAGCTGAGCGTCTCAGTACAGATGGAAATCGACTTCGACAGCCATCTCGACCTTCACCGGATGGCCATCCTTCATCCCTGGCTCAAAGCGCCAGGTCTTGACTGTCTCGAGAGCCTTTTCGTCCAATCCCATGCCCAACGAGTTCACCACTCGAAGGTTGGTGGGGCGGCCGTCGGTATCGACCACAATCATCAGCGTGCAAACTCCCTGGTATTTCGCTTTGCGGGCTTCCTCGGAGAACTCAGGATCCGGCGAGAAGATTGGCCGCGGTGGAGTCACTCCCCTACCGGCGCGGTAAACACCGCCGCCAATACCCTTATCTTCACCTGGGCCTACGCCACGCCCGTTTCCAGGACCGACGCCTCCTCCGTTGCCCTCGCCTATTCCGCTGTTTGACCCAGTCCCGTTAGATGGAATGACCGCGGTGGATTTCGGGTCGCCAAGGTTCGGCATGTTATTCATCGCCGTCACCTTAATATCGGGCGGCACCATCACCGTGGGCTCAACTGCCAACTTCGGATTTGGATTTCGGATCACCGCCTCGGGAGGCGCGAGCTGCGGCTTCATCGAGAACTTGGGAAGCTTTCCCTGGGATGCCTTAAGCACATCGCGATCACCGCCGCCACCTCCGCCACCAGCCTGGGTCTTAGCCGGCTTCAGCGGGATGAAATCGCCGGGATCGATCAACTCAGTCACCGCTGGCTTGGCCTCGATCTTAGTCACCATCCGGCGTCCGAGGATCGTCGCTCCGATAATCAAGGCGATCACGATGACGTGGGCAACCGTCGAGCCCAGAGCGCCATTCTTTTTGTAGTTGTAGAAGCCCCAAATATCCTTCACCGGGATGGGCTTCGATTCCAGCTTCAGCGGCGGAAGTTTCTTGGGAAAGAAGAACTCGTCCAGACCGCGAAAAAGCGACTTATACAGCGGTTCAAACGTGTCAGGGGCCAGCAGCAGGTGAAGCTCTGGCTCGTCAGCAGCTTTCGGAGCGACGTTCGGATTGACTTCGGTTGATGCCATTGTTCCCGGGTTCGGAGTTCCGTTTGTGGGGTGGTGAACGAACTTTTCTGACCGATCTATCCTGATGGAGACGTCTCCCCTACACAGATGATCCGTCTTTCCAACGAGTTGCCTCTATATTTCTTCTCTACTTTTCATAATTGGATCGGGCTGCCCCACGGGTAACGTCAAGCTCCCCGAACCTTGGCTTCTACCTTGAAATTGTACCCCTTCTGTCTCGCTTTACGAAGTGTATTTCGAGAGCCAGCCGTAAATGTATTGTCAGCCGCCCGCGCCACTAAACAAACTGGTTCCCCCGTTATTCGCCCGGCCATGTCCGCGACTCCCGTGCGCATGGACGTTCCCGCCGTTGATCCCGGTATAATGAGAGGATTCAATCATTTGGGAGAATCCAACCGAGTGCCGTTCGACCTGAAAGCTACCATCAACTTGCCTAAAACCGCCTTCCCCATGAAGGCCAACCTGCCCCAGAACGAGCCCAAAATGCTGGCCCGCTGGGAGCAGATGGGAATCTATGAGCGCATCCGGAAAGCTCGTAAAGGCGCCGACAAAGGCACCTACATTCTGCACGACGGCCCGCCCTATACCAGCGGCCCCATCCACATGGGCACGGCGCTGAATAAGTGTCTGAAGGACTTTATCGTTAAATCGAAGACCATGGCGGGATTCGACGCGCCCTACGTGCCGGGTTGGGATTGTCACGGCCTGCCCATCGAGATCAAGGTAGACAAAGAGCTTGGCGGCAAGAAGCTGCAGATGCGTCCGATGGACGTCCGCGCGGAATGCCGCAAGTACGCTCAGAAGTTCCTTGATCTGCAGCGCCAGCAATTCAAGCGGATCGGCGTCTTCGGCCGCTTCGACCGGCCTTACGCCACGATGAATCCGCAGTATGAATCGGTCGTCTTGTCCACGTTTTTCTCCTTCTACGAAAACGGCTTCGTTTACAAAGGCCTGCGCGCCGTGTACTGGTGCATGCACGACGAAACCGCGCTCGCAGAAGCCGAGGTCGAGTACGAAAATCACACCAGTCCAACGGTGTGGGTGAAGTATGCATTACTCGATGATCCCGCAAAGATTGACGCGGCGCTGGCGGGCCTAGTCGGAAAGAAGAAAGTTTCAACCATCATCTGGACCACCACTCCGTGGACTTTGCCAGCGTCCATGGCGGTTGCGTTCCATCCCGATGAAGAATATGTCGCACTCGAGTCCGGCGGCGAAGTGTACATCGTTGCTTCGAAGCTGGCTAAAGATGTTGCGGAGAAATGCAATCTTTCCGATCCGCGCGAGCTCGCCCACTTCCCTGGTCGCAAACTCGAGCACCTGAACTTCCAGCATCCGTTTCTCGACCGCAAGATCCTCGGCGTGCTGGCCGAATACGTGACCATGGATACGGGAACCGGTGTGGTGCACACCGCGCCTTCGCACGGCGCCGAAGACTTTATCACCGGCGTCAAGTACGGTCTCGATGCCACCAGCAACGTCGACGAAAAAGGAATCCTGCGCAACGGCTTGCCGGAATACACCGGCAAACGCGTCTGGGAAGCGAATCAGCCGATCATCGACCTGGTCAAGAGCCGCGGCGCTCTGCTGCATGCGGAGAAGACTGAGCACTCCTATCCGCACTGCTGGCGCTGCCATAATCCGGTGATCTTCCGCGCGACCGAGCAGTGGTTCATCTCGATGGAAACGCCCATGCTCTTCCTTTTCCGCCCGGGAGACACTCTGCGCACACAGACGCTCGAAGAGATCAAGCACGTGAAGTGGGACCCGGCGTGGGGCGAAGAACGGCTGTCGAACATGATCGCCATCCGCCCGGATTGGTGCATCTCGCGGCAGCGCGTGTGGGGCGTGCCGATTGCAGTTTTTCTCTGTGAGAGCTGCGGCAAGCCGCTGAATGACCACGCCATCAATCGCAAAGTCGTCGAGCTCTTCGCCCGCTCCGGCGCCGACGCTTGGTTCACGTCGGAGTCAGACACAATACTTCCATCTGGCACAAAGTGCCCGCACTGTAACGGCACTAAGTTCGAAAAAGAAACTGACATCTTCGACGTCTGGCTCGAATCTGGCGCGAGCTATCTGGCGTTAATCGCCGACGAACCCTCATATCCCTGGCCGTCCGATCTTTACCTCGAAGGTGGCGACCAATACCGCGGCTGGTTCCAGTCGTCTCTGCTGTGCGCCATGGGCACGCACGGAACGCCGCCCTACAAGGGCGTAGTCACGCCAGGGTGGACGCTCGACGAAAAAGGCCAGGCCATGTCGAAGTCGCGGGGCAACGACGTGGACCCCGTCGATATCGCCGATCGAATGGGAGCAGAAGTGGTGCGACTCTGGGTAGCATCGGTCGACTTTCGCGAAGATGTGGTTGGCTCAGAGCGGCTCATGCTCACGGTCGCGGAGAACTATCGCAAGATTCGAAATACCTTCCGCTACATCCTCGGCAATCTCGGGGACTTCGATCCCCAAACGGATGCCGTTCCTTTCGCAACCATGGAAGCCCTCGACCAGTACATGCTGCGCCAGACCTGGTCTTTCGCAACCGACGTGCGGAGTTCGTACGACGACTTCGCCTTCCACAAGATCTATCATCGCCTGAACCACTTTTGCATCGTCGACCTGAGCGCTTTCTATTTCGACGTCCTCAAAGACCGGTTGTACATCTCCGCTCCGAAATCGCAACGCCGCCGCAGCGCTCAGACTGCGATCTGGCGCATTGGAGAAGCGCTAGTGCGCTTGCTCGCTCCCATCATGAGCTTCACCTCAGAGGAGGTTTGGGATTACCTGCCCAAGCTTGCGGAGCGGGGCGAAAGCGTGCACCTCGCACTATTTCCATCGGCGACTGAGATCTTGGGGTATGCGAACGATGACGCCAGCAATGTCTCTGAGTCCGGCAAAGGGGACGATAAAACCGCCGCGGAATGGTCCACGCTGCGTGCAGTGCGCGACGAAGTGCTCAAAGCGCTCGAAGAAGCCCGCAACAATAAACTGATCGGCACCGGCCTCGAGGCTCAGGTTACCTTGACTGCTCCCGACCCGGTCTACTCGGTGCTGGCTCGCCACGCGGACGATCTTCGCTACCTCTTTATTGTCTCTGCCGTGACGCTGGTCCGGGGTCCCGGCAACGGTACCGGACAGGTCCATGTCAACGTGAAAAAGGCGGACGGAGCGAAGTGCGAGCGCTGCTGGAATTATTCAACCCGTGTTGGCGAAGACAAGAAGTATCCCACGGTCTGCGAGCGTTGCAGCGCTGTGCTGAAAGAGCTGGAAGAATCCCCTAGCTGACGCATCGCTTACCTCTAGCATTCTCGAGAACTGTATAATCCCACCGGGTCGAGTGCCCTGTGAACTGGCGAAAGCTACGAACGTTCTTGCTGACCGTGCTGGTTCTGTCCCTGATCCCGGCCACCCGTTATTATCAGATCGACCTGCCTCTGCTACGTTTTCTGCGGGGCTCGCGCCACGTCGATCCTTTGTCACTTCAGCTGGCGGGAGAGTTCGTCGAGAACAATCTTGGCACTGAGCAGGATCCGGATGGCTCGGTCACCGTGCGCATGATCGCACAGCAATACCTGTTCATCCCGCATTGCGTTCTCGTCCCGGCTGGAGTTCCCGTTCATCTCCGCATCACCAGCGCCGACGCGGTGCACTCGCTTACCTTCGATGGCACTGACTATAAAGTTAAGGTCTTGCCCGGAACCATCAGCGAGGCACAACTTCAGTTTCCACATCCGGGCGAATACAAAATGCCGTGCCGCGAATTTTGCGGAGCGGGGCATTATGCCATGCGGTCCGAGTTGAAAGTCGTTCCTCGCGAACAGTTCCCTGTTTTACAGCCGGAAGAAAGGGGAAATTGTGCAGCGCACTAGAGGGTTCCCACGTTTCGGAGGAAGTTCGCCGTGGCAGCTCAGCGCGGCGATTGCGTTGGCGGTAATCCTGGTTGCCGGGACGGCCGCCAGTGCGCTCTTGCTCCAGGCGCGAGCCAATCCGCCGGATCGAGTTCCGTCGTATGTGGCATGGACGCCGGAAACGCTAGCCGCGGCCTCGCGCGGAGACGCTTTTCGCGGGATGCTCCTCGCCAGGCGTTGCGACCATTGTCACGGAGCGGAAGGCTTCAGCGCCGTTGGTTATACGCCGAACCTAGCAGGCATCGATAGGCTCGCAATCTGGAAACAGCTGGAGGACTTTCGGTCTCAAAAGCGGCTATCCCGCGAGATGAACCCGATCGCGGAGTCGCTTTCGCCCAGAGACGTAGCGGACGTGGTTGCCTATTACGCCAAGCTGCCCGCGTTTGGCGATCCTCACGACAAGCGAATCTTTCCGCAGTCGCGGCCTGATCCCGGTCGTGCCGGCATCGCATCGCGCTTGGTTTCATTTGGAGATGGAGAACGCGGCATTCCGCCGTGCCAGGCTTGTCACGGTCCAGTCGGCTATCGCCCTGGGGCTCCCTTGCTAGTCAACCAGAATGCCGAATACGTGTTGAACCAACTGGAAGCGTTCGCGAGCGGCGGCCGCGCCAACGACATCAACATGCCGATGCGCACCATCGCGGGGTTGCTCACGGAAGATGAACGGCACGCCCTGGCGGAATATTACGGAGCGGGCCTGGGACTCGAGCCCGCAAGTTTGACTGCGCCGAAGTAGGCCGCGGACCTGGCAGTAATGGATGCGCCCGGGTTTAGGTCTCTCGTGCAGCAGGCCAAGGGCGCGCTGGCTTAGTCGCTGTCAGCTTTTAGTTATCTGAATTCTTTGTCATTCCGAGCCGCTCGCAGCCGCGCAACGCGCGGAGAGAGCGAGCGAGGAATCTGCTTTTCTGCTGGTGGAGAGAGAACAGCGGATTCCTCACCGCTGACCCAGTGCGCAATGACAAGTGGTTTGCCGAAGCCCGGCGCCTTAGCGCAATTCCTCCATGGCCGCCGCCAGCGCTTCCCTGCCCGGCCGCGTCACCGATTCCGGCAGCGTAGCCAGTGGCTCATCAACCATATTCAGCATGTCAAGGAAGCTGGGCGCCTTGGTGTTCACGTAAAACAGTCCGGTCAGAACTTCGCCCCGGTCGTGCGCCTCCGAGAGTCGCGTCATGGCTGCGATCCGGTTAGTTGGGTCATAGTCTTCCTCGAGCTTGCGCAGTCGCAGGCTGGATCCGTCGTGCATGGTGACGTTGACCGTCGTTCCCGGATCGTACTCGACATCAATTTCTTCGAAGTGCGGCACGAAGCTTATTTCCTGCAAAGTTTCTTCGTGATCCTTCACATATTTGTAGGACTTGGTCGAGCCCTCGTGATCGTTAAATGTGACGCAGGGCGAAACCACATCGAGCATCACGGTGCCGTGGTGCGCGATCGCAGCTTTCAACATGGCGCTCAACTGCTTCTTGTCGCCGGAGAAAGATCGTCCGACAAACGTCGCGCCCAGCTCAATCGCTAGCCCGCAGGTATCAATCGGAGGCAGATCGTTCATCACGCCCGATTTCAGCTTCGACCCCAGATCGGCGGTGGCTGAAAACTGGCCTTTGGTCAGTCCGTAAACGCCGTTGTCTTCAATAATGTAGATGAGCGGAAGATTGCGGCGCATGAGGTGAACAAACTGTCCGATGCCGATCGACGCCGTGTCGCCGTCGCCGCTCACGCCCAGCGCAATCAGATTGCGATTGGCAAGCATCGCGCCGGTGGCTACCGACGGCATGCGTCCGTGCACCGAGTTGAAGCTGTGCGAACGGTTCATGAAGTAAGCGGGACTCTTCGACGAGCAACCGATTCCGCTCAGCTTCGCCACGCGCTCCGGTTGCACTCCCATGTCATACATGGCCTCGATGATGCGCTCGGAGATGGCGTTGTGGCCGCAACCGGCGCAGAGCGTGGTCTTCCCGCCCTTGTAATCGATTACGGTGAGGCCAATCCGGTTCGTCTTGGGTTCTGCGGCAGGCGTGGTCGCCATCTTACTTACCCTCCATGGTGCTTAATTCGTCGGTCACGGACCGCGCATCAAGCGGCAGCCCATCGAGATGGCTGATGCTGCGCAGCCGCGCAATTAGTTCCGGTTTCAGGTCAAGCTTGAGCAAACTAAGCATCTGCGCGTCGCGGTTCTGTTCCACCACGTAGACGCGATCATGCTGCTCAATAAATTCATGCACTTCACGCGTGAAGGGATAAGCCCGCAGGCGCAGGTAATCGGTCTCAATCGCGTATTCGTTCCGCAGCTGGTCGCGGCTTTCGATGATCCCCCAATGCGACGTTCCATATGCGATGATCCCGATCTTCGCATTCGCTCCCTTAAGAATCTCCGGCCGCGGAACGAAAGACCGTGCGCTCTCGAACTTGCGATTCAGCCGCTCCATGTTGTTTTCGTAATCGTCAGGGCGCTCGCTGTAGTTCGATTTGTCGTTATGACCGCTGCCTCGCGTAAAGTAGGCTGCAGCAGGATGATTCGTTCCCGGCAGCGTGCGGTAGCCTACGCCGTCGCCATCCAAATCCCTATATCGTGCAAAACCGCCAAGCTTGTCCAGATCTGCCTTGCTGAGAACCTTGCCCCGCTTGATCGGCGTCGTCGGATATTCGAACGGATCAGACATCCAGTTATTCATGCCAAGATCAAGATCTGACATGACGAAAACCAGGGTCTGAAACTGCTCGGCCAGGTTGAAGGCATCCGATGCCATACTGAAGCATTCCGCCGCCGAGCAAGGGATCAGCATGATGTTTTTGGTGTCGCCGTGGGAAAGAAAGGCAGTGGAAAGAATGTCACCCTGCGAAGTGCGCGTGGGCAATCCCGTAGAAGGCCCAACGCGCTGGATGTCCCAGATCACGCCCGGAATTTCCGCGTAATAGGCCAACCCGGAAAACTCCGACATCAACGAAATGCCCGGGCCTGCAGTCGCAGTCATGCTGCGCGCCCCCGCCCAGCCGGCGCCAATCACCATGCCAATAGCGGCCAGCTCGTCTTCCGCCTGAACAATCGCAAACGTAGCCTTGCCGTCCGGGCCGATGCGGTATTCCTTCATGTATTCGATCATCGTCTCCACCAGCGAAGACGACGGCGTGATGGGATACCAAGTCACCACAGTGCATCCGGCAAACATGCAGCCGAGAGCCGCAGCCGAATTGCCATCGATGATGATCTTGCCCGCGGTCTTGTCCATGCGCTCGATGTAGAACACTCCGCGCTTCTGCAGGCTGGCCTTGGCATAGTCGAATCCAGCCTGCGCCGCAGCCAGGTTCAGGTTGGCGGCCTTCACCTTTGCAGCAAACTGCTTGCGGATCGCCTTCTCCACCTCGCCCATCTCAATTTCAAGCAACTGCGCGACCACGCCCACATACACCATGTTCTTGACCAGCTTGCGCAGTTTCGCTTCCGGGCAAACGGTTGCGACCAGCTTGTCGTAGGGAACCGAATAAAAAATCAGATCATCGCGCAGCTTGTCGAGAGCCAGCGGCTCGTCATACAACACGGAAGCGCCCGCCGCCAGCGACATCACGTCGTCCTGCGCGGTCTCCGCGTTCATCGCCACCAGGAAATCAATTTCCTTCTTGCGGCCGATGTAGCCATCTTTGTTGGCGCGAATCGTATACCACGTCGGCAGGCCGGCGATGTTCGAAGGAAACAGGTTCTTGCCCGAAACCGGCACGCCCATCTGAAAGATCGCCCGCAACAATACTGTGTTTGAACTTTGCGAACCTGAGCCATTCACCGTAGCAACCTGAATGCTCATGTCATTGACGATGCGCTTGCGCCCCAATTGCCCGCCCGTACCCTGGGGCACGACATCCGTAGTGGCCATCCCTGCACCTTCCTTATGATTTAGCGACAGATGATCCGCACAAAATGATCCGCCCAAATTTCAACTTGGGGGAAACACATTATTATACGGCGACGGCGCTCCCCCAGTACACCAAATCGCCCGCCCAAAGCGGCGAGGAACCTATTTGAGAACGAGGTGCAGAAGGAAGCGAAGAGTACGCGGACTCACTACTCGGTCTTGAAGAACTGCGCAATCGTGCGGAACTTGTCGTATCGTGAAACGAGCAAATCTGCCGGCGGGATTTTCTTCAGTTCCGACAAGTGCTTCTGCAGACTGACATCGAGCAAATTCGCGGCCGCTTCATAATCGCGGTGAGCTCCGCCTTCCGGCTCCGGCACGATATCGTCGATGCAGCCCAGCTCGCTGAGATCCGTGGCGGTAATGCGCATCGCCTCCGCAGCCAACTCCTTCTTGGTGGAGTCCCGCCACATGATGGCGGCGCAACCCTCGGGCGAAATCACTGAATAAA
>Ga0070765_100000447_pt1 | contig 24899 bp, 23 predicted proteins | sample HubBroMetageWFT5_FD_71516 | JGI IMG/M metagenome (GOLD analysis project Ga0070765, IMG submission 71516) | Warmed and freeze-thawed soil microbial communities from the Hubbard Brook experimental Forest, New Hampshire - Hubbard Brook CCASE Soil... | ecosystem: Environmental > Terrestrial > Soil... | reverse complement strand
ATTAAGGTTTAGGACGGAAACGTGCAAATAACTCTTCGCGCAATTCTGGCTCTCTATATAGCCCATCTCTTCACCGATTTTATTTTTCAATCTACTCACTTGGGCAGCAAAAGAAGCGCGGTCACGCGATCGGCTATCTAAAGCACGGCGCGGTCCACTACGTTTGCGCGTTCCTGGCCGCGGCATGTTTTCTGCCCGGTGAAGTAAGTTCGTTGCGTTTTCAGCTTGTAATTATCGCGCTCACTCTCGTCCATCTTCTAATCGACTTTTGCAAAATTCATCTCGCGGAATCACGTCCCGGCACCGACAGCGCTTTCGCTTTCATCGTAGACCAGCTCGCGCACTTCATCACGGTAGTGTGGGCAGCTTGCTTAATCGAGCAGACACCGCTACTAAACGTCGCGCGCGGAATCGTACATCTGCTGCGGCGCCAACCTGATCGCGTCCTGTTTCTTTTGGTCGTGTACGCCACCGTAATCTTCGCCTGTGGCTATCTGATTCGCTTTGCAACGAAGCCCCTGATGCGGCAAGTCCGCCTGGATGCGCCACACACGCACAGCTCCGAAGCTCCGCCACGCGAAACGCCCGCACAGCTCAGCAATGCCGGAATGTACATCGGTTGGCTGGAAAGATTTCTGGTGCTGACTGCACTTTTATTGCATTCGCCCGCCACCGTCGGCCTGATTATTGCCGCGAAATCCGTGGCGCGTTTCCCGCAATTCCATCGCGAACAATTCGCCGAGTACTTCCTGATCGGCACGCTCCTCAGCATCTCTGTGGCCTTCGTTGGCGGAGTAGTGTTGATGAAGGTTTTCTACGGCGCCGAAATACTGCCGCAATAATCCCAAAGCGAAGGCCTCAAGACGCGGGCTGCGCACCAAATAAGAAGAGGACATCCTTCCGCGGCGCGAATGGCACTGCCTCCAAATGTCCCCGCTCTCCGTTTTATTGCTTACCCTGAAAACGCCTTATTTTGCGATGGCGATCGCTTCGTCTAAGTGATGATGCGCCCGATGAAGATGGTCCAAAATCCGCGCTTGCAACCCTCTCGTGGTCGGATTGTCCTCTTCCTTGGAGCAATCACCGATGGCTCGGTCGAGAACTTCGCGTGCCTTGTGCAGTCGTCCCGCCCAGGGCCAGTGCGGGTCCACCGCCGCGTGATCATCCAAGCCTTTTCCGTCGTCAACAGAGGCGACCTTCAATTCATGGATCGCTTCGTCGATGTCGTGAATGGCAGCTTGTTCCTCGGCTCCTAGCGCTCCTCCATTCGGACGTTGCAAAAGCGCTCGCGCGAATCGCATATCCGAAAGTGCATGCATGTAATGCGGATGATGTCCTTGAGCGAACAATTGTTGCGAGGCTACCGGCAACAGAAGAGCCAGTGCCGCCGCGACAAACGAAATTTTAACCAGTGTTTTCATTCGTGATTTCCTCTCAATCGATTTGTAAGGCAAAGGACACACGCCAGGCGCGCCCCATAATGGATTTAACACGAGTTTCCCGCTGAAGTTCTGCGCACTTTCCCCCCGCGTCGTCTCAGAGATAACACCTATTTGCTAACCCAGCGTCCGATCCTTCGTTTTAGTTTTGCCTTTGGTTTCCTTTCAGCTGCGTCCCGCACCCGAGGGATCTCGCCGGCTTGACGCACTTTCCCCTAATTGACACGTAAGGAACTACCAAGCAGAATTCTGTGGAAGGCATTTAGAGGTGGGAATGCGCCAACTTGGGACGCGGCTCTGTTTCGCAATTACTACAGCCTTCCTCGCGGCAATCGCAATTATGCTCAATGCGCCCGTCCGCGCGCAAGACGCCGCAAAAACTTCCCCGTTTCAGCCTGCGCCGCAAGCTAGCAGCCAGCAAGCCTCCAAGACCGTAACCTGCACAGTTGACACTTCGCCGAAAACGCTCTCTGTGCCCATCTCCCATGCGCTCCATCTATACCGCACCGGAAAATTTGACGAAGCAGCCACCGCCTACAACGCCATCATCTCCGCAGGCGGCCCGGACCTGGTCCTTGCTTACACCGGCCTGGCGCGCGTCTATCTCCGCCAGGAAAAAGTGAGCGACGCAGTCGCCGCTGCCAACAGCGCCGTAGCATTAACTCCAGGAAAAACACCCGCCATCACGGCGTTAGGCGAAGTTTATTTCCGCCAGGGAAAATTAAAGCAGGCCGAAGACGCTTTTCTGAATCCGCTGCGCGCCTGCGATGTGGACGCGCGCTCCTACCTTGGCCTCACTCGGCTCTATCGCGCAACGTCAAATTACGAACGCGCCAAAAAGTCGATCGACCAGGCTTACAAACTCGATCCCGATGATCCCGATATCCAGCGCTCCTACATGTACTCGCTTAGCCGCTTTGAGGTAGTTGCATTTCTTCGCGCCTATCTAAGCCGCGAGTCGGACGACGACGCCGAGCATCGCCAGGGGCTCCAGCGCCAATTGGAGCTCCTCGAAGATGAGAGCCAGCAAAAAGCGCCCTGCCGCATCACTTCCAAGGTCACCGCCACGCAAACAAGCATGGAAACTTTGCTTGAAGGTCCCAACCGTTTGCGCGGTTACGGCTTAAAAGTGAAAGTAAACAACGCTTCCGCAAAATTGATGCTCGACACCGGCGCCAGTGGCATCACTATCGACAAGAAAATCGCGGAGAAGGCCGGCGTAAAGAAAATCGCTGAATCCTACTTGCGTGGTATTGGAGATAAGCCGGTCACCGGTGGCTATACCGCCCTTGCGGACACGATCGAAATCGGCGACCTGCAATTCGAAAACTGTTATGTCGAGGTTGTGAATCGCAATTCCGTCCTGGAAGACGACGGCTTGATCGGCGCCGACGTATTCGCGAGCTATCTCGTCGACATCGATTTTCCTAACTCAAAATTTAAACTTAGCCAGCTGCCGCCGTATCCCGACGCGTCGCCAAAAGAAGCTGCGCAGCAAGCCACGCTCGAATCGCAGCCTTCCCATGACGTTCAGCGCCACGATCGTTACATTGCGCCGAACATGAAGGAGTACACCCCGATTTTCCACTTCGGCCACATGCTGTTAATTCCTACACAAGTAAACAACTCGGCGCCCATGCTTTTCGCCATGGATACTGGTTCCTGGGACAACACGATTACTCCGGATGCCGCCCAGCAAGTTACGAAGATTGTCCGGGACACAGATGCGCGAGTTAGAGGATTGAGCGGTGATGTGAAAAATGTTTACGTAGCCGACAAAGCCGACCTGAAGTTCGCCCATTTCAAGCAGGATCGCCAAGACCTGATCACCTTCAGCCTCGACGGCATCAGCAACTCCCTCGGCACGGAAGTTTCCGGCCTGCTAGGTTTCCGCATGCTCTACATGCTCGATATAAAAATCGATTACCGCGACGGCCTGGTCGATTTCACTTACAACGAATCCGGCACCAAGCCCAAACACTAGCCTCACTGCAATTTTGCGGAGATATTGGCCCACAACCCTCCCATATCACCGAAGGAGGGCTTGCACTGAACGCGATCGGGCCCATTGATCCCTGCAACCCAGGGGCGTTTTATTCCGGAACATTGGAAAACGTCGACGGATCGATCCTCATGTTGTATCCGATCCAGCCAATCGCCAAGGAAAAGACTGCCACCGTGGCCGTGAAATACTTGGCGTTCTGACCCTAAAGTTTCTCCGTGCATCGGCTGCGCTGGCGGTTGTAAGTCCGCCTCCTTGGACAAAGGCAGCTCAGGCTACGGATCAACGTGCGATGGCCTCTACGAAAGTCCAGCAAGATAAGCCCGCGGCGCAAACGCTTTTTCGCCGACGAACTGTCCGCCCATGATCCGTACCGTGCATCCGCGCTCCGCATCACTCGCGTCAAGGATTTGCACTCGCGTCCCGCAATTCACCAGAAGAAGTTTTTCACCCGCGACCAAGAGAGAAATCCCCAGGTCGTCCTTAGCTGTTTCGCAGGCGGACATTTCAACAAGAATCTCTTCGCTGATCGGAAGCAGCACGTAGTTGCGGCCAGCTTCGTCGCAGATCACTGCAATTTGTCCCACCCATTCAGGGCGCGGCGACCCAGCAGCAATCGGTTTGTTTTGAACAAGAGCCTCAGCCGTCGTCCTCGTGTCCGGCTCACTCCTTTCCACTGTTCCAATGAAACGGTAACCACGCCGTGGCAGTGTCTCGATGAACCGCGGCTTCTTGTGCGAATCGCAAAGCGCGCGCCGCAGCGTCTGGATCGCCGCATTCATACCGTGCTCGAAATCCACAAAGGTGTCCGCAGGCCACAGCCGCTCTTGCAATTCCTTGCGTGTAAGTAATTCGCCAGGGCGTTCAAGCAGCAAAGCGAGAATCTGAAATGGTCGCGGAGGCAGATGGATCTTCAAGCCGTGCTTGCGGAGCTCTCCCGTGCGCAGATCAACATGGTAGGCGTCGAAGCGAAGCCCACCCTCAGATGGAATCTCATCGTGCATAGCAAGAGCCGGGAAATGCATACTAACCCGCCTCCCGTCGGAAACTCAACCTTCGCACCCTGAGCCTTGTAAGGCTAATACCATCAGTCGTTTAGACATATACCTTTTCTTTACCTCTAAATTATCTCCCGTGCATTGAGCAACTTCTGCTTTTAGACGACACTGCGCGTGCAATGAGAAACGAAATGAAAATTCGAGTTCGAAGATTAGAAGGGGAAAAGGAGACGATCATGAAAATCACGAGCGTGGTGAAAGTTTCAGTGTTCGCAGCAGCGCTGGGTTTTGCAGCCCTATTGCCAGCGACGGCGCGCGCGCAAGCTGACGCAATGCCTGACTCCTTCGCATTTTCGGCCGAGGAAGCAGCTGTGGCGCAGCAGGCCGGCCTTCAATTAGCGAAGGGTGACTTTGAAGGCAAAGTTTCGCTTCCTTACGACGTCAAGTGCGAAGGCAAGAATCTGAAGGCCGGTCAGTATTCGCTGTCATTGAAATCAGACGGAATCAGCCACATCGTTACGATCCATGGCAGCGGCGAGAACGTGAACTTGCACGTCCGCGAGATAGCCAATGCCCCAACCAACGTGCGCGCGAATCAGCCGTCGAACGAAGCGGCTAGCCAGAGCGCCTTGCTGGTGGGCAAGTCGCATGAGGGTCGCAAAGTCGAAGCCGTGTACGTGAAAGAACTAAACCGCACCCTATACCTGAGTACATCCTCGCAGGGAACCTCCAGCCACATGGATCGCCTGCCCATCTCCTAACGGCCAAGGCCGTTGCCAGCCGAAGTACGCCACGCCCCGTGGGCGCCAGCCGCGGGGCGTCCGTGTTTCTAAGCCGAGACCTCACGCAAAATAGTAGTGGGACCCTTTGGCACAACTAACGCGCGAGCTTATCGAGGATGATCTTGCCTTCCTGGTCGCTTAAGACACCTTTGCCCATGAGAGCCACAACGATTCCGTTCACGGCGTTGAACGGATCTTTTCCCAAAGTCGATTGAGCCACGGATTCCAGATCATCTCCGTCCGGCCTGTGATATTTTGGGGAGGCTCCGCTCGCCAATCTATTGATCCAGCAGCTCCATTTGTTCGGGCGCCACAAATGTAAACGTAAGGCCCATTCCCATCCCGCGCGAAGTATTGGCGACCCTCCACTTGCGCCAGGAACGGCGTTTTGTTCTTCCTAATGCGCATTTCACCAGGTCACCTAGCGGGAAAGGACTGATCATTTCGGCATAACAGCCGGTTCGGGTTAGATCGCTGATGCGCGCTCCATTTTGGTACGGGTCTGCGACTCAACTATCTCCGCCATAGCGTTTAAACGATAGCGCCTGGAATTGCGACGCTCGTTAAGACCTTGAGTAGTGGAAACCATCGGCTTCTTATCCAAATAATTACGCCTGGGCAAACTCCTTTTCAATTCGCGAACAAGGGTTGGAAACCGTGCTGTGTTAATTACAACTGATTGGGTTGGAAGACCGCGCAACGCCCTATCATTAACGCGTAAGCGCCAACCTCAATTTCTTGCCGGAGACCCCAGGCTCTGATTGGCGGCTACCTTCAATACCCGCTCAATCACAGTGAAATCCGGTATCCCGCTCTCCACGAATCGTACTCCTGGGGCACCCATACCTCGCACGTGATGACACGCTGTCATCCCGAGTGCAGTCCCGCACGCTCCTGTTTTTCCCCTGGTTTTAGGGGCGTGGGTCGCAGTTCGAGGGATCTGCTGTTTCCTTTGGTTTGCCTTATGCCGCCTGCCGCGCTGACAAGCTCACCCACCCTCAGTGTTTACATCCTTGCTCCGTCCTTCCTCCATCTGGTGTAATCTTGGTTTCGCGCCTTTGGAGCCCACTAGGACGAACGATGCCTGTAACGGATGGCTTTTTACAACAAGCTGGCTCGCTTTCGCTCTTCACCAAGTGTCTTGCGGCCATTGTCGGAATCGTCGTCATTTACGCCATCTTCAGCGTCCTCGAACGAACTCTTCCTCGCCACTTCGGACGCGCCGACGCTCGCTATAGAGTTCGCAAATTCGTGGCCTTTTTTGGATACCTATGCGTCATTCTTTTTCTCGCCATTCTTTTCGAGGATCGCCTTGGACGCCTTAGTTTTGCCATCGGCGTGGTGGGCGCAGGTGTTGCCGTCGCGCTTCAGGACGTGGTCGCCAGTATTGCTGGTGCATTCTCCATCGGTTTTTCAAAGCTGTACACGGTGGGCGATAGAATTCAGATCGGCGACAATACCCGCGGCGATGTAATCGACATCGGCCTTCTGCGCACCACCTTGATGGAAACAGGGAACTGGGTCAGCAAAGACTTGTACAACGGCCGCGTCGTCCGCGTCCCCAATAGCGCCGTGTTGAAAGGCACCGTCTACAACTATTCGCAGGGGTTCCAATTCTTATGGGACGAAATTAAGATCGTCTTGACCACTACCAGCGATTGCCACTACGCCCGCGAAATGCTTTTGCGCGTAGCGAGAGAATCCATTGGTGAGTACCTGATCGAAGCGCAGATTTCCTGGAAGGTCATCAGTGACAATTATAGGCTTCAGAAGCCGCCGCTGGAGCCCTTCGTCACCCTTAGCGTAGTTAGTGGCGCGCTGGAATTCGGCCTGAGCTATGTGGTCGATTACACCAAGAGAACCGCCAAACAGGACGAGCTCTTCTCAAAAATTGTACAGGAGGTCTCGAACAGCAACGGCCGCCTGCAATGGTCCTCATCATCCATATCGGCCACAGTCAACCTACTTCCCGCAAGCGGTGCGGGCAGCGTTTCAGCATCCCAGCCCCCCGGCATGCCCGCATCGCAGCAGGTTCCCACCGCGAACGCGCCGACAACTCAACCGCCGTCCGCACCGTCTCGCGCCACCGGCCGCTCCGCAAACAGCGACTAGGCTTCAGCGTTACGTCATGGCCTTCGTAGCGCCGGGCTTGAGCCCTTGCTGTGTTTGTGTGGTCATCCCAAGGGAAATCCCGCGCGCTTTTGCCCTGGTTTTCAGGGGCGCGGGACGCTTGAGGGCTCTGCTGTTGACCGTTCGGCCTGGATGACGAACACGACCTCTTGTAGTTATGCGGAATGTAGTAATAAGCGACCTTTATTCAGAAGCTTACAGAAACACTGAAAAAATCTATTGACACACAACATATCGTACGATATACATACAGACATAGCGTAAGCTATTACGAAATAGCAACGCATATTAGGAGATTTGCATGCACAGACATCACGAATTCAGTTGTTACGACCGGCACGAACGTCACTCTCATCACGGCCCGTTCGGCCGCAGAGGCAGATTCGGTGGCCGCTTTGGCGCCGCCTTTATGGGCGGCGGACCAGGCTTCCGCGCCGCCAGAATCCTCGCTTCAGGCGATCTTCAGTTGATCATCCTCGCGCTTCTCAGTGAAAGGCCCCGCCACGGATATGAAATCATTAAACAGATCGAAGAGCATTCCAGCGGCACATACACTCCGAGCCCAGGGATGGTCTACCCGGCGCTCACCTATCTGGAAGAAATGGGTTACGCAGCCTCGGAATCCGAAGGCAACAAGAAGCTTTACAGCATAACCGAAGCTGGCACTGAGTACTTCAACAAGAACCGCGCAAGCGTCGAAGAGACTCTTGAACAACTCGCGCGTTTCGGACGCAAGATGTCCGACTTCCAGAAGAGCTATGCAGAAGAGAACGAAGAAAGCGACGACTCCGCCACCGATGCGCGTAGCGGAATCAAAGCCGAGTGGCGTCAAGCCAAGCAAGAATTTCGGGAGCTTCGCGGCGACTTGAAGTCCGCGCTCTACGAGAAACTCGATGCGCCAGCCGAGGAAAGAAAGAGAGTGTTCGACATCCTGCGCCGCGCCATCGAAGAAATCCGAGCCAAAAAATGATGACTTTCTTCCCAGCACCAAGACCCGCAGGATGGCCTTCTGTGTGTTCGACACAGAAGGCCCGCCCGGCCACTCAAGAAATGCTGACCGCGCCACCCACAGTTCCCGCGAAAACATCGGCGGAGCTGCATGCCGAAGAGTGTGATCGTACCGTCGAAGAAATTCACGCGAACAAATCAGGGTTCTCGACTGCAGGCAGATTCTGACTGCGAAGCGGCAGTTGTTATTTTTTTAAGATGCTCATGGCCAGCGGGATGGTGTTAAGGCCTCCAATCAGAGCAAGCACTTTTCCCGCGGATTTTCTCTGCCGGTAGCTTAGGCGATTCGAAAGCAGAAACCCGATCCCGAGGCCCAACGCGACGCGAGTCACTGCGCGACCAATCTCTGGGATAGAGAGTTCGTATTCTCTCAACTCAATCCTCGGTCGTCCCAATGTTGCCACGCCGAATTATTTTCTCTGAGTGTTGAATCCTCGTCTACGCCGGTGTCGAATAAAAAGGCGATATGCCCTTTTCATTTAGTAACTTGCGGCTATCATGGCGCCGGTTGCGGAAGCGCTGGCGTTGCGCGCTTTAGTTGACGCGTCGCTGGCGGGCACGACGAAGGCGGTGGCTTGCGCGCGACTTTGTTGCAGGCGCAACCAATCCTCGCGAAACTCGAGCGGCGTCTCGCGACTATGTTTTGGGCTGCGCAACTCGCTCTCCATGCGCGCGAGAATAATTTGGGATGCAGTTTGCGCGTCCGATTCAGGCGCAATAATATTGCTGGCGCTCAATCCAACGCGAACGATTGTGCCGCTTGTGGCGCTCGCCGCCGGATCAATCAACGCTACCCCCGCCCCATTCACGTCGTTGCGATTCGTGCTCGATCTCGAGTCCCCGCTGGTGTCCGCATCAGGCGATCTAATTCCTTCTGGCACGCCCGCTGAGCCCGCGTTCACCGTGCTGGACAGTGCGGTCGCATCTTGCGACGCGGCGTAATCGTCGCGCCAACTTAGCCAGAGGGCGCCGTTTGCGTCCACAGAGATCTCGCTGCCATCGGCGAGCTTCGCGAATACGCGCTTTAGGTAGCTGCGATCGGGAATGATTTCCACGTGGATGGCTTCGGCTTCTGCGGCATTGAGGTTCGCGCGAAACTGTTTCCAGTCATCGTCCGTTCCGATGATTTCGCCGCGCGTGGACTTTTCTTCGGCGGCTAGCTGTTGCACGTTGACGGTCTCGCCTCCTGCCGATCCGTTTGCCAATGGAGCGAGATTGTTGTCCGCCCCGATTGCGTTTGCCGACGGATTCTTTTCAAACTCATGCTCGGGATTGAATCTCGCTGTAAGAATGTAGGACGCCGTTACGGCCGGGACGGCTTGCCACGCCAGAACGCCCAGCGGAATCACTAATTTCTTCGAGTGGTAGAGTTGCTCCGTGCCGCTGCGGCATTCTTCGCTACGCTTGATCGTTCCAGGCACCTGCGCAAAGTGCAGCACGCGCAAGTCGACGTCCGGATTGTCTTTTGCGTAGCGCGTGAACGAGCGGGCCACCGCTTTCGGGCTCGTCATGAAGAAATCGTTCACCGCGTCGCGGTGAGTCGAGTGCGGGAAGTAAGTGTTCATAACGCGCTTCGTAAAGTCGGCACAATTCCGAAACGCGCCATTGAAGTGGTTCACGTTGGGCAGGGAATTGAACTCGGCGATGAGGGCGCGATCCTGGTCCGCAGAAGTTTTCACCACGAAAATGTACATGCTGCGCTCGAGCGTGGCGCCCACCATTTCGCGCCACTCGGAACTGTTGCTGTAGCGGCAGCGCGCTCCGGTGCAAATCTGCGACAAATATTTTTCGCGGTAACGTTCTTCAAGCGTGGCCTTGATTTCGCGCGAAGAAACCAGCGGACGGTCGCGTGGATCCTCCACACCGTAAAGATAAATGCTCAGCGGGACAATGTTCCACTCGTAAGGCTGGTCTTCGCCGAGCGTGGTGTAATTGCTCAGCACCGAACCTTGTTCGCCGGGGCGGCACAGCCGCATTTTCACCGGCGAGGCGTCGGGACAAATATTGGAGAGATAGACCGCGCTGTGTCCCGAGCCGGTGATGCGCGCGACGCTGGTGTCTAACGACTCGTTGAGGATCACGCCCGCGTCGGCAAACGCCGGGGTGGCCGCGCCGCAGCAGAGTAGCGCCAACACCGCGATCGTAGTGAGAATGTTTTTCAATATTTTCATCTGCTGACGCAACAACAATAGTCCTCCGAACGCGCGGTACTGAAATTGTGTTGCGAGACGCGAGTTCGCTCGCTGGCGAACCCGGGCTGGGTGTGAAATGCCGCGGCGGCAATACTTCCGCGAATAAGTTCAGGACCTGGCGCGACCCCCGGGAACCCTTCCCTTGAACGCCGCGCCAATGTCGCTGGTAGGTCGTTTAGTTGAACACGAGCAACTGGCGAAAGTTGCCACCCGTTATATGTGCATGAAGTTAGATGCTTTGAGCGAGGTGGGTGTGGCCAAGCTATTTGCGTGCGAAGTGGTATGACCACTCGAAAATAACTTGGTTCAAAGCTCGCGATTAGAAGGGGCCGGGGGGTCTTTGTTTTCAGCAAGTTGTGGCGATTCTAATCCCAAGGGCTCGCGATTAGAAATGCGTTTTCGTGATTCTCGGTGAGGTCACGAAGAGCGATTACCGGTGTGACCAGCGGAAGGGCAGCGGTACGCAGGTCCGCTCTGCGAAGGCCTAGCATGATAGTCACAGAGGACCACTGGCATTGACGAGCCGGACGGGCAATTCACAGAGGCAGCGCCAGACGAACCTGCTGTCTCCCGGGTTGCGTTTGCCAATTGGCGGATTTCGTAAAGTGTTTCGAAACTGACGACAATATGGCGGCTTCCAGTAACAACCACACCGACGAGTGACCCGGCACCGCGGTAAAACGTGCGGGGATTCAGATTGGCGCGCGTCTGAGAGAAGGGCAGAGCGAAAGCGCTCTGCACCAGCAGAAAGAGTGCGGCCAATCGCAGGATGCGTGGGAGCCGCAGTTGCCGATGGGCCATCGTTTGCACGATTGTCAGCTCCTTTTCCCGCTTAGACGGCGGGTCCGAAAAAAGGTCGTCAGGTATTATTTCTTCAGGTGAATCATTAGCCGGAAAGATTACAAGACACTTAAATCAAAAGTTCACATATCCGCGAAACGCGTCACGCAGAAGTTCACAGCCAAGTAGTCTCAGGCGAGATCCGGGCTCCTTCCGTTAGTCACTGGTGGGGCGCCGCCCTTGCTCCCATTACAAAGCTCGGCAGAACCAAGACGTAGCACTTTTCGTTGGTATAGGAGAATCCCTTGACCTCGCCAACTATGTGAATTTCCTCGATGCTGTTAGGAGCGAGGTTCGGTGCCGCGATCTCAAGAATCGTGTAGGGAGTGAAGGGCGGTACTGCGGGGTGTGGGGTCTGTGCTTTGGCTGATGAAATCACAGCCCCGGCCGTGAAAAACATCGCTACTAGAAACACAACTGCAAATAGCTTCTTCACCTTGCATTTCCTTTTTTTTTTGCAGTGAGCGCTGCGCTCGGCCCGATAAATCAGCAGAGAACCATTTGGAAAACGGCGTTATTTTGAAAGCGCAGCCGTAATTGACGATAAGTGTAGATTACCATAGAGTAAAAACGACAAGAACTTTACTTGTGGGGCTGGCACATTAGCGGCTGGGTTCGTTCCAGCGCACGATAGTGGCTTCGGGGCCGACGGCCCAGGCTGCGCCATCGAGGGTGGCGATGGCGTTGAGGTTGAGATCGCCGGCTCGCCTCCAGTGTACGCCTTGGTCGGTGCTCACGTCTTCGCCGCCCGGGCCAACGCTGAGAAGCGTGTTGCGATCAAGGAAAGCGACGCTTGCGCGGAATGCTCCTGGCGATCTGGTGGCGAGATTCCAAGTCGCACCTTCGTCGAGCGAGTAGGCTGCCGTGCCTTCGGAACCGGCGTCATCCTTTGCATCCCCGCCAACCACGACAAGAACGCTTCCCCAGCGAGCGATCGAGAACGCTCCCGAAGACTGATTGACTTTTTTGATTGGGGTATCGGTGACCGTCCAGGTGCGGCCGAGATCAGGTGAATGAAAGATTCGCGCGGCGCCGTGCCCTGTTACGAAATAAATTTCGCGTTTGTCGTAGATAGCGAGACAAGAACCGCCTGCGGCCGAGGCTCTTTCGTCGGGTAGAGCTGGGGGCATCGTGTCGCTAGAGAGTTCTCTCCAGTGCTCGCCATCGGTCGTGCTGATTAGTACGAATTTTCCGTCAACCGGATCGGCGAGCGCGAAGCATTCCGTTTCAGAGACGCAAGCAAGCGCGTCGAACGAAAACTCCCGGCGCGACCCGGAAAATTGGAGCTTCCAGGTTTCACCGGCGTAGCGGGTTTTGTAAATGCGCGACAATTTTCCCGGGCCGATGGACATAACATAGGCGACCTTCTCGTTGATCGCTTGAATACCGCGGAGATCGAGTTCCTGGTCGCTTTCGACAAGCAGCCGCGTATAGTGCCGGCCTCCGTCAGTAGATCTAAGCAGGCGGCTTCCTGAACCCGCAGCCCAGATGACCGGGGCCGGGTGGCGCGCTGGATTGCTGGGGTGAGTGGCGGAGACGGCGTGAAGATTTGAGTTCCAGCGGCTGCCCTCCATAATGCTTGTTTCGACCGTCCAGGATTTCGATTGCGCGGCAACCGGGAAGGCAAAAAGAATTGTGAGTAAGAGGATTCGCATGGGGCCGCATTCTAACAAAAACCTTGCCGGTCTCGACAAAAGTATCAATGGTTTCTCGCTGGGAAGGCACCGTCTCCGAATAGATGTAAGCGATAAGCTTGCAGTGCCCAAAATAGTCGATCGGAGCAACTTCCAACATCGGCAAAGGCGTGAATTAAGTTGTAAGATTGTAGGTGTGCGACTGAATTCGATGGTCCCAGCGCGTAAGGAAATTTTGTAACCGATGGCACGCGAGACTGACCGCATCACTGAAAAGCGGCTCTTGAGCTGGATTGCACTCGTGCTGCTGGCTCTCGTGGTTCCGCTCACGTCTCCGCCTGTGCGGGCTCAACTCGTTCCTGGATCGTTGGACGTCCATTGGAATGAAGGTTCGGCTGATTGCGCGAAGAATCCGCAACCTCCTCTTCAGATACATCAGTACAACGCGCGAACATTCATTCTTCGAGAGAATCTTTGCACAACGTTCGAAGCGCCCTTCATGTACCTGCTGATTGGATCAACGAAGGCGCTTTTGATCGACACAGGCGATGTTGCAGATCCAAAAGTTGTTCCGTTGGCAGACACGGTGATGCGCCTGCTTCCTGGAGATGGAACCGCAAAGCCTGCTTTGCTTGTCGTTCATACCCATCGGCACCTCGATCATCGCGCCGGTGATCCACAGTTCACAAATGGTTCCAATGCTCAGGTGGTTGGATTTGATATCGACAGCGTTCGGAGCTACTACAAGTTCACTGCTTGGCCAAACGGTCTCGCTCAGATCGATCTCGGTGAACGAACAGTGGATGTGGTCCCGACGCCGGGGCACAACGGGACGGAAGTCACGTTTTACGACCGTAATACGGGATTGCTGTTTACTGGTGACTTTTTGATGCCCGCCCGGCTTCTTATCGACAACACCGCCGCGGATGTTGCGAGCGCGGACCGCGTCGCCGGTTTCGTCAAGGATCGCCCAATCAGTTTCGTTCTGGGCGGACATATCGAAATGAATTCCGACGGAGAGTTGTTTCCCTGGGAATCTCAATATCACCCGAACGAACACGTCCTTCAAATGACGAAGGATGATTTGGTCGCGCTGCCCGCAACGGTTCGCAGCTTTAACGGTTTCTACAGCGTACGCGGCAAATTTACGATGGAAAATACGATGCGCATCCTCATTGCCTTCGGGGTTCTCGTGCTCGTGGCAATAGTTGCTGCCGTTTGGGCAGTGGTTCGCTTTATCCGGCGTCGAATACGCGCTCGCAGGATACGCACGGAAATCACGGCCTGAGTGGATTGCGAACAAACACATCTTCACTGTCCCGGTACGAAAGGAGTCAAATGTGAAAATACATCAGCGCATGGCTGTGATGGTCGGGCTGAGTCTGGGCCTGCTGGCCTTATGCCTCTCTGTCGCGAAGTCCTCCCCGGGTTCGGTAGAAAAGATAATTCACGAAGAACATACGGTGCCCGGACTGCATGACTTCGATTTTTTGGCGGGGCACTGGCAAGTTCATCATCGAAAGCTGAAGGCGCGCCTGGTCAATAATCACGACTGGGTCGAATTCGAAGGGACATTGTTTAGCCAGCGACTGATGGGTGGCTACGCTAATGTCGACGACGACGTGTTCGAGATCCCGGGCGGCACTTATCGCGGCGTGGCTCCCAGATCGTTTGACGCCAAGTCGGGACAGTGGTCGATCTGGTGGATGGACAGCAGGATGCCCACCGCACCCATGGATCCTCCCGTGAGAGGCAGTTTCCAAAATGGCGTGGGTAGCTTCTACGCCGACGATACCGAGAACGGGAAACCAGTCCGCATACGATTTATATGGTCCAAGATCACACCCACCACATGTCACTGGGAGCAGGCATTCTCGCCCGATGGTGGCAAAACCTGGGAAACCAATTGGGTACAGGACCTCGAACGAGTACAATAGCTGCATCGGAGGGTTGGCGGGAGCGCGATCTCAGGGGCCTTCCGAAACAGGAAACCGAGTTGTATCTGAAAATTCACACTTTTGACATATTTCAAACCTCTTCAGTGACGGCCGATCGACGCCTACCTTTAGTTGAATCAATAACTTAGAGACAGTATGCCAAGATCCCTCGGTGGCCTGCGATCTTGCTATCGGTGAGTCGTTTCCGGTAGCCGGGTCATCACATTCTGCATGCGGAACCCGTAGGATTAATCGACACGGCGGTCTCCTCCCGGCCTCGGTTGTTGTGGTCCCCGGAAGACGCTTGAGATTTCTGAATATCCGCTTTCCTCATCACGACTGAACGAATCTTTTAGGAGCTATCCGAATGGTGTTGCCGAACAAAAGCACCGGAGAAAATAACCAAGCGAAAAGTATTGCAGCACTCCGCCACGCTGAGGTAGGCGTATCGGCGAGGGCACGCCTCGCGAAGGACCTTTTTGCCGGGCGTTATAGCGCGGATCAGCGTCTGGACCTTCGCGCCGTAGCTGCCGAATATGATATCGATCTGGAATTGGTTTTAAGGACCTTCGCCGAATTTCAATCGCTCGGAATGGTCACGCTTTCTGCCGGTTTATCCGCCGTCGTTCATTCTCCAAACCCGAAGGAGATGTATGAAGCCTATGAGATTCGGGCCGCGCTTGAGGAAATCGCCGGCCGGGCTGCGGCCAAAACATTAAAGGGCAATACAGCTCGCTTGCAAAAAGAGCTGGACGCTATGCGCGCGGGGGTTAAGGACGGCGATCTTGATTGCTATGCTGAACACGCAGCGAGTTTCCACCGCACAATCGTGAACGCGTCTCAGAACGAGGTTCTGCTTCGCGTTTGGAACGCCCTGGCGTTTGAGCTGCGTATTCGCGCCATGGTCGGAAAGGTCATCAAAGATCTCCCAGAGCTCGTCGAGTCCCACCAGCCCGTCGTGGAAGCGCTCCATCAAGGCCGCGGAACAGAGGCTGGAGTGCTCTTGCGGAATCTAGTCGGCACATTTCTCGACTCGCTCAAAAAGGCTGAGCGCGACTCCGGTGTCTACAAGGCCATTCGGAAAGACCTCGAGAGAGCGAAGGATGTCCAGAAATCCTTTTTGCCGCCGCGTAACCTCTCCATCCCGTGTCTGGGTTCGGAAACTTTTTACCTGCCGGCTGGCGGCTTGGGAGGTGATTACTATGATTTTATTCCGTTGGAGGGTGGGCGCTGGGGGATTGCCATCGGCGACGTGTCGGGGAAGGGAATCAGCGCGGCACTCATGATGGCCAGTCTTCAGGCTTCCCTCCGTGCGCAGGCGTTGCATCCCCACTCCGATCTTTCCACGCTGATCGGACACGTTAATCTTGCAGTTCACCAATCTTCTCCGGCTGACGCTTTCGCGTCGCTCTTCTATGCGGAATACGAGCCATCTACTCGGCTGCTGGAATATGTCAATGCCGGTCACAACCCGCCGGTGGTTATTCGCAGCCGCGGTCGGCGCTCAAAGGCGTACCAGTTGAAATCTACAGACTTACCCATCGGAATTTCGGCGAAGTCGAAGTTTCCCGCCGCGGCTTTTCAGCTCCACATCGGCGATCTGCTGGTCGCTTATACGGATGGAATTACCGAGGCGGAGAACCGGGATCAAGAACTTTGGGGAGTGCATAGACTCGAAAACCTCCTACGGTCCGCGAGCGATGCGAGTGCAGAACAAATCATCGAACGAATTCTCGAGGAGGTTTCGATCTTCGCTGACGGCCAGTCACAGCGCGACGACATAACATTGTTGGCGATGCGCGTCCAACCCGGCTGCGACGTTTAACTCTTTGCGGTTGTTCTCAGCGCTCTGAGTCTCTTTTAGCGTTTCTATTGCGATTTGCTTCGCCAGCACTTCGCAGACGGGTGCCATCCTGCCGTCCTCCCGACAAGGGAATCCGAGTTGAAGATTCGCTACAATTTCCTCTCTGTTTCAAAGGGCGATTGCATGACCGAGGAGTGCCATCAAAATGAAAATAAAAACCTCGGCGGATTCGATGTGGTCAAGATGGTAAGAACCTTCCACGACTCCCGGCGCTATTTCACGATATCGAATGCGCATCTCCCGTGCGCGGGGTTCGGGCGTGATTGGGAAAAAGATTACCGAGGGATTTTGCCCTCGCGAAGTGGGAAGTTGGGTCTGCTCACGCTCGCTTCTTGTCGTAGTGCCGCAAGGCCCAAAATTGGGCATGAGTATTTACGTATTTCCATTCCGGCAAACTCTCCGGCAAAACCGCAGAGCCAAGAGCACTTTTTCGTTCTTAAAGTACTTGCCCATGAGTCTCTTCTTGAACCCGAAAAGCCCAAGAGGAGCGGCCTTGAAGATTTCTCCAGTTTCGTCAGCGTCTCCGTCAACTGGCGGGTTGCGTTCTTCCGGATTTAAATCTGACAGAGAAAACGGGCCATTCGCTGCGATCGCCGTCTCGGTTCCGCCGGAAGCTAGGATAGCGCCTTCTCCACGAGTTGCGATGGCGCTACCATCTTGATCGGTGAGTCGGGTTGCCGGTGGGCCAAGGCAGGTCGAGAACTTGCAACATCCTTGTCCCCGGAGCAATCTCCGATGCGCCTGGTCAAGCTACCGACTTCTGGCAGCCGGTATAACTGGACGACGGGGCCGGAGTTGACCGCCAAGAGTTCTCCCTCCGGAGAGAGCGCCAACCCACCCCAACCAAAACGTAATGCTTCCAACGGATTACAAAACGTCAGGCAAATTTGCCGTGTTACCTGATAGTGCATTGCCGGCCATAAAAGACGGTACTGGATAGGGGGAGTGTTTTAGTGTTGAGGCACGAAGCCGAAGCGCTTGCAGAACAAAGCCAACGCAACGGTTGAAAGAACTAACCCCTTTTCGTAAAGCCGGTGGAAGTAAAGGTTAGCCGAGGAACATGAATAAATCTGTCGAACCGCTCAAGATCTTGGTTGCGGATGATTCGCCCGTGTACCGCAAGCTTGTCGAGCAAACGCTCCCGCCCGACCAATACTCAATTGTGTTCGCCAAGACAGGTCAGAACGCCATCGAGCTGTTCAATCAACACCGCCCTGCTTTGGTGATAACGGATTGGAATATGCCCGATCTTACGGGGATCGAAGTGTGCCGGCAAATACGCGCGAGCGCCAAAGACTCGTATACCTACGTCATTATCGTTACAAGCGCCCCGGAAAAAGAGAAAGTGGTCGAAGGACTTGAAGCTGGCGCAGACGATTACCTAACAAAGCCTTTTCATCCCAAGGAATTGCTAGCGCGAGTGCGAGTGGGCAGGAGGCTTGTTGAGCTGCAGGAGCAAATTGAGTCGCAAAACCGGCTTTTCAAGGAGCTGGCGCTTACAGATGCGCTGACGGGCTTACCAAATCGTCGCGCGGTGGAGGATTGGGCAAAAGGCCAGTTGGGTGCTGCGGTCCGGCACGGCTTTTCATTCTGGGTAGTGATCGCTGATCTGGATAACTTCAAAATGATAAATGACACATACGGTCACGACGCGGGAGATAGCGTTCTGAAGGAATTTGCGGCAATCCTAAAAAAACGTGTAAGGACTTCGGACATTTGCGGCCGGACGGGCGGCGAAGAATTCATCATGATTTTTACTCATGCCGAGGAATGCAACGTGGGAATTGTGGTGGCGCGTATTCTGAGTCAGCTTCGTGAACATGATTTTTCGTTTGGCTCGAAACCTTTTCAGGTGACCGCGAGTTTCGGCATTGCAGGGTTCCAGGGAAAAGGTGTGCCGGATTTCGCCAAGCTGTTAAATCAAGCCGACGCGGCGCTGTACGCGGCGAAGCGCGGGGGACGTAACCGCATTGAAGTTGCGGCAACTGTTCAGGTCTGATTGCCAACCGCTCCAGTTTTCCTACAATCTCCCGGCCGACGAGAAGCAAATCCGAGAGCACTGGCGAAGTTTCACGCCTACTTCGGCGATTAATGCGATTCCAGGACGAAAACGAGTAACGCCCGACTTGCCCTGGCGACAACAGCGCTCTGAGGTCATAATTCGTCCATGAGCGATTCGCAAAGAGTTCATCGCGATGGCCACCGTTGGCAAGAACAGACGTTCGGCGGTCCACTTTGGAGCTGTTTTATTTCGCACGCGGGTTTTGCGAGACGGGTTGCTCAGCCGCAAGGCGCCATGGCGGGTCCGCACTCGCTAACTTCTTCGAAACGGCGCGAGTGGCAATTCGGCAGGTGGAGAAATTGAATTCATGACTCCTGTCCAAACGTGGGATCCGGAACGCTACGCACGGAACGCGCGTTTTGTCGCTGATCTGGGTGCGCCCGTTGTCGAGTTGCTGGGTCCCTGCGCTGGCGAGCGCATTCTCGACCTCGGTTGCGGAGACGGAGCGCTTACGGCGAAACTTCAGGCGATGCGATGCAAGATTGTGGGCGTGGACGGCAGCGCGGAGCAAGTCGAAGCAGCACGGAAATTGGGCATCGATGCGCGTGTCATGGACGGCGAAAGTTTGTCGTTCGAGAGTGAGTTTGACGCGGTGTTCAGCAACGCAGCGCTGCACTGGATGCGGAAGCCGGATGCAGTGATTGCGGGCGTGTGGAGAGCACTTCGTCCGGGCGGGAGGTTTGTAGCTGAGATGGGCGGTCATGGTTGCGTCGCGAAAATTAGGAAAGCGCTGGTGGAAGCATTAAACCGCCGCGGGATCGATGGAGAAGCGGCAGTTCCTTGGTATTTCCCCACGGTTGAAGAGTATTCAGCAAAGCTTAAGACGGCTGGATTCTCGATCAATTTTATCGCGCTGATTCCGCGCCCGACACCCCTCCCTGGCGATATCACCGGATGGCTCGAGACTTTCGGCGAGAGCTTTACAGCGTCTCTGCCTCCGTCCGAACGGGTCGCCTACATTGCGGAGGTGCGCGAGGCCTTGCGGCCACTACTCTGTAATGAAGAGGGAAAATGGACGGCCGACTATATTCGATTGAGGTTTGCGGCTGTGAAGCTAGGCTGACACTTCCTTCGTTCATGAGGATCTGCGATGCTTTGACACTTTTCAGCAGGCCGGCGCAAGATGATGCCACGGGTGTATCATTGCCATTCTGCGTGAGACTCGTGCGAATGCGAGAGTAGCGGCATGGATTCCCGCCTGGAAGAGCTGAAAGAAAATCTGAACTTTGCAGTCGAGGGCATGTCCAGCGAACAACTGAACTGGCATCTCCCGGGCAAATGGTGCGCCGCCGAAGTGTTGGAACATCTCTATCTCACTTACACCGGAACAATCAAGGGATTCGAAAGGGTACTTGCAAGCGGAAGGCCGCTCGCGTCGCGGGCCTCCATCGCACAGCGTCTACGGACTTTGGTAGTCGTGGGATTCGGTCACATACCCACCGGACTCGAAGCACCCACGATGGTGCGCCCGAAAGGCTTGCCGACAGAAAAGGTGCGAAACGAGTTCGAGACAAAGTTGGCGGCGATGGATGCGATCATCACGCAGTGCGAAGCGCGCTTCGGGCGCGGCGTCTACTTGCTCGACCATCCGATTTTGGGACCGTTAACCGCCACACAGTGGAGAAAGCTTCATCTGGTTCATGGACGGCATCACGAGAAACAGCTTCTCAAGCTACGCAAAAGCGCGACGGGGCGTCCGTAAGCCCCAATTCTAAACGAAGGGCTGCAGGTCATTGGCCCGTGGCGATGCAGGCCGAGATGGCCTGTTGAAACTGCGTCTTTATCTTCTCGCCCTGCTCCTCCTGGCGGACGCGGAGCCATGCGCTAGAAACCATGAGCTGTTTCACGGAAGCTATGGGGCCGCGTTTTTCGTCAACCGCGATGTTGTGGTCCAGCAGGTTCACTGTATTCTTTCCACCCACTGACCGGAGAACGACGGTGTAATAGTCGTCCGGTTCGATTCCCGGACGCTGGCTCTGTCCGGCAGCTATTGGCTCGACCGAGATTCCCTTAGGGTCAATGGAAGAGAGCGGGACCTGGAAGCGTCGAGTCTCGATGTATAAGAGCTGACCGTAGACGGTCCCCTCCTGCGTTTGGCTCCACACCACCGAGCAGCCATCAAAGTTTGTCGGCACGAGGGACATCGAGGTGGTCACGTCTCCCACGTGAGGGACGGAATGGTTCCAGTGCACGGTGTGGTCGATGGAGAATTCCTGCTCGAGATTCTTGAGAAGCCGAAATATCTGGTTTTGGAAGATGAACGGTTGAGCCACAGCCAGAGCCGTAGCGTGCGGCTGGCTCGCGGAAGGGGTGACACCGCGCGACGTGGCGAGTCCCAGAACAACAAGAAAGGCTGCAACAACGACTGCTACTTTTTCAGCGTACTTCATTGCAGTTCTCCGATTCTTTCCCCAAGTTCGAGCCGCCGCCCAGCGAGAGCGGCTTGAATTTCCACGAGGTCGCAGCTTAGATTCCGGCTACAATTGTATGTGTGGGCAAGACTAAAATAGCGCGCGCCATGAAGAATCGCAATCATGCACCGAGATTAAGCTTAATCTTCACCCTGGTAGTGGCTTCGCTTGCGGCGCTGCTTCCTGCTGGCTTGCGCGCGCAAGCGAAGCCTGCCTCGGACACTGACATCGTCGCGCGCGTGAACGACAACGCCATCACACTCTCCGATTATCAGAAAGCCGGAAACCGATTGCGCACCGAAGTGGCGCAGGATTGTCAGGGCTGCCCGCAGGAACAGATTGACGCACAGTTCAAGCAGCAGCAGAAAGATTTACTGCGTGGCATGATTGACCAGTCGCTCATGGTGCAACGCGCCAAGGATATGGGCATCAACGTGGAACCGGACCTGGCCAAGCGCCTCGACGAAGTGCGCAAGCAGAACGGCCTGGCCACACTCGACGATCTGCAAAAAGGCGTCGAAGCTTCCGGCCTCAGTTGGGAAGATTACAAAACCACCATTCGCGACGGTCTGCTGCAGAAGGAAGTGGTGCAGCGCGAGGTCGGCTCGCACGTGGACATCTCCCCTGAAGAAGTGCAGCAATATTATGACGCGCACCCGCAGGAATTCACGCTGCCCGAGCGCGTAACACTGTCGGAAATTTCGGTGAGCACCGAAGGAAAAAAAACGGAAGAGTTTGATGCCTTACGCGCCAAAGCGGAGGGCCTGCGCACCAGCGTCATCAACGGCGACGATTTTGGCCAGGTCGCGCGCCTTTATTCCCAGGGCAGCACGGCGAAAGATGGCGGCGCACTCGGCACCTTCAAAAGGGGAGAACTCTCACCACAGATCGAAGATATCGTTTTCCAAATGAAAAAATATCAACTTACCGAGGTGATCCAGACCCGTACTGGATTCGAATTCATGTTAGTCCAAGATCACCTGCAGGCGGGATTGCAGCCCATTGATAAAGTGCAATCCGACATCCGCAACACCATCCACGCGCAAAAGGTGCAGCCACTCCTGCGCGATTATCTCGCCGAACTCCGCGAACAAAGCAACATCACCATAAAGCCCGGCTACAACGACAGCGCCCTGCTGTCTGGCGCCAACACCGCGGCGACAGACAAGTCTCACCTCTAAGCCGATCCACTCCTTTGTCGGCGCCCAAACGAACTCGCCAATAAGTCGTCTGATCGGAGATTTGAGCTAACACTTAAAATGTCTGGTAGTGCGTTTCTCAGGATTCAGACCCCAGTACTCAGGCAAAATCTTATTCTTCCTGAGCTTAGCTGTTCACCTGCAGTTCACCATTAATTCAGCCGCTATGCATTGACCGTATTAACCATTTAATTCACACTCTGCGCGAATCCGAGGGTTCATACAACTGCGGCAGTTCTCACATTACGGCGATTTGATGCTACGGCAAGGTAGGACCCCCCTCGTGCCGGGTAGTACAAAGGAGAATTCGATGAGGCAAAGGATTGGAGGTCTAAGTTTCGGGTTGGCTTTTCTCGCGGCCCTGTTCGCAAGCCAAGCGCTTGCTCAAAAACCTCAACAAATAAGCGGAGCATCGACCAAGCTGGCGCCAGCTCTGGCGACAGACGGAAACTGGATGTACATCGCGTGGGTGGATTCTTCAACCGGTGATATTTATTACGCGTCTGAGAATAGTAGTTTTACTGACGCCCAAACCGTCGGTGGCACCAATAGCGACGGAACGAAATGGACCGCCGAATCCAGCGCTACTCCCGCATGGGGCTACGACGGAGTATCTTTCTATTTAATCTGGAAAGGAAAGTCAGGCAATGACATCTGGTACTCCCAGATGAGTGACGGAATGTGGCAACTTCAGGAGAAGGTACAGGGAACCGATCCAACTTGGACAGCCGAGACCAATGTAGCGCCGGCGGCGACTTTCAACAGTTGGCCACTAACATTGTATTGGAAAGGTGGGTCCGGCAATAACGTCTGGACCAGCAGCCTTGACGATCTGACACCGGGTTGGCTCACGCAGTCTAAGACAGGATTGCAAACGAATGTCGGGCCTGGCGTCGAATCCGATCCCAACGGGTCGGAAGGCTCCCCTCTAGTCATTAAGGACGCGTCGAATAACTATATCTACGCATCAGGTTTTAAGGTTTCCGGCAAAGACCCGACTTGGTCGGCGGAGACCTCCGAACCACCAGCAGCCGCGTGGAGCGGAGATAATGACGTTGTGTTGTGGAAAGGCAAGACCACTACATCGATTTATTATTCCTACAACACGGGGAATCCGCTCGGATCGGGAGGTCCGCCAACGTGGAGTAAACAGCGAACGGTCAGTGGTGCGAAAACCGACGCGGCCCCGACCGTAGCTATTGCCAACGGACCTTCTATCAGTGTGGCGCTTGTTGCGTGGAAAAATGCTACAGACGACACCATCTGGTATAACGATGGTTCTTCGTTTCCCGAGCCAACGCTCGCTAAACAGCCGGGCAAACCGTAGGTGCCGAAACTTTTGTTTGCATGGATTGGACGAAGGCGAGTCAAGCAAAAGGCTCGCCTTTCTCTTTGCCAGCGCCTCACGATCGCACCGTCCCGGGCACGATTGACGGGTTTGTTCCGGAGTCGCCTCTCCCAGTGCCCGCTTGACAAGGCAATCAAAATTTCCACACACGGCTGGGTGACGAATCCTTGCGCGCAGCACCAGCATCCAGTCCAGCCACGGTCACAACTCGCGGAATGCCGAACTTTTTCTGTGATTCCTACAGAAAAGGTTCGGGTTTAGATTAAACACACGCAAAATTTCCGGCGCATTTCGTTCGGTTATCCGGCCTGCCGTCTATGTGCTATAAACTGGAACCCATATACAATTGGGCCTTTATTTTTGCTTCATGCGCAGGCGCAGAATCGAGGAGCTATGCCGCAACCTTGTGTCGAGATTCTGATTCAAAATCTGCACAAATCGTTTGGCAGCCATCGCGTTCTCGACGGAATCAACCTCGAAGTGGGCACGGGCAATATGATTGCCATCGTGGGAGGCTCGGGAAACGGCAAATCCACCTTGTTGCGACAAATCACCGGACTCGATCATCCCGACGAAGGACGGGTTTTCATCGCGGATCACGAATCCAAGGATTCGCCCCTTGTCGACCTCGCCACCCTAAATACCGCGGGCATGGAAAACCTCGAACGGCACTGGGCCGTCGTTTTCCAGGGTAACGCGCTGCTCTCGGGCCAGACGGTGGGCTTTAACATTGGACTGCCGTTGCGCGAAGTTCAAAACCTTGACGAATCCACCGTTCGCACAAGAATACAAAACGTTCTTCGAGAAGTCGCTTTGGACCCTGACAAAGTTGTGGGCCTGACCACCGATCAACTTTCGGGTGGCATGGCAAAGCGAGTGGCGATTGCCCGTGCGTTGGCGATGGATCCAATTCTGGTGTTCTACGATGAACCCACCACCGGACTTGATCCGCAGGTGGCCGAAAAAATCCAGGATTTGATCGGCTCGGTGCATCGAGGAAAAACATCGTCCGGCTTTTCGCGAACAACCCTTATCATCACGCATGACAAAGAT
>Ga0070765_100000445_pt1 | contig 24912 bp, 21 predicted proteins | sample HubBroMetageWFT5_FD_71516 | JGI IMG/M metagenome (GOLD analysis project Ga0070765, IMG submission 71516) | Warmed and freeze-thawed soil microbial communities from the Hubbard Brook experimental Forest, New Hampshire - Hubbard Brook CCASE Soil... | ecosystem: Environmental > Terrestrial > Soil... | reverse complement strand
GATGCGCGCGACCGCTTTTCGGGCGGCTCGGGGCTCGGGCTTTCAATCACCGAACGCGCCGTAAGACTACATGGCGGCACGGTTCGTGCGGAAAATTGCAATGATGGCGGGTTGTTGATCGAGTTGTGGCTGCCTTGCACGCCCAAGCCAAAAACCGTGACAGCGGTGAGCACCGCGTAATGCGCGTCACTTCGCGGAATGCGCTCTACCAGCCCTGATTGTGGAGTTCGCGGCGACGCCAGGCAAGCCAGGTAACGCCGAGGCAGATGAAGGCGGGCGGGAATATTAGGATTAGGATACCGTTGCGAAGAGCCTGGATAGCGCGTGGGCTGCATGCGGCGGCGCTCTGATAGCAAAGTGAGCAACTCTGCGCGGCAACTTCGGGCGGGACGAGTATCGCGATACCCAGCGCCACGCCGAGAACCACGAGCAACAGGCCGAATAGTTTCTTGCGCGCCATTGTGACTCCTCTTTGCCCTATCCTAACTCTTGCGGCGCGTACCCGTCGCGAGAAATATCCTGAAGTGCCTCGGGTGCTCTACCAGCGGCCGAGGCTGACCATGCGATACGCGTCCGGCCAGATTTGATTCATCATCAGCAAAACGAAGATGACGGACAATACAAAACTCCAGAGCAGAATCGGACGCTCGTATTTCAGGTGCATGAAGTAGAGAAGCCCGATTCCCGCTTCGATGAAAGCAAGGATCAACAGAATCGCCAGGAGCTCGTGCGGTGGAAATCCGAGGAAACTGACAAATACTTCTACGCCCGCAATGCAGAGCAGGCCAATCCAAACGCCCACGTAGAATTTCATCCCGGGACTGTGAGTTGCGCCCATTCCTGCTGCTCCTCCATTCGTTGAAGCGGTTCGTTAGCGCGCCGCGTTCATCAGATACACAAGCGGGAAGACGAACATCCAGACCAAATCCACAAAGTGCCAGTAGAGGCCGGTCGTCTCGACGTGGTCTTGATCCAGCCAGCTGGTTTTGTAACCGATGGCGATCACAATGAGAGCGATGACGCCCGAAATCACGTGCATTAGGTGAAGTCCAGTGATGCTGAAGAATGTCGCGCCGAACATTACCGGGCCGCCAGTGGGATTTCGCGCCAGCCCCCAGCCTTCGTCAAACATGTGGAACCATTCGCGCAAGTGCAGTGTTGCAAAGGCGATTCCCAGGAAGATTGTCGCGCCGAGCCATTTCAGGCAGGAGGCCTTCCGGCCCGCCTTGGCGGCTTCGACCGCACTCAGCATCGTCAGGCTGCTGGTCAGAAGGACGGCGGTCATAACCATACCGTTGAGAATGCTGGGGGAAAATCGGAAGGGATGCGGCCAGTCTGGCGTGCCCACGCGGAGATAGGAATATCCGAACAAAATCGCCCCAAACGTGACGGCGTCTGAGGCAATGAACAGCCAAATTGTCAGTTTCTTGGTCTTGACGCCGTAAGGCGAAGGTTCCATCGTAGCCCCGTCCATGTGGGGCAGCGCCGCCGCGGATTCACTCACAACGCCTCCTGAGGATCACGTTCGCATCGCGAGCAACAAAAACAGGTACACCCAAAGGGCGTCCATGAAGTGCCAGTACACGCAGATAGCGCCGAGTCCCGTGGTGCGGGCGGTGCCTGTGGTTCTTCCAATCTTGCAAATGATGTAGATCAAGCCAACGATGCCGCCGAGCAAGTGCAAGCCGTGCATGGCCGTGAAAACATAAAAAAAAGATGAGCTGGGATTGGTGGAGAGAAACAATCCCTGCGCCGCAAGATTCCGCCAGGCGAGGATTTGTCCACCAACAAAAAGCGCGCCCAGCGCGGCGGTGACGTAAAGTGAGTACATCCCCACGGCAAAGTATTTTTTCGCAGCGGCGGGCGAGTCTGCTATTGCCCCCGCAACAGAGGAGAATTGCTGGCGCGCGATACCGAGGGTGACGCTGCTCGCCAAAAGGATCAGCGTATTCAAATAGAGGATTCGAGGTAGTTGAAAATGCTGCCAGTCTGGGCTTGCGCCCTGCCGGACGATCAACGCGCTGGTGAAAGCCGCGAAGGTCATCATAATCGCGCAGACACCGATCCAGACGCCGGTTTCAGAGATTTCCGGCCGGGCTAATGCTCCAGCGGCGGAGCCGGCCGCGACGTGAACGCCATTGAGAGTACTCTCCGCCTTCGGCTGCTTTCGCGAATCAGAAGCCATTGTTCGCACCTTCCATCTGACTCCACTGCTTAAACTCGGCTATGTACCTTTGGGCGCCGCCGTTTGCATCACAAAATCAGTACCGTCCGGATTCTCCACTCCGTACTCGTTGGGGCCGTTGTAAACCACGGGATGGTGTCCGCCGAAATTATCGAAAGGCGGCGGCGAAGTGGTGGACCATTCGAGCGACGTGGCTTCCCAGGGATTTTCGGTTGCAATCGGGCCGCGGAAACGGCTCCAAATCAAATTCCAGAAAAAGATTAATTGCGCTGCGCCCGTGAGCAGCGCCGCGATCGTGATGAACTTATGCACAGGAATCAGCGGAGCGAGATAGTCGTCCACGAAGGCGGAGTAGCGGCGGACATTGCCGACCAAGCCGAGGTAATGCATCGGCATGAAAACGCAGTACACGCCAAGGAAGGTGAGCCAGAAATGCCATTTTCCAAGAGTGTCGTTCATCATTCGGCCAAACATTTTGGGAAACCAGAAGTAGGTTCCCGCGAAAACTCCAAAAAGAGATGCGACGGCCATGACGAAGTGGAAGTGAGCGACCACGAAATAGGTGGCGTGAAGGTAAGTGTCCAGCGAGGGTTGAGCTAGATAGAATCCGCTGATACCCCCGCTGATGAAAACGGAAATGAACCCGAGGCAGAAGAGCGCGGGTGTTTCGAAACGCATCTTCGCGCCGTACACCGTCGCGGTCAGTAGCAGCGTCATCACGGTGGCGGGAATGGTGATGATCAGTGTCGGAACAGAAAAGAGGTTCGCAGAGAAGGGATTCATCCCGCTGACGAACATGTGGTGGCCCCAGACCATATAGCTGAGGAAGCCGATCGCAATCATGCTGCCCACTAATGCTCGTGGACCCAGGAGCGGCTTGCGCGCGAAGACCGGAAGGATCGTGGCGATGATTCCGATCGACGGCAGGATGGCGATGTAAACCTCCGGGTGGCCGAAGAACCAGAAGAGGTGTTGCCACAAGAGAGGCGAACCTCCGGAGTGCGGCTGAAGTTTATCGCTCAGGATCAAACCGCCCGGGATGAAGAAGCTCGTACCGGCGACTCGGTCGAGAATTAGCAGGACGCAGGCGGGCAGAAGAACCGCGAACGCGAGAAGCGCTATGACCGAGGTGACGAACCAGGCCCATGTGCTGTAGGGCATGCGACCAAACGACATGCCTTTCGTGCGCAGGTCGAGAGTCGTGGCGATGAAATTGAGCGCGCCCAGCAGCGAGGCGATGCAAAAGATCGCGATCGAAATCGCCCAGAGGTCCTGCCCCATGGCGAGTCCCGGCCCGGCGTCCTTCCCGATCGCGCTAAGGGGGGCGTAGGCCGTCCAGCCGGAAATCGGAGGACCGTCACTCACGAAGAACGAGGCCATCATGACCACAAACGCTAGGAATGTCGTCCAGAAGGACATCATGTTGAAGCGCGGAAATGCCATATCTTCGGCCCCGATTTGGATGGGTAGGAAATAATTTCCAAATGCGGCGAAGGGCGCGTTGGTCAACACGAAGAAAACCATCAGAGTGCCGTGCATGGTGAGGAGCGAAAGGTAGTATTCAGGAGTCATTACGCCGCCGGGAGCACCCGCCGGGGATAATTTACCCAGCAGGGGTATATTCCAGCTCGGATAGGCGAGGTGTAGACGCAATAACCAGGAGAGGACCATGCCGATGAATACCGAGAGAAGCGCCAGACCGTAGTATTGCTTCCCGATCACTTTATGATCGAGGCTGAAAACGTACTTGCGGATAAAGCTGGTCGGCGCCTTGTGCTGGTGAACTGCTGGTACTGGCGAATCATCGTGCATTTCGAATCCTCTGGCTAACGGAAAAGCTCGTTCGTACTCGCACCAGCGCTGTGCCGCGTTTATTGGCTTTCCTGCGTCTTAAGCCACTGCTCATAGTCCGGCTCTTCCATTACTTCCAGATACGCCTTCATGTTGAAGTGACCCAGCCCACAAAGCTGCGTGCAGACGATTTCGTATTTCCCGGTTTTCGTCGCCGTAAAATGCAATGGGATGTCAATGCCGGGGACAATATCCTGCTGCACACGGAGTTCCCGAACATAGAACGAGTGGCCAACGTCCTTGGAATGAAGCGTTAGAGCGACCGGGCGGTTCACTGGAACAACAAGCGACGCAGCTACAATGTCGTCACGCGCTGCAATGTCGTTGGCTGGGTCGAGACCGAAATAGTTGCCGCTCCCGTCGTCGATTTTATCGGGATGCAGGCCACCGAACTTGCCGTCCGGCCCTGCATAGCGAAAATAAAAAGCGAATTGTTCGGCTTGGACGTCAATCCGGATGGAGCTTGGATCGGCCGGCGCAAGGTAAATCGCTCCCCACGCCTTGGAGCCGACAAACGTGAGAGTGAAGACCTCCACGCAGACGACGAGAATCGCCGCAGTTAACAGCGGTGTGGGACCTCCGGGAAACGTCTTTGTTTTTGTTTTGCTATTGCGGTCGATCGCCGTCCATGCAAAGAAACCGAGCAGAAGCTGACCGGCTAGAAACAGGACCCCCGTCCCAATCAGAGTTTCTTTGAGCTGTTCATCCACCGCTGGTCCCGTGGTGGATATATCCACCGGAAGCCACCACGTGTGCATGGCAAAGAACGCCACGGACACCAAACTTATCAGGGTGAGAACCACGGCAAAAACTTTGCCCACGCTTTTCCGCCTCTGAGTGAACCTGTCCAGACTCAACCATACGCCTACAACGATAACGACTTCAGATTAGCCGCCCAGAATCCGCCCAATAACGCAGCTTTTCTTAGTATGGTAACGCTTTAAAAGTGAAATTGATGGCCTTGGATTCACCAGCACCTACGGTGACATCCTGCGATTGTGTCCCGTATTGCTCCTGCCACGCCGTCACCGTGTATTTGCCTGCTGGAAGACCTTTCAGGCTGAAACCGCCATCCTGTTCGGTCACGGAGTAGTGAGACGTGTTGAGCACGACGAAGTATCCATGCATCCACGGGTGAATGTTGCACTTCACCGGGATAAATTCAGCCTTGTCGTACTTGGTGTCAATTGGAGGAGAACCAGAGGGCTGCGACTTGTTCCACTCGGCATTCACCTTCGCGAGCGGATGGATGTTGTGTGATGTTTGATCGTCGTTGTAAATCTGAAGGCTCTGTCCGGCGTGCATCGGCAGGACGTGAGGAAGATACTGGCAGCCCTTCTGGTCGTATCGAACGGCCTCAGTCGGCGCGGATGTATCGGTGTCGCCCGCGGAGATGTAAACGACAACAAACTGCAGCGCGTTAGCGGGGCCTGTGGCAACGTTCTCGGTCATGACCGGGGTCGCGTGCTGTTTTGCGCAGGACGGTTCCTTGGACATATCAATCGGTTTCATTTTTGGAGGCGTGCCCGTGTATGTAACTTTGCCTGTGATGGTTGCGCCGCCTGCGGGTACGGGCAGGCCGGCGATTCCGCCGTTCCCGGCCAGTGCCGCAACAACGAGTAACATGAGCAGTTTTGGAGTCATTGGATAAGTTCCTCTCAAGAATCGTTAACTACTGGCCACCAGCAGCGTCTGGCCCAATTGGTTTAATATCCGCCGCGTGCGCGGCGACGTAAGCTTTCCACAAGGATGCTTCCTTGCTGTCCATCTCCTGCAGTGTGCGCAGGAAATGGACAAGATCCCATGCGTCGCCCGGCTGTATCACGTCCGCGAACGAAGGCATCGGAGTGCCGTCAACTCCGGTCATGAAGATGCGATAGAGATCCTGGTTCGTGTCACCGCACTTAAAGCGCGCGCCCGTGGAAAAGTTATATGGACGGATTGGGTTGTCCTTGCTGTCCGTGAGCGTCGCTGCCGATGGACCGTCCCCGTGCCCCCCGGGACCGTGACACTTCCAGCATTCCATTTTCTGGAAGAGTTGCCTGCCGTGCAAAACGCTTTCGATCGTGATCGGCGTTTCCGCTGGAATAACAAGCACGGGACCGGATTTTTCCTTCGCCCAGCGGGCTGACCACGTTTTGACAAATGCCACCAAGTCCGTCCGCTGCTGAGTTGTGAGCGGTTCCCAGGACGGCATGTTGGAGTTTACAAACCCTCGCGTGATTGCGTTATATAGGTCTTGATCCGTGGGCAACGTACCGGTGGGTGTTGAGCGGCATTTGAAAGTGGCTATTGTAAAATCTCGCGGCTTGGGGTCAATCCATTGGGCATTCATTCCCTCGCCGTTACCGTCTGGACCATGACATCCTATACAGAATCGCCGATACAATTGCTTGCCCGCTTCGGCATGTCCGGTAAGGTTCCCCACGTGACTGCTTTCGGTTGCAACGCTCGGCGTGCCGAGCGAAGGGTCCGGAGAGTTTACGTGCGACTGCGCCTTGCAGGACATCGCACCTGCGCTAAATAGAGCCGACGATCCGAGAACGATTGCCACCAGTAGACTTTTGAGTGTCATTGTTGTCCTCATGGCTAAAAGTCGAAGTCAAACCCGAATAATAGGCTGCTGCTCCAGACACCGTTGGTCAGTGACAAGGGAGGCAAGCCAGTTCCATCGCCGCTTTCCGGGACGATGCCGATGGATTTCGAAATTGAATATTCGTTGTGCCACGCCAACCCTGCTCGGCTGAACATGATGGGATACCAACGATAGCCGACCGAATAGGCTGTCACGTTGCCGTAGCTTGATGGGTTCGCGATGTTCGCCTGCGTACCGACGTTCACCTTTTCGTAGCGGCCCAAAAACACAAGCTGCGGGCTGACGTAGTAGTGACCTTCGACAAAGCCCCCATTAAACGTTGGCGCCTGCGCTCCCTCGGGAAGTGTCCCATTCGCGGGCACGCCATTCCCCAGATATGCGTTATCCCAACCATGCATGTAGAGCGGCAGAAGCTCCAACTTCCCAAGGAAGAAGTCACCGTTCACACCGACGCGGTAAAAAGGCTTGTTCCCTAGGCCCACGAGCGGTTCGGCGCCATTCTGTGCTGTTTGGTAATATGTAGATCTTTGCCCGATGTAGGAGAAAGCTCCAACGCGTTCGAGGCCAAGGCTGCCCCCGTTAAACGCCTGGCTAAAAGCCAAATTCACGTCGTAGCTTCGGCCCGCTGGAGGCGCGCCTGGAACCACATCCGTGCTGAAATTCACTCCACCCTCGTTGCTGCTTAGCACGGCAACGGAATAGCGCGTGTAACTATTCTTGGAATGCCCGGCGAGTTCGAGCCCGATTTGATTGTCGCCGTAGCCGAAATTATTTGCGCTTCCTGGGGCGTTGAAATGATAAATCTGATAAATCCCGCCGTTATTGGAAAGGAAAAGGAACCGCTTTTCCGAGATCATGTTGTCGAGTTCGAATCGCCCCGCCCTCAGGTTGAGCCATGAACTCCCCATCAAGTTATCGAATCGCACCCAGGCGGCTTCAAAGTGCCACACCGCGGTCGGATCTGAGGATGGCAACAACACGAAGGAAATGTTCTTGTAGAGGGTCCCTGCCGACCACAAGTCCATTCCTGACAGATCAAAGCCGGCTTGCGTAACGCGCCCGGAAACTGTGCTGCCGCTGGAACTGCCCCCTGGCGTCGAGTCGATCGCCTGGTTATCCGTACTCTCACGATGCCAGTTCGGTGTGATCCGGAACGTGATTGGAAAATACGCTGGATTCTGCCAGATGGGAGAGTCGCGTTCGTTCATCAATTGATAGCCATTATCGCGAAACACCTGGCCGAAATTGTTCAGCTCGGGCCACGCGGTGTGGCACGCGGAACAAGGCAATCCGTACTTTCGTGCAAATGTCGGGATTGCCATCACGCGAACCTTAGGCGCCGGCGCGGCAAAAACTTTGGAAGTGCCCAAGCCCGCGGGTGAGAAGAAAACCGCAAGCAAGCCGATTAGAAGAAGAAAATTTACGAACGACCATTTCAAATACTGAAGATAGGTCGGAAATTTTCTATGCATACTTCCTCCTGTTCCAGTCACGTAGCAACGGGTTCAAATTACAGAGAATTGCAAGATGCTGAGGATGAGAAGAAATCCGTACGGGTGATGCGATCAAGAAATGCGATGAAAAAATTGGCGAAGGGTCGGTCATTTCAAAGCCCAGACTCCGTTGGATATTCGGAAAACCAACCGGAGATATCCAAAAAACGAATGGACGATACCCCTCAAGAATTAATAATGCAAGCACAAAACTTTACACACCTTAAGTTTTGTGGCCCTCTTACGCTACTTTTGACCTTCTCATGGTCACTTTTCTGCGTTTCAACCCTGATACCAGCCTTTCAGGCTGCCATTTTCGGGTTGACTCCTTAACATAGGAGGTGTACCAATACCCTGGAGTTAGTCGTCTGGACCGGGCCTTCTCCCAGGTAGACCGGGAAACTGGATAGGGACCTACACTCCATTCTTGAGGCATATCGCTGGCGGTTCGAAGCGGTAACAAAAGGGCCATTTTCTCGTGAAAATCGCAAACCGAAAGCGTGCGCGGGCTGCGACATCTCTCTTCTTCCTGCTCGGATCGTTTTTCTTTCTGGTTCTCGATGTTGCGGCGATCACCGTCACATCCACTCGCGACAAAGCAGCTGCAGCATCCGAAGGCTTCACTATCGATTTAACCGCGCCGGAATCAGACGTGCTCCAAGCAGTCCAATCCGTTGTGGAGGATCAGGAAATCCACGGCACATTTGTGTATGAGCGCGAGCCAAGGCTGACGGGAGCGGCTGCGGAGAAGAGTTCTTCGTATTTCGGAGATAGGGGCGGCGACGGGCACGTTTTTTACAAGGTTCGAAGAAACGCGCTCGCTCCGCGACATTTCAAGAACAGCGCCGATATTGGCGTGATCACCGTGCGATATCTGGTGCGCGCCGTATCGGAGAACCGGACGCACATCCAAATCACGGCTGTATTCGTTGAGGACGGAACAAAGCACGTGCATGCGTCCGATACCACGGTTGAAACCAGTGAGTTTGCTGAGATTCAGTCGCACCTGGTGACGATTCAAAGGGAAGAGCAACAGGAAGCCGAAATCTCGCAGAAAAGACAGCTCAACGAGGACGCTGCCAGGATTTCTAAGGAACGAAATGAAGAAGCGGCGCGCGTTCAGAGCGCAGATTCTTCCCTGAAGGGCCTGGAGGAACGCGCCAACCATTTGCAACATGCTCTGGAAGTCCGGGTGATCAATCCGAGCACCGACCTGAAGTCGGCTCCTTTCCACAGCGCGGCGAGTGTTGGTACGCTTACGGCCGGGTCAGATGTGCTCGTCGAGATCATCACACAATATTGGTACGGGATTGAGACGACCGATGGACACCGCGGCTGGCTTCGCCGCGATCAGGTGGCGCCGCTTCCGTGAGTAAAACAAAACAATCTTTCGCCACCAGCGGTCTTATTAAATGGTCGCGGCAAGTTCTATTTTTGATATTGATTTTTTTCGGGCAAGCACGAGCGCAAACTGCAACGACGTACCAGCGGGTGATTTCGAGCCGAGTGGCCGATGTGCGAGCCGCCGTGTTGAAGATGAGCACCACGATGAAAGGACGGCTGCCGACGCTCGAGGGATTTGTGGTGGATCAGGCGAACCCGTCGTTGGACCGCTACGACAAAGGATATTACGAGTGCAAGTTCGACATCGAGCCGGCAGTGGGCGGTGGCACGCTGGTGGTGGCGACATCGAAAATAACCGCGTTTCTGAATGATCCCTCAACGGGTGCGTCGGGTTATCGCGTACTGCTTTCGAATGGCAGACTTGAAAACGATGCACTCGATCGAATCGAGGAGGCGCTTGCGCCGGGTACTGCGACGGGCGGAGTGGCCGCCACTTCCAATTCGAATCAAGCTTCCGGTACGGCTGCGCCAGCGCCGCCTGCAGCAACTCCGCTGGTGCCACAGAATGAAGTTCTGCAGCCCTCTACGCATTTCAACCTGACGAGCGGCGTCCATGCAGGCTCTGCGACGGGTTCCTTATCAAGTTTGCCCGCCGATGGAGAATCTTCGTCCCTGGATTCATCGTCAAATACTTCCGCAAGGGCGCGCGTACCCATCGCACCGGCGGCTCCATTGCCAACGGGAGAAACGCTGGACTCGCAGAAAGCGCGGCGGGCGGCCGACGAGAAAAAATCTCAGGATTTGTCGGAATACATAAAAAATCTCGAGGAAATTCAACGGAACCAGGCGCGGCCTGCAAACCTTGCAGCGGTAATAAACTCGAAAACCCCGGTTTTCGCCAAACCGTCTGAAAGCGCGCCGGTGCTGATGAACGCGGAAGCCCAGGATGAATTCGAAGTGTTGCAAGTGGAAGGCGCGTGGGTGCACGCGCAAATTTCAGGCGCGTCGCGCGGGTGGATTCGGCGGTCGCAACTGGATATGCCGGCGGGTTACGCGCAAGCTGCCAACAACGAAGCGGAAACACAGATGGGCGCGCCACTCTTCAAAATAGCAAAGGAAGAAACGAGTCCATTCAGCGGGAACTGGGAAGGCTTGGCGGGGAGAACGGTGCGGGTCGTGTGGGTCGAGCCTACAACTGGGACGGGGACAGCAACGTCTTCGCCGGAAGAGAAGTTGACATTTGCAAAGTCTGCTTTCCTGAAGGCCTATGAGAGCTTGAATGCGGCGCAACAGCGCGTGGACGGTATCGTGGTGGTATTCGATTCAGCGGATGGTGGGCAAATCGCGGCGGGGCTGGCAAGCGTTAAGGGGCTGGCTGGCAAAACACTGACCGAGGCTGCGTTTTGGAGGCAGTGCTCACTGGATCCGCCAGAGTCGTTTCACGTTTCCGGGAAGTGAACTTAGGTCTTCATTAGCGCAAGGACTAGCCTTTTGAGTTCCCTCTTTTCCTCATCGCCGGTCACGTCTCGCATTTGGCACAGATCGGCATTGCACATGAACCTCTTCACGCTCGGCAACTAAATAAATCGACCGGCAACGTCGGGAATCTCCGGCGACCATGGCAGAGGAATCATTCGGGATTCCACGATGTCTGCGGAAAGAACGGGTGGCACAAACGATTGCCACAATCGTAGGTCAAGCTTTCGGCGTTACGCCTTTGCTCGCGAGGTGTCGAACGAATTCACCGCCGATAATTCATTCGGGTAAACTTCAAAGACTTTGTGCAGCATGGTCATCTAGTCAAGTAAAGACTGGTTGGCGGAGGGGGTGGGATTCGAACCCACGAGACCCTTTCGGGCCTAACGGTTTTCAAGACCGCCGGAGTCAACCGCTTTCCTACCCCTCCGAATTAAGCAGTTGAAACATTGTAACTTGCGACCCGCTTTAGTGACAGTACTGCCCTCGATTTGTGCAATTTTGTCGGAACTGTCACCAAATTATCGCCAAAACCGTCGAGTTTTTTGCGAGCAGCCCTTTCGCTTTCGAAATTCGCGTCAGCATATCCTCGCCGATAAAACGTAACGTACGCAACGTTGACCGCACGCGTCAAGCGTCTTGCAGAGTGGAATGCCATTTGCGTTCGTTTACGCAGGATGGCAGGGACGGTGCGGAATCCAATCTCCGCAAAATTCATTTCAGAGAAGAGCGATCCTACGCTTCGGGTGTATATTTTGATTCTAGTCCTTATGATCATCGCAATTCGAAGATCTGTCGTTAAACTCCAGGCAATGGCTGCAGCCGCCGAAGCCGCGTGCATTGGGCTCGAATACAGTACTTTGCACCGTGACTTGCGCCCATTTTTTCCAAACAGTCCACTATGGTTAGATTTCCGGAGCTGAAGGCATCGACGACTCCGATGCGCATTCTCATCATCGAAGATGAAGACAAAATGGCCCGCGCTCTGCGCACTGGCCTCGAAGCAGACCAGTTTTCCGTAGGTATTGCACACACCGGCGAAGAGGGATTCTTTCTCGCTTCCACGGAATCCTACGACCTCGTCATTCTCGATTTGATGCTCCCTGAACACGATGGCATGCAAGTTTTGACCGCGCTGCGCCAAAGAGGATTGGCTGTGCCGGTTCTCATACTCACATCGAAGGACACGGTGAAGGATCGCGTCCTGGGTCTCAATGCAGGCGCTGACGATTACCTCGTGAAGCCCTTCGCATTTTCGGAACTTCTTGCGCGCATCCACGCGCTGCTGAGGCGCGGCAAGCAGGAATTGGCGGACAGGTTAAGGTTTGCAGATCTCGAAATGGACGCGTCGGGACGAAAAGTATTTCGAGATGGAAAAGAATTGACGCTAACCGCGCGCGAATTCGATCTGCTTGAATATTTACTTCGTCAGCAGGGCCGGGTCGTTTCGCGGGAAATGCTGGCGCGTGACGTGTGGGAAGAAACCGCGCGCTATACACCCCTCGACAACGTCATCGACGTCCACATCGCACACCTTCGCCGCAAACTTGACGATCCCTTCGCAAAGAGACTTTTGCATACAGTCCGCGGTGTTGGATTCGTCCTGCGCGAGGAGAATCCCTAGTGTCGCTACGTCCGAAGCGCGTTAGAACGCGACTGACGCTCACTTACGTCGGAATGCTGGCCGGAGTCCTTGCCGTCTATTTCGCCGGCGTATCTGTGCTGTTGTTCTGGCAAATGAGCACTGTGCTGAAACGGCTTGCCGCCGAAGACCTCGAAACGGTGAAGGGATTGCTACTCGTCTCAGATGACGGCCAAGTTGATGTGCGCGAAGACTTTCACCACCACACGGATTGGAAACAAGTCCAGGAACGCCTCCTCGAAATTCTCAGCCCGGATGGAACAATTCTTTATCGCAATGAAAGGCTGGGCAACCGGACTATCGGTGGGCCTCCTTTTGCCGGCGAGGGTGAACGCGGGTACTCCGGCCGCTCCGCAAGAATGTCCGATGGAACGCCAATTATTCTCATCAGCCGCAAATATGATTTGCAAGGCCGCACAATCCTCATTCGAGTTGGCTACGGCCGGGACCTGATATGGGGCGAGCTCAAGGAAACGATGCTCGTTCTGCTTCTTGCTTCGCCATTGGTCCTCGCAGGCACTGCTTTCGCAGGTTACAAAATCGTGGGCCGCGCGCTCGACCCGGTCACCAAAATGGCGCTTCGCGCCGAGCAAATTGATTCGGAACGCTTGAACGAACGCCTCCCTATTGAGAACCCCGAGGACGAACTCGGGCATCTCGCGCGCGTCTTCAATGCCATGCTTTCCCGCATCGAACAATCCTTTGAACAACTCCAGCGCTTCACTGCCGATGCCTCTCATGAATTGCGTACTCCGCTTGCATCAATTCGAAGCATCGGCGAAGTCCGCCTGCAACAAAGCGCGAGCCCGGAAGAATATCGCGACACAATCGGCAGCATGCTCGAAGAAGTAAACAGGCTCTCCGGCGTTGTGGATAGCCTGCTTACGCTCTCCCGGGCCGATGCGGGGCAAATCAGAATGCAGGTTTCTGTTTTTCCCATGATGGCTTTGGTGCGCGAAGCCGCAGCGCTTCTGGAAGTTCTTATTGATGACAAACACCTCACCTTCACGCTCGCGGGGGAAGAATCCCTTGGCGCGGAAGCCGATCGCCTTTACGTACGCCTCGCCGTGGTCAATATTCTTCACAACGCCGTGAAATTCACGCCTCCCGGTGGATCGATTTCCGCGCGCGTGAAGTGCACGAATCATTCCCAGGTGGAACTCTCGATCACCGATTCCGGGCCTGGCATTCCGGCCGAAGTTGCCCCGAAAGTTTTCGAACGTTTCTACCGCTTGGATGAATCCCGCTCTGGAGAAGGTATGGGCGCGGGCTTGGGATTGTCCATCGCGAAGTGGGCAATTGAAGCCAACGGTGGACAAATTGGTTTAGCGAACGACCCCCATTCCGGCTCCACGTTTTGGCTGCGTCTTCCCGCCATATGATATTCATCCCCGAATAGCGAAAATCACAATTGATTCCTCGCCGTCGCCGCTCTCGCCGGCAGAGACAGAGTCGAATTTGACCCCTCCTGCAAGCTATCTCTAGTCCTCGTAAACCACAGATTCATAAGCGCTTGCACAACACTCGCCTATCGCTTCGCCTCTTAACCAAATCTTCAGAATCTCTTAAGTGGTGTCCGTCAGGAAGTCGCTCTACGTTGGATGTTGTGGCACCGAGTTCCACTTAACGCGCCACTGAATCAGTGCAATTTAGACCGACGGATACCAATGAAACATTTAATTTTTGCGGCGGCTTTACCGGGGCTCGCGGTTGCAAGTCCGGTTTCTGCCAATGCAAGCCAGCTTCACGAGCCGGTTTCTCTGAATAGCTCCCATTTTCAATTCAATCAAGAAACTGGACGCGCGCAACTCGTCGCTTTCTTTACCTATAACGACAATATGATCGCAGGTGCAGATGATGGAGGAGGGCCTCGATCAGTCGTCCCCCAGCTTCCCGAACTTGTCTGCGATGCTCAGACCCACGCCGTGGTTTACGGCCCCGGCGAAGGACACACTGTTTGCGCGGTCATTCAGGAATCCAGTGGCTTCTGGGGGCGCCGTTCAAAAGTAAAGAGAATAGGTGCTTGCTCCGTTACCACGGAGCCGGCCAATCTCACGCTCGACGATGGGTGGAGCCTTCATCACCTAAGGTCCTCGATGTATTTCTCGAGGTCCGCTAGACATTTCTGGTGGCCGCCTCGATGGTGACAAGAGTCCTCAAGCCTGCCCAACTGGAACAGTTTCGCCGACTAAGCACTTGCTTGGTCGCGAGCGCGATTGAAACTTTTCGCGTGCGGCTGCCAAACACCGGCTTTGCCGACTCCAGAATCAGGTGCATCTTCAAGGATCAGCCCTCGATGGCCGGGTATGCGGCCACGGCTCGTTTGCGTAGTTCCAATCCGCGCATGGAACCCGACAAATCCTACGACTACTACGACCGCACCGATTGGTGGAATGAGATTCTTACCATTCCGGCTCCGCGCGTCGTCGTGATAGAGGACGTGGACAACCCACCAGGCCTCGGTGCATTTGTCGGCGAGGTTCACGCGAACATTCTCCTCGCGCTCGGTTGCGTCGGAATCGTCACGAATGGTGCGGTGCGGGACCTGCCCGATATTCGCCCTACGGAATTCCACATGTTCTCGGGAAACGTATCCGTATCGCATGCCTATGCCCATATCTTCGATTTCGGCGGCACGGTGGAAGTGGGAGGCCTGAAAATCCATCCGGGCGATTTAATTCAGGGCGACTGTCATGGAGTTCAGACGGTCCCTCTGGAAATTGCCGATCGGGTTCCCGCCGCGGCGCGAGAGATCCGGCAACGCAGGCAGGATCTTGTGGGATTGCGTCGCTCCCCAGACTTTACGCTGGAGAAACTTCGCCAATCCATTCGCGACACAGCAATGGTCCATCCGAGGTCGCAATGACTCATCGGCCCGACTGGAAGCAATCTCGGTGGCCTTATGAAATCTAGCCCCAAATCACTCTGGCAAGACTCCGCCTCCGCGCTCGCGGCGTTGCTCCTCGGGGCGAGCATACTCGCCGGCTGCGGCTCCGCAGACAAGGCCAGTGTCGAAAATTCGGCAAACGCGCCGCATGTGGCCGTTGCCAGGGTGGCGCGGCGAAACCTTTCCAGCACTCTCGATATCGCCTCTGAATTTCTGCCGAACCAGGAAGTGAACGTGTACGGCAAGGTCTCCGGCTACATACAAAAGCTCAACGTGGACTGGGGTTCTCATGTGAAGCAAGGGCAGATTTTGGCCGTCCTGGAAATTCCCGAATTGCAGCAGCAGCTTCAGGTTGACGAAGCGGCTGTCAGGCACAGCGAGCAAGACGTCGCGCGTGCCCACGAGGAAATCACCCGTGCCGAATCTGCCTATTCTGTCACTCATTTGACGTACACCCGGCTCGCCAACGTTCAGCAGACTCGGCCCGAACTCGTGGCCCAGGAAGAAGTGGATATCGCGCAGGGGAAGGATTCGGAAGCAAGCGCCAACGTTTCCGCCGTCAAGGATTCTCTTGCCGGATCGGAGCAGTCGCTTGTGGCTTCCAGGGCCGCGCTCGAAAAAGACAAGGCTATGTATGCCTATTCGCGCATCACGGCACCATTCGATGGAATTGTGACGGAAATTGACGCTTACACGGGAGCCCTTCTGCCCGCAGGAACTTCTTCCAACAAGGGTGACCAGGCACTCTGCCATCTCTCTGACAATCATCTCCTGCGCCTCGTGATTCCTGTCCCCGAGTCCGCTGTTCCGGAAATACGGCTGGGCAGCTCCGTTCACGTGCGCGTTCCCGTTCTCGGCAGGACGTTTCAAGGAATCGTCGCGCGCATTGCCGACCAAGTGGACCTCTCTACAAGAACGATGCATACGGAAATTGCAGTGTCCAATCCCGATCTCCAAATCGTTCCTGGCATGTATGCGGAGGCTTCGCTTGTTCTCAAGGAAAAGCAAATGGTCCTCGCCGTTCCGGTGCAAGCGCTCGCCCGTCAGGAGGATCGCGTAACCGTCTTCTTGGTGGATAAGGACGACAAAATCCAGGAACGCGAGGTTCGAGTCGGGATTGAGATGCCCGATCGAGTTGAAATTCTTTCCGGACTTGATGAAAACGATCTCGTGGTCATCGGCAACCGCAGCCAATTACGCGCTGGAATGGCGATTCAACCCAAGTTGATTTCGAGTGGCTCAACCGGTGGAGAGAATTAATGTCCGGCTTTTCGATCCGAAATCCCTACTTCATTGTTGTCATCTGCCTGATCGTTGCCGTCGTCGGCCTTTCCAGCCTGGTCCGTATGCCCGTGGATTTATTCCCCAACATCAATATTCCAGAGGTTGTTGTAGCTACGTTCTACAACGGCATGCCACCCGAGGAAATCGAGACGGAAATTACCGGGCGCTTCGAGCGTTTCTTTACCCTGGGCAGCGGAATCGAACACATGGAGTCCAGATCCCTTCCTGGTGTCAGCATCATCAAAGTTTATTTTCAGCCCGGCACCGATCCGGATTCTGACGTAAATGAAATCTCAAATCTTTCCATGGCTGACCTCCGCCGCCTTCCTCCGGGTACTCTCCCGCCAGTCGTCGAAAAATTCGACGCATCCAGCCTTCCCGTTTGCCTGATCACATTGCAAGGTCGGGGCCTCAACGAAACCCAGCTCCGCGATTTCGGTCAATTCCAGATTCGCAATCAACTGGCGGTCGTCCCGGGAGCATCCGTCCCGCCGCCCTTCGGAGGAAAGTATCGCCAAATCATGGTTTACGTGGATCCCGCGAAGCTTCAGGCCTATCAACTAAGTCCGATGGATGTCGTTCGCGCCGTCAACTCTGCCAACCTGATTCTTCCCGCTGGCGACGTGAAGATTGGCCCCTATGACTACAACATCTATACCAACAGCCAATTTCGCGACGTGGCCGGAATCAACGGTCTTCCACTGAAAACAGTCGCCGAATCCACCGTCACCGTCGCAGACGTCGGCCACGCGGAAGACTCGCATCAGATTCAAACCAATATCGTTCGCGTGGATGGACAAACTTCGGTTTACCTTCCAATTCTCAAGCAGGGCGGCGACACGAACACCATTCAGGTGGTGGATGGCATCAAGAGTGTCGTCTCGAAACTCGTGGACATCCCCAAGCAGCTCACGGCACGCGTCGTATTCGACCAATCGCTTTACGTCAAAGAGGCGATCAAAACCCTCCTTCACGAAGGCGGTGTTGGGCTTCTCTTAACAGCCTTGATGGTACTTATTTTCCTTGGTAGCACGCGCGCGACCGTGGCTGTGTTTCTTTCTATCCCTCTGTCTGCGCTCGTAACGATCATCGCCCTCTACTTCGGTGGCAGCTCCATTAATTCCATGATTCTCGCCGGTTTGGCTCTCGTGTTTTCGCGCTTGATTGACAATGCCGTGATCGTGCTCGAAAACATCTTCCGCCATCTCGAACTCGGCGAGTCGCCCGAGGTGGCGGCGGAGAAGGGCGGACACGAAGTTTCGCTCGCCGTCCTCGCCGCCACTTTGACAAGCGCCGTCGTCTTTTTTCCGGTCACGTTTTTGTATGGAGTCAGCCGCTTTCTTTTTTCTGCACTGGCCCTGGCCGTGGTCTTGGCTCTATTTGCTTCGTATGTGGTCGCGATGACGGTTGTCCCTCTTTTTTGCGCCCGATTCATCAAGGCGCCGTCGCACACCGCCGTCACGGAAGACGGCTCCTCCAAAGGCGCAAATTCACGTGGACTCGCTCAGTGGGGCATGCGGTTCAACGATTCATTCGCGCGCGGATTCCACCACCTTCTCGAAAACTACGAGCGATACGTTCGCCACGCTCTTTCGCGTCCGAAATCCGTCGTTTCGTGGACTCTTATCGCTTTCGTTGTCAGCCTCGGATTGTTTCCCTTTATTGGTGTTGCCTTTTTCCCCCGCACGGACGCAGGTCAGTTTGTCATTGACTTGAAATCGCCTTCCGGAACGCGCGTGGAAATCACGAATGATGAGGTCGGCCGCGTGGAGGAGATCATCCGAAAGACAATCAAGCCGAAAGACCTGAAGTTGATCGTGTCGAACATCGGCGTGATCCCCGATTTTTCCTCCCTCTATACGACGAATGTTGGTCCGCACTCCGCCACTGTCCAGGTGGCGCTGAACGAGACACACAATACGAGTAGTTTTGAATACATGGATCGAGTTCGCTCGGCGCTAGGCGCCGAAATGCCGGAACTCACCACTTACTTTCAGTCGGGCGGGATTGTGGATGCTGTCCTGAATCAAGGTTTGCCCGCCCCTATTGATGTTCAGGTGAGTGGATCAAATCTCGATTCGGATTATTCGATTGCCGCTCAATTGGCGGGGAAAATACAAAGAGTCCGCGGCGTGAGCGACGTCTACATTCCTCAGGACATGGACTATCCGTCGCTTCAGCTTGATATCGATCGCGTCCGTTCCAGTGAGCTCGGGTTGAATCAGAAGGAAGTGGTGGACAACGTCATCACCGCGCTTACTTCCAACGGCATGATCGCGCCCAGCTATTGGATCGATCCCAAGACCGGAAACGATTACATGCTGACCGTGCAGTATCCCGAGAAGGACATTCGCGCTCTTTCTGATCTGCGATCCATTCCGCTTCGCTCCCCCGCGGCTAAGACGCCTGCATTGCTCGATGCGGTTAGCAAAATCACACGCTTCAACTCTCCTACAGAAATTGATCATTACCAGATTCAACGATCCTTTGATGTGTACGTGAATCCGACGACCGAAAATCTCGGCGGCGTCGCAAGTGCCGTCCGCAGGATTCTGGCGGAAACGGATTTGCCCGAAGGAACCAAAGTTAATTTGCGCGGCATGGTCCAGGGTATGGAAGCATCGTTTCGCAGCTTCGGTCTCGGCCTTTCGCTCTCGCTTATTTTGCTCTATCTCATTCTCGTGGCTCAGTTCCGTTCATTTCTTGATCCCATTCTCATTTTGCTGGCCGTGCCCACAGGCATTATCGGTGTGCTTCTGATTCTAGTGCTCACCGGGACGACATTGAACGTGATGTCCTTGATGGGTCTGATCATGATGGTTGGCATCGTTGTTTCGAACAGCATCTTGATCGTGGAATTTGCACACCGGCTGGAAGAAAGCGGTATTTCCGTTCGCGATGCAATTATTTCTTCGTGCCGGATTCGTCTCCGGCCGATTCTGATGACCTCTCTGGCGACAATCATCGGTTTGTTTCCGCTGGCCCTGAAATTAGGAACGGGAAGTGAACAATACGCTCCGCTCGCGCGAGTGATTATCGGCGGTTTGCTCACTTCCGTGGTTCTGACGGTTTTTGTCGTGCCCGCCGCCTACCTCTTGATGTATCGGCGCTCCGCGGAATCGCAAGCGCCCATGCTCGCGGAGGAAGCTCGATGAATCGCCTGAGCTGTGTGGCGACAATCGCATTCTTCGCTCCGTTCATTTGCGCAGCGGCAGCCGCGCAAAACGGACAGAAATTGAGCCTGCAGGACGCCGAGAAAATTGCCGTCGCGAATCACCCGCAGATTCAGGCGGCGATTGATCTGGCATCTGCGGCAGGCTCCCAAGTCACGCAGGCGCGTTCCGCGTATTTTCCCACCGCGTACGGAAGCATCACCGCCGTGGACGCCGAAAACAACAGCCGCATCGCAGCCGGCGCGATGAACAATCCCATCATCTACGAGCGGTACGCCAACGGGATCACCATCAATCAATTGATCACCGATTTCGGCCGCACGCACGAGCTCATCAAAAGTTCCAACTTGCACGCGCAGGCTCAGAAAGAGCAAGTGGTTACGACGCGAGAAGATGTTCTTCTTGGCGTGGATCGCGCATTCTTCGTCGCGTTGCGCGCGCAAGCCGTCTTGACCGTTGCCGAGGAAACCGTCAAAGAGCGTCAGCTCGTCGCCGACCAGGTGAGCGAACTCGAAAAAAACAAAATCAAATCCGGACTCGATCTAAGCTTCGCAAACGTGGACCTCGCGCAAGCGCAGCTCCTTCTGCTCCAGGCTCAGAATGATCTCGACACATCCTACGCGGATTTATCGGCCGCCCTTGGCTACGGAGACGAAAAAACTTTTCAGCTGGCGGATCAGGCGACGCCGACCGCTCCGCCTTCGGATTTCTCCGGCCTGCTTCAGCAAGCATTGAAGGACAGGCCCGATCTCATCAGCCTGCGTTTGGACGCAGCCTCGTCACACAGCTACGCGACCGCAGAGCGCGACCTTCGGCTTCCAACAATCTCTGCCTCTGGCGCCGCAGGACTCACACCCGCTGGCGCGGATCAGCTCGCGCCTCGCTACGCGGCAGCGGGAGTCAACGTCAATATCCCGATCTTCAACGGCCACTTGTTCGGCGCATTGCGCAGCGAAGCGAATTCGCGCGCTCAGGCTCAAGATCAATACCTTCGGGATTTGCAGAACCGCGTCGTCCGTGACGTTCGCACGGCATGGCTAAACGCAAACGCCGCGTTTCAGCGCCTCTCACTTACCGATCAGCTCTTGAAGCATGCCACCGACGCGCTCGATCTCGCGCAAGCGCGATACAAACTCGGGCTCAGCTCAATCATCGAGTTGAGCCAAGCACAGTTGAATATGACGCAGGCCCAGCTCGAATCAGCCACCGCGAAATACGACTACGAAACTCAACTCTCCATCCTCAACTATCAGATTGGAATACTGCACTGATTCTTGCCGTCGGATCTGAATTCAGCAGTTGTCGAGTTCAGCGGATGGCACTATCGCGAATCCCAGGTTTCAACTCCGGTGGACTTGTGCGGCGGGCGGAATCCTGTACATTACATCCGGGACGAAGGAGACAAAATGCAAAAAACACTTTTGCAAATTTGCAGCTTGGGTTTTCTTTTGCTCGTTGCGGGTGGCGCGAGAAATTTTCAAAATGAATCCGCGTCGCCAACCAATCAGCCGGTGGTTTTTTTCCCGCGCCAAGTGGTGGACGACTCCTTCGCGAAAGGCTCCGCATTGATCGACGGAAGCGGCGGACGAAATTACAAAGTTCTCACCGGCCACCGCGAAGCGCCGGGGATGGTTGAGCTGCATGCGAAAGACACGGACATTATTTATGTTGTGAAAGGCACGGCCACAATCGTCACCGGCGGAACAATCGTTGACGCGAAGACGACCGCTGCTGATGAAATTCGCGGACGCGAAATCGCGGGCGGAGACTCGCGCGCGCTGGAGGCCGGCGACGTGCTGATTATTCCGAATGGAATTCCCCACTGGTTCAAGGAAGTGAGCGCACCGTTTTTGTATTTCGTTGTGAAATCGCGATAGGCGCCAGCGGGCGGCGAGGAAAACGCTGAGACGCTGTTTACCGCGGATTAGAAAATTCTATCCACCCTGTTTTCAATAGTTTAGCACGATGTCTAATCCCTGAACCGGGGATTAACGAGGCAGATTTGCTCGCCGCGGCGCGGAATGTATGCGGACGGTAGGGCGACGGTGACGGACACCGTGCGTTTTGTAGTTTTGCGGCAGCGGACGTCCAGGGCACACCGCGAGGAGGGCGGTGCGATGACAGGGCGCATGAATTAAGGAAAACTTTGCCAATCGGGAGACGGATCGACTTTGGCGAGGACAGGTTGGCGCTGCTGGAGTTAGCGGGTGCGTTCGTCTTTTTCGATTTTGCCATCGCGAAGGCGGATTACGCGGTGGGCGTGGGCGGCGATGTCCGGTTCATGGGTGACGAGGATGATGGTATTGCCGGACTGATGGAGGCGCGCGAAGAGCGCCATGATTTCTTCGCCGGTTTGCGAATCCAAGTTTCCGGTTGGCTCGTCGGCGAGAAGGATGGAAGGAGCGTTGACGAGAGCGCGGGCGATGGCGACGCGCTGGCGCTGGCCGCCGGAAAGTTCATTGGGCTTGTGGTTCATGCGGTCGGCGAGATCGACCTGCTGGAGCGCTTTTTTTGCGCGGGCGAGGCGCTCGTCGAATGGAGTGCCGTTGTAAATCATGGGCAGCTCGACATTGTGGAGCGCGGTGGCTCGCGGAAGAAGATTGAACGTCTGAAAGACGAAACCGATTTCCTTGTTGCGGATGTAGGCGAGTTCGTCGTCATCAAGCTGGCTGACGAGGCGGCCGGCGAGCCAGTAGCTGCCTTTCGTGGGAGTGTCCAGGCAGCCGATCAAATTCATGAGCGTGGATTTTCCGGAACCGGAAGGGCCCATGATGGCGACGTATTCGCCTTTGTTGATTTGAATACTGACGCCGCGCAGGGCGTGGAGCTGCTCGGCTCCCATTTCGTACGTCTTCCAGAGATCTTCGGTCTGAATGACGATGCCGGTATCAATCAGATCCTGGCGAAAGCCTTGCGCTGCGACGATTTCCTCGACTGCCATGGGCTGTGAACTCCTGAACTATCGGATGCCGATTCGATGCTAACTGGGCGTCTCGTCCGTCTTAGGCGCGGAATTGTCTATTTTAATTGGCGCGCCGGGGCGCAGGGTGCGAAGCGCTTTGTAGCTTCCGGTGACAATCTGGTCGCCTTCTTTCAAGCCGCTGACGACTTCGATATCCGTGACGCCGGTGATTCCCGTTTGCACGGTGACGAACTCGGCTTTCTTTCCGTGAACGACGAAAACGCCCTGAATATCGGCTTTCGCGGCGGGCGTGGTGGCTGACTTTGCGGCGGCGAGAGTGACGGAAGCGTTTTTACCAGACTGGGCTTCGTCGAGATCTTTCTGCGTGCGAACGGCGAGTGCTTGAATGGGAATTGTGAGCGCATCTTTGCGATGCGCGGTCTGAATTTTCGCGGTGGCAGAAAGTCCGGGGCGGAGACCATCGGGCGGAAGATCGAGCGTGACGACGACTTTAAAGTCGCGGGCTTCCTGCGTGTTGGCGGTGGCCTGCGTGGTGGCGGCCTGCCCGGTGGAGCGAAGAATGGCCTGCTCGCCCACTTCGGAAACGTGGCCCTTGAAGATTTTGCCGGGAATGGCGTCGATGGTGACGTCGGCGGGCTGGCCGTCTTTCACGTTGGTGATGTCGGTCTCGTCGACTTTTACTTCGCAGGTGACGATGCTCATATCGGAAATATTCATGAGGAACGCGCCTTCGGAATTCTGAATGCCCATGACGACGTTTTCACCGACACGCACGGCGATGTAGGTGACGATGCCGTCAATCGGAGCGCGGTAAGTTGTTTTGCGCAGGACATCTTTCAGGTGAGTCAGCGTAGAGGCGCTGCTCTGCATCATTTGATTCTGCTGTTCGCGCGCGGCGCGCGTCTGGTCCACTTGAGCTTTGGCGGCATTCAGGGCGGCGCTGGCGCTATCGTAAGTGGCTTTGGCAGCGTCAAAATCGGATTTTGCGATGAGCTGATCTTTGTAAAGCTCCTGGGAACGCTGCCAATCGAATTTCGCTTTTTCAAGATCGGCCTGGCGCTGGGCGAGCGTGGCCACGGCAGATTGATAGTTGGCCTCGGCAGCATTCATACCCGCTTCGGAAGCGGCGACGCTGGCGGACTGCGCAGCCACGTCTGCGCCGGGCTGGACGTTCTCAAGATTCATGAGAATGTCGCCCTTCTTGACGTGATCACCTTCTTTCACAACGATGTCCGTGATTTTTCCGTAGCCTTCGGCGAGAACGTTGGTATAGCTCTTGGGACGAATTTCACCGGAGGCGGTGACCAAGGAGGTGAGGTCCTGCTTGACGGCCTGTCCGGTTTGAACTGTGACGACGCCTTTATTGGCCTGGCTGACGCTGAACCAGACCATTCCGATGACGAGGACTGCAACACCAATACCGATTGAAACTTTCTGCCACGTCTTCATCGCACCTGCCCCTTGGATTCGAAAATCCCGGACGAAAATCCGCTCGATCGCCTTCTACAATTCATACGTCCGGGATACGCAGAATGTTTCCAAGCTTAGACGCAAGCTGAGGAATATGGGCAGGCGATATTTTCAGTGAGAAGCCTGCCGAACTGAACGAGGGGACGCCCTGTCCAGCCCCCCGATGGCGCCCGTAGTTCGTTCAGCCGAGTATTGTAAATCGAAATGAGGCGGAAGGGTAGTGGGATGAGAGCAAACGCGGGATGGCGGGACAGACGCGGAAGAGCGGTCGCTGGTGGGAAATAGGGAGGGATAAATCGCGAGAGTGGACAGTGAAATACTGAAAACAGTAGTAGAGAAATACGTAAATCAATATTTTACAAACATTTTACAAATGATGCGTCGTAAGAGTAAACAGTAAAGCGTTTCAAGTCAATGAGTTCTCAACCTGTGGAAGAAAACAGAAATTGGAACGGAACGTGCAGATGGAGCGGCCAGTTGTCCTAGAACAATTGGCGGCAATGCATTCAGTCTTCTCGGGGGCGTGGGGACTTGAGGATGCGGCGCTTTCTTTTTGATTCCTCAAACAATCGAGCAAAATGTGGAAGC
>Ga0070765_100000443_pt1 | contig 24959 bp, 20 predicted proteins | sample HubBroMetageWFT5_FD_71516 | JGI IMG/M metagenome (GOLD analysis project Ga0070765, IMG submission 71516) | Warmed and freeze-thawed soil microbial communities from the Hubbard Brook experimental Forest, New Hampshire - Hubbard Brook CCASE Soil... | ecosystem: Environmental > Terrestrial > Soil... | reverse complement strand
GCCAAATACGCGGACAATGCCTGGATTCAGGCGGAGCCGCAGGGCTGCCAGATCGAGCGAATCACGCGCACGATTGAGAACTACGGCCCGCGCTTGTACAAGCTTGGGTATCTACGTCCCGCGGAAAATGGCGAATCGTACGGACTAACCTGGAAGGGCGCGTTCCGCGTGGCCTGGAGCGGCATGTGGCCCATCGCCGCTATCCGTCGATCGATGGCAAGACATCGGATGCAAAACGAATTGCGCTCCCTGGAAATTCACGGGGCCACCCGCCTGCAGAAAGCCTGACCCTTCCCTTCCAGAGCAGCGAGCACAGCGACGTAGTATCCTGACGAGGTGCTGGAACTGGACTCGGGCCTGGAATTCAATCCCGCTAGCGATGCAGACTTTTTTTCGCTTCTCCCTGCGAAGCCGGGGGTATGCCTGATTTCCGCGCAGCAGGCGAATGCCGAGCCGTATCTGATTCGCACGGCGGATTTGCGCCGGCGGTTGCAACGATTGCTGGGTCCACCGGACCCAACGAGCAAGCGGTTGAATCTGCGGGAGTTCGCTCGAGCGGTGCGCTACCGGCAAACCACTTCTGCGTTTGAACAGACGCTGACCTACTACCAGCAGGCACGGCACTTTTTTCCAACGCGTTACCGCGACATGATGCGGGTGCGTCCGGCTGCCGTGTTGAAGGTAAGCCTGCGGAATGCGTATCCGCGGTGTTACGTGACGCGGCACATTTCGGTGGACGAATACGGCTTGCCGAATGCGGGTGCGTTCTACGGACCCTTCGCGTCGCGACGTTCGGCGGACGCATTCGCGGAAAAGTTTCTCGATCTTTTCAAGGTGCGGCGCTGCCAGATCAAGATCCGGCGCGATCCAACTTTTCCAGGCTGCCTGTATTCGGAAATGAAAATGTGCCTGGCACCCTGTTTTGCAGGATGCACGAAGGAAGAATATGACGTGGAGGTGGGCCGGCTGGTAGCTTTTCTGGACACCGGCGGGAATTCGTTGCGCGTGGCAGCTGAACAGGAGCGAGAACGCGCCAGCGAAGACCTGGATTTCGAAAAGGCCGCGTCCATCCACAAGAAAATTGAAAAGCTAGATGAAGTGCTTCGCGGCCGAAGCGAGCTTGCGCGCAGAATCCAGGATCTCGATGCGGTGATTCTGCAGCGCGGCGGAGATAAGAAGACCATTGGATTATTCGCGGTGCGATGCGGAAAAATCGTGGAACCTTTTTCTCTGCGCTTCGAAGCCGCCGGCCAGCCGGCTTCCGCGGAAGAGACGGTGCGCGATTATCTGGAAAGTGTTACGAATCAGCCTTTAGCGCGAGTAAAGAATTCGCGGCAAGCCGGGCGGGAACTGGGAGAACATCTTTGGCTGATGGCGCGGTGGTTTCACAGCAACCCGCGTGAAGGCGAGATTTTTTTTCGCGACAAGGATTGGCCGTACCGGCGCATTCTTCGCGGCTGCACGCGATTGCTTTCGCCGAAAAAAGAAGGCCCGGAGCAGACGGGTGTGACCGGAGCAAATTCAACCAGCGAGGGACGTAAATGAGTCACGGAGCGACAGCGGAAGGCACCAAGCGATACGCGGAGAAATTTCAGGGCCATGCCGCGCCCGGACATTTCCGGCAGGCGCAAGGGCTGACGATTTCTTCGCTGGGGATCGGAACGTATCTGGGACAGCCAAACGAAAGCATGGACGCGAGCTATGCGGCGGCGATCGTTGCGGCAGCCGAGGCAGGTTTTAATCTCTTCGATACCGCGATCAATTATCGCTTCATGCGCAGCGAGCGTAGCGTGGGAACCGCGCTAAAAGTGCTGGCGAACAAGGGTTTCCAGCGCGACGAATTTGTTGTGTGTACCAAAGGCGGTTACCTGACGCCGGACGGCGCGATGCCACCTGACCCAAATCGATATTTTTTCGAAGAGTACATTACGAAGGGGATTTTGACCGCTAAGGAAATTGCGGCGGGCAGCCACTGCATGGCGACGCGTTTCCTGGAGAACCAACTGGGGCGAAGTCGAAAAAATCTTGGCGTGGAATGCGTGGACGTGTATTACCTGCACAATCCGGAATCGCAACTGACCGATGTGCCCAAGGATGAATTTTTGAAGCGCATCCGCGAGGCGTTCAGTTTCCTTGAATCCGCTGCGGGACGCGGGCAAATCCAATTTTATGGGTTGGCGACCTGGAACGGATTCCGAGAGCAAGGGAAAACCACTGAGGCAATGCAAATGGAGGAGTTTGTTCGGATCGCGAAGGAGATCGCGGGCGAGAAGCACCGGTTCCGCTTCGTGCAACTTCCCTACAACCTCGCGATGACGGAGGCGTTGACACTTGGCAATCAAAACGTTGCGGGCCAGCCTAAGACGATGATGGAAGCGGCGAGCGAGTTGGGCATAACGTTGGTGGCCAGCGCTTCGCTGTTGCAGAGGCAGGTAGCGCAGAACCTTCCGTCGTTTGTGGCGGAGGCGTTAGGACTGGAGAACGACGTGGAACGCGCGCTGCAGTTTGCGCGGTCGTCGCCGGGAATTACCACGGCGTTGGTGGGAATGGCACGAACTGCGCACGTGGAAGCCAACGCGCGATTGGTGCAAGTAGAGCCCGCGGGACTGGCGGAGTTCAGCAAGTTGTTTGAGCGCGGTGAAGGCGCGTAAAGGCAAGATCGGAGAAATTCAAAGACGCCGCCCTCAGCCCTTCGCTGCTCAGGGTAAAAGGCATCCGCTACACAGGCTGAGCAAGGTGGAGTGTCGTCCTAGATAGAGAGCTCGGGGTGGCGATCGAGCAGCCAGGTGGTGATGGCGTTGTCGAGTTCGTCCAAGCGAGCGACAAAAAAGTGATCGGCGTTTTCCACGACGACCAGGCGATTTTCGCCGGGTAGTTCGCGAACGAGAGATTCCACTTCCTTGCGCGCGCCGAATTCGTCATCGCCGCCGTGGACGAATAGTTTTGGCTTGGCGCACTCGCGCAAAAAACTAAAATCCGAACTATTTACCGAAATTCCCAGGCCGATAAGTTCTTTGACGCGCGGATCGACGCAGCCAACACGCAGCCCCACGAAGCTGCCAAAACTAAAGCCAGCAACCAACAAGGGAATGCCAAGGAATTTTGCAGCAAGAAAATCCAGCGCGGCTCGCACGTCGCCTTGTTCCCCGCGGCCTTTATCGTGGACGCCACCACTCAAGCCAGCTCCACGAAAATTGAAGCGCAGGACCGGAACACCGGCGGCATCGAGAGATTTTGCCGCCTGGTACACGACTTTGTTGTGCAGCGTGCCGCCGAAGAGCGGGTGCGGGTGGCACACCACCGCCGCGAGTGTTGGAGCCGCGGAGCGCACGGGAGTCCAGAGAACTGATTCGAGAGGCCCCGCAGGCCCATCCAGAAAAAAAGTCCGGGAATCATGACTAGTCGGCATGTGTACAAGAAGACCCGTAGGGAGTGTACCTGAAAGCAAATGTGCATCAGCAATATCGGAGCCGTAAAATAAACTGCAAATATAAAGGCATTCTTTCTGTGGTTCTATACCTCCCACTACGAAAAAATGCGTACTAGACCCACGATTTAGCGCATTAAGCATTGCGGTTTGGTGGACTGGATGCTATTTTTGCCGCGGTTACAAAAGTCAGGGGGCCTGAGTGGGCGATCTTTCCGACCGGCGCGAAGCGCGACGATTTGTGATGTCCTTGCCAGTGCGCGTTTTGCCTCGCGACAACAATAGTCCCGAACTCAAGGCGCAAACGCGCGACGTAAGTTACCGCGGGCTCTATTTTCACGCCGAAGCTCGATTCGAAAAAGGCACCGAGATAGATTTCGTGCTGACGTTGCCGCAGCAAATCGTTTCCGCTGGAGACGTCAACATCAAGTGCCACGGAAAAGTGGTGCGCGTGGACACCTCCGATGACGGCAGAATGGGAATCGCCGCGCGCATCGATCGTTACGAGTTTGTGCCTGCACGCGCTTCCGCCGCGTGAACGGCGCGCAATACGCGTAGACCTGCGATCCGCATTCTCCCGTTCCCAGTTATTTTTCATTCCGCGTAGAATAGATGTGAAGAGCCGCGGCGCGCTCAGGCTGCGGTTATCAGGGGATTCTGGATGTATCACTACAATCCAACTCAGGCGCTGGAAGAATTGCAGGAAGAGGCGTTGCTGCCGCATCCGGTGAAACTGCGGGATATGATCCTGCGGAACAAACTGGGTCCGCAAGACGCCCAGGCGTTGAACCAGGAATTTCAGGAGTACCTGACGCGCTTTGGCGAACTGCAGAAGGTGGCGCGGGGAATTCTGGAAAAACTGGCCACTGGACAGCGCAAGTCGGCCTGACTGGGACCGTGCGGTTGTGGCGAGCCAGGTCGAAGTGAAGCTCAGGCCTTCGCGTGGGCGCGCGAGTAATAAGTTTTGAGTTCTAAGTTTTAGGTTGAAACCCCAAAATTCCACGAATCTATGAGACGGAAAACACTGCTGATTGACGCCGACGATACGCTCTGGGAAAACAATGTTTTTTTCGAAAAGCTTATCGAAGACTTTATTACGCTGGTCGAGCCATGCGGCTACAGCCGCGCGTACATTCGGCACATCCTGAACGAGACGGAGCGCAAGAATATCCGGCAGTACGGGTATGGAGTGCGGAGCTTCGGAAGGTCGCTGGAAGAAACTTACCTGAAGCTGGCGGACCAGATGGCGCAGCGCACGATTCTGGCGCAGGTACACACGCGAGTCGTGGAACTGGAGCGGACACCGCCGAAGATTCTGGATGGAGTGCCAGAGACGCTGGCGTACCTGACGGAGAAACACCGGTTGATTTTGTTTACGAAGGGCGAGCCCGCGGAACAGGCCGCTAAAGTGGAGCGCTCTGGACTGCAGGGATTTTTTGAAGCGATCGAGATTGTCTCCGAAAAAGATTCGAAGACGTATACGGCGCTGGTGAACAAGCACAAAATTGTGAAAACGCATGGCTGGATGATCGGCAACAGTCCGCGCAGCGACATCAATCCCGCTATGGCCGCCGGTTTGAACGCAGTGTACATCCCGCATGTCAACACCTGGCAGCTGGAGCATGAAACGGTTGTGGCGGGCTCGGGGAAATTGGTGATCCTACCGGAGTTCCGCGAGCTCCGAAATCACTTTTAGCCAAAGATTGAAGAAGGAAAATTGATAGCGAGTCTTAAGGCGGATCAGGTGATCGCGAAATGAGCACGACGGCGAGCGGACCGAAAGTGGCGGTAGTAGGGGCAGGCGCCGTAGGCGGTTATTTTGGCGGGATGCTGGCGCGTGCCGGAGTGCCGGTCGTTATGATCGGAAGGCCGGCGTTCGTGGAAGCCGTGAAGAAAGACGGCTTGGTGCTGGACACCGTGAATTTCCGCGAGGTGGTTCGCCCGGACGCATCGTCCGATATGGCCGCCGTGGCTGGCGCGAACCTTGTGCTGTTTTGCGTGAAGGCCACCGATACCGCGACGACGGCCAAAGAGCTGGCGAAACATATTGCGCCGAGCGCGATTCTGGTGAGCTTGCAAAACGGCGTGAACAATGCCGAGGAGATCTACGCCGCGTCGGGTTTGGATGCGCTACCTGCGGTAGTCTATGTGGCCGCCGCGATGCCCACGCCCGGTCAGATTAAACACTTAGGGCGCGGTGATCTCGTGATTGGCCCGGCCAACAAGAAAACAGAATCGGTAGCGAAGCTGTTCACCGACGCGAGCGTGTCTTGCCGGATTTCTGAAAATATCGCAGGCGAATTGTGGACGAAGTTAATCTGGAACTGCGCACTGAATGCGCTTTCGGGTTTAGGCAAAGTGACGTACGGCGAAATTGTAGGAAGCGCGGACGCACGCAGACTGGTCGCAACGGTTGTGGACGAAGTGCTCGCAGTGGCGAAAGCAAAAGGAATTCATCCGCCTGGGCTGGAAGATCCTAAAGTTGCGCTCGCCGGGGCGTTCAAGGTTGCGGAACAAATGAGTGGGACGCGCTCTTCGACAGCGCAGGATATGGCGCGCCGCAAACGAACGGAAATCGCTTCGTTAAATGGCTATATTGCGAAACAGGGTGAGGAACTTGGCGTGCCTACGCCGGTGAATCAAGCGATGTATACGCTGGTGAAGCTGCAGGAAGCGCATTTTCCCGAGGCTTAGGCGCATTTCTGCGTTGCAGGCCGAAAAGGCGCTCGCCTCGGAGGCGGCCGCTACACAATCGAGCTGTCATTCTGAGGCCATCCGACGAGGATGGGCGAAGAACCTCAAATTAAGAATCAAGCACACACGGTAAGTTGAGATCCTTCGGGCCGCAAATAGCGCGTCCCTCACGATGACATTTTGTTTTGATAGGTGAGAAAAAGTGCGTCAGCGATGCTTTTGACTCCGGAAAGAAAAAGCGCCCGCATCCCTTCCTTCGTCAGGGCACGCAGAAGGCGGCCGCTACACAGACTAGGCGTCTAGCGGCGCTCTGGGGCGTGGAACGGGATGTGTACGATGGCTTCGAGGGCGACGGCTTGGCCCTCTTTGGTTGCGGGTTCGAACTTCCACTGACTGAAAGCCTGAACGGCGTTGGCATCGAGCTGGTCGTCGACTCCACGCACTAGCTGGATGCTGTCCACGCTGCCGTCGGGCCGAATTACACCGTAAAGAATCACTTCGCCTTCGATATGGTCCTCGACCGCCGTCTGCGGATATTTCGGGTCGACCTTTCGAACGGGGACGGGCGCATTCACATCACTGGCCCGCGCCGGCCCGGGAACCAAGCGCAATTCGGAGAATTTGATCACCCAACTGCCGGTGGCGCTGTTCAGGTTCGGCATATTTACGTTCATGGTGTAAATGTGCCGCGAAGCAAAAATCTGCTCGGGCTTTGCTCCTGGCGGAAGAGCCGCAAAATTTGGAGGACCAGTTCGCACCGGTTCGTCTTCCGTACTGGAATCCTGACGCTTCACGGCGGGCGCAGAGCGAGACAGGTTGAGTTTGCCGGCGCTGGCAAGTCCCGAAGAGTTAGCGTTGGGTTTTGGATTTCCTCCGCTGATCGTGATGCCCATGGAATTGTTGCCCGAAGCTGCAGCCGTCGAAGAACCGGCACCCGTTCCGCCGGGCTTCCCTTCCGGAGACATGGAAACACGAGCGGCGAGATTGCCCGGTGGCGGTGCAACCGGCGCTGCAGGACCGGGAGTCGACGACAGGGCGATGAACGTGCCGTTCGAAGCAGTGGGAGCGGCGGCAATGGCAGGATCTTCTGGCGCGGGCTGGCCGTCGTGAGCCTTGGAAGCGAGGCGAGGAGCGACACCTGCGTTCACTATTAATTTTGGCTTCGCTGGTCCTGCCGTGGACGCGGCGAGGTTGAGCTCCGCGATGCGTTGCTCTTGATTCGTTAGCTCGGGCACCGGGGCATCGCGCGTTGCGATGGCTCTGGCTTCACGCGGCCGGAGGCGGGTGACGGTCTGCGGATCGATCACAATGTGCGGGCGGGCAGGGGCCTGCACCGAAGCGATCTCGACGATGTTCGGCATATCCGGCAGAAATTTTGGCGCTAGTTGCGGCGCGGCGGAATTGATCAGCGTTTGCCGGGGATGCGTGGGGCGCACGGGATCGGCGTGAATGCTCTGGCGGGGATGAAAGGCTTCGGGCTCCGGCGTGGCCAAGGCGGAGGCGGATTTCGCGGGTGTGTGATGCTTTTCGCGCGGAGCGTTCAGCAGCGGCAGATCTTCGACGGGGCCGGACCAGGTGAGCTGCGTATTGTCGAACGCGGGGTTATGACGCGGGACCGACGAGAAGGGCGACCAAGGCAGCTGAAACAGGATGACGTGCAGTACCGCAGCCATGAGGAATGTCCAACGCTCCATGCCCCCCAACATGCTGTTTTCGCGAAAAATTTTCAGCGGCGGTTGGCCATCTTCGGCGGGCACGCGCTGGAACAATACCGGCAAGCCGCTGAAGAAATTCTGGTGGAAGCTGTCCCAGGCGATGCCGAGGCGCGGTTCGACCGCTCCTGGTAGCTCGACGGAAGCACCTGCGGACTCGGTCTGGCCCAAAAGGTCGAACGGGTTGCTGTAAAAAGATGTAGCCATTAATCCTTAAATTATAACGTGCCAGAGTAATTTTTTGTGCCTTTGGCAAGGCTGAAATATTGGACGGAGTGCTTCCTCCGCTGTGTGCTGGGCGCACCAGAGAATAGATGAAGATAAGGGTACAGGGGTTTACTCAGAATAGGGAGCTTACCTGGGCCCGGCTGTGTAAAACGTGAGGCTGGCGTCGCTTTGCTGAAGCGTGCGGACGGCGGCCAATCGGCCAACGGTTTTGGGGAGTTCGAACGAGCGGCGATGTTCGGCAATGACCAGGCCGCCGGGATTCAGCAATGCCGCGTCTCCCAGGAAAGTCAGCACCTGCTCATACTCATGAGCGGCGGCGTAGGGCGGGTCCAGGAAAACGATGTCGAATAACGAAGTGCCTGCAATCTGCTCAGCGGCCAGCTTCTGCAAACCGCGCATCGCATCGATGGGAAGAATTCGGACGCCGGTGCGAATTTCCAGCAATTCCAGATTCTTGCGAATGAGTTCTACGGTTGGCCGGTGATTCTCAATGAAAACGACTTCCTTAGCGCCACGGCTGACGGCTTCGATCCCTACGGCGCCGGTGCCAGCGAACACATCCACGAAGCGGCTCCCCTCGATGCGGGTCTGGAGCACGTTGAAGAGCGTCTCCCGTAAACGGTCGCTGGTTGGGCGAAGCGTGAGTCCTTTGAGGCTTTTGAGTTGGCGGCTGCGAAATGTTCCGGCGATGATGCGCATGAAGGTTCGGCGGCTGGATTCAGCCGATGCGAGCGAGATGATAGCGCCTTTGCCATTCGGCGGGTAGCACGCGCAGAGTGCGCTGCAGTTCGGAATTTTGCGCGGGATCTTCGGCCAACGCAAAAGCCTCCTTGCGCGCGAGTTCAAGGATTTCGCGATCGCGCAACGGGTTGGCGACGTGAAAACCGAAATCGCCCGATTGCTTAGTACCGAAGAATTCGCCCGGGCCGCGTATCAGCAAATCCGTCTCGGCGATTTCGAAGCCGTTATTGGTGCGCACCATGGTGTCCAGGCGAGCCTGCGCGTCTTCGGTCATGCGCCGCGGCCCGATCAGCACGCAATGTGATTTCTGCGCGCCGCGTCCGATGCGCCCGCGAAGCTGATGGAGCTGCGCCAGGCCGAAGCGCTCGGCATGCTCGATAACCATCACGGTGGCGTTAGGAACGTCCACGCCGACTTCGACGACGGTGGTAGCCACGAGGATCCGCACCTCGTTGCGACGGAACTGCTGCATCACCGTTTCTTTTTCTTCGCTGGACAAGCGGCCGTGCAGAAGGCCCAGCTTCAGCTTCGGAAAGACGGTCTTGGAAAGTTTCTCGTATTCCTTCATCGCTGCCTTCAACTCCAGCTTCGATTCCTCAATCACCGGATAAACGATGTAGCCCTGGTGACCGGCTTGAACTTCGCGGCGAAGCGATTCCCAAACGCCGGGGAGATGCTGCTCAGTGGTCAGGTGCGTCTCAATGGGAGTGCGTCCGGGCGGTAGTTCGTCGAGCACAGAGACATCAAGATCGCCATAAAGGGTGAGCGAAAGCGTGCGTGGGATAGGCGTGGCCGTCAGGACCAGAACGTGCGGCGCATGACCGTCCTTGGCAGCTTTGTCCATGAGGCGTTTGCGTTGCAGCACGCCGAAGCGGTGTTGCTCGTCCACCGCGACGAAGCCCAGCCGCTGAAATTCGACGTTGTCTTCGATGAGCGCGTGCGTGCCGATAACGAGATGCGCTTCACCGTTGCGAATTCTTTCCAGCGCGGCGGTTTTTTCGGCATGCTTTAGGCCGCTGATGAGCAGTTCGACGTTGTAATTCCCCGGACCCAGGACGCGGCGGGCGGAAAGGAAGTGCTGCACCGCCAAAATCTCGGTGGGCGCCATCAATGCTGCCTGGCAGCCGTTCTCGATGGCGATGACCGCGGCCTGCATGGCGACAATCGTTTTTCCGCTGCCCACGTCGCCCTGCAAAAGCCGGTTCATGGGAGTGGGCTTTTCGAGATCGTTGGCGATTTCCGCTAGAACGCGCTTCTGCGCACCCGTGGGTTTGAAGGGCAGGATGCGCTTCAACGCTTCGCGCACTTTGTCTTCCCGCACGCGAAAGGCGATGGCGTTTTCCTCGCGCTGGTTCTTGCGGCCGAGTGCCACACTCAGTTGATAAAGAAAAAACTCCTCGAAGATAAGCCGCTGCTGCGCCGGAGAACGGAACAGATTCAGAGTATCGAGCGATTCTTCTGCTGGCGGAAAGTGCGTATAGATCAGCGCCTCTCGCCGCGAAGGGAGTTTTAGTTTTTCGCGCAGGGCCGCTGGAAGAATGTCGGGGATGTTCGAATCGAGATTCTGCAGCGTGCCGTAAATTGCGCGCCGGATCATACGCGAGCCAAACGTGCCGATGGCTTCGTAGACCGGCACGATGCGGCCCATTTCCGTGGAGTCCACTCCTTCGGCGCTGAGCAACTCGAATTGCGGATTCACCATTTCGCGGCGCGCCGGCCGGAGCTTGTCTACTTCCACCTTGCCGTGGAGGATCAGCTCCTGGCCGGGTTTGAGGCGTCCCTCCAGATAGCCACCGTGAAAAAACTTGCACGGCAACGAGCCGGAATCGTCTTGCACCAGCAAATGGTAGATGGCGTCGCGGCCATACATGCCTCGAACGGCTTGGCCACTCATGACGCGCGCGCGCAGGGTGTAGACCCCATGCGGTTGCACGTCCTTGATTTTGGAAAAGTGGATGCGATCTTCGTAGCGAAACGGCAGATAGTAGAGCAAGTCTTCCAGCGTGTGGATACCACGATCGGCGAGGATTTCGGCACGTTGCGGGCCGACTCCCTTCACCATTTGTACGTTGGTTTGCAGGCTGATGGACATGCGTCTCTTCTTTTATATCATCGGCGACGGATAGCACCGAATGAGCGCCACTGTTCACGAAACTTGCGCTGTTGGTGTCGCTATCTATAGAGTGTGCGGATGCGATGCCCGTGCCCAGGGAGGTTCCATTGGCCGATTCACGGTTAACCGGTTCGGATAAGCGCGCGCTGGCTTTATGGATTCTGTGCGGCATTATCGGCGCCGTTTTTGCGCAGAAATATTTTCTGCAGGCGTTTCCCGAAGCCTCCGTGGACTTCAAAATCTCGCGGGGCGAAGCGCAGAATCGCGCGAAGAATTTCCTGCAAGCTCTTGGCGAGAATCCCGCCGGGTATCAATCCACCATCGATTTTGGCGTGGACGAAACCGGCAAAACCTATCTGGAGCGCGAACTGGGCCTGAAGCAGGCGAACCAGTTGATGACCAGCGATCTCGACCTTTGGTATTGGGAGGTGCGCTATTTCAAACCGCAGCAGGAGGAGGAGTATCGCGTTCAGATAAGTCCGGCGGGAAAAGTGGTTGGTTACGAGCACAAAATTCCCGAAGCGCAGGCGGGCGAAACCCTGACTCGCGAAGAAGCGCAAGCCGAAGCGACGCAATTCCTGGAGAAGAATCTTGGCGTCGACCTGAGCGGCTGGAATTTTCTGGCGGAGGAAGCGAATTCCGTGACGCGGCCGAAGCGCCTGGACTGGTCGTTCACCTGGGAAAGAAAAGATTTCAAGGCGAAAGACGCTCCATACCGGCTTTCGGTGCAGCTGCAGGGCGACAAAATCAGCGGCACGCAGGAGTTCCTGCGAGTGCCAGAGGCGTGGAAGCGCAGCTACGCGCATCTTCGTTCGACGAACAACTTTTATGGAACGATCGCGCTGATCCCGTTCGGCTTTCTGCTGGGCGGAGCGTTGTGGCTGGCGCTTTCGCTGACGCGCAGAGGACAAACGACGTGGAGTGCGGGTTGGAAAGTCAGCGCAGTGGTCGTGACCATCTACCTGCTGATGGAGTTGAACCAGTGGGACTCTCATCGAGCTACCTACGATACCCACGACGCTTACGGGACGTTTGTTCTGCTGACTCTGCTGGGGCTGCTGTTGCTGGCGATCTTTCAATTCGCGTTGCCCATTCTGTTGAGTCTTACGTCCGGCGAGCCGCTGTATCGCGCGGCACAGCCGGACAAACTGCGCGTGACAAAAGCGTTTTCGCTGCGCGGGTTGCGTTCGAAGGAATTTTTCTGCGCCGCGGTCGTGGGCCTTTCGATGGCTGCCGCGCACATTGGCTTCGTGGTCGCCTTTTACATGATTGGAAGCCGCTTCGGGGTGTGGGCGCCACAGGACGTGAATTACAGCGACATCGTGAACACGTCTTTCCCATGGATCGCGGGCGTGGCGATTGGCGTGGTGGCAGCCACCAGTGAAGAGTTCCTGTTCCGTCTGTTCGCAGTTCCGTTTCTTCACAGGATGACCGGCTCGCGGGCCCTCGCCGTGATACTGCCGGCGTTTTTCTGGGGCTTCTTGCACAGCGCCTATCCGCAAGAGCCGGGCTACATTCGCGGCGTGGAGGTGGGGCTGATCGGAATCGTCGCCGGGCTGGTGATGTTGCGCTGGGGAATTGCGGCCACGCTAATCTGGCACTACACCGTAGACGCAACGCTGGTGGGGATGTTCCTGATTCGCTCCGACAATTTATATTTCAAAATTTCTGGCATCGTCGTCGGGCTTGCGGCGCTCGCGCCTCTCACGTTTTCTGGCGTGACCTATCTGCTGCGCGACAGATTCGAGCCCGTCGAGGATCTGCTCAACTCCGCCCTACCGAAACCTGAACTCGATTTACAGCGGCAGACGCGCGCAGAGGAGGCGGTGGTCGCCAGGAAGCGTTACACCGCGCTGTCCGCCGGAACGGTTGGTGTGCTGGCGCTGGCGCTGGTGATTGGCGGCCTGCTGGCCTGGCGCGTCAAGAAGGAATCCATCGGCGATTATCTGCGAATAAGCGTGAATAGTCGCGAGGCATTGGACCGTGCGAACGGCGTGCTTCGCGAACATAACGTAGATCCGCGCGGTTTTCGAAATGCGGCCACAATGGCGGATACCACCAATCCGATTGCAAATGAGTTCCTTCGCCGGCGTATGCCTATCGCGGACATCAACAAAATTTACGCCCAGCAAGTACCTGGAGCGCTGTGGAGGGTGCGCTATTTTCGCGACCTGCAACCGGAGGAGTATGCGGTGATCTTGCGGCCCGACGGAAGCGTTCACTCCTTCCGGCATATCCTGGCGGAAGAAGCAAAGGGCGCGAACTTGAGCAAGGGAGACGCGCTGGCCATCGCGGAGAAATATCTGCGAGAGCAAAAGAAGATTGATCTGAGCGGCTGGAAGCTCGTGTATGCAAACTCCGACAAACGGCCGAACCGGACGGATCACTCGCTGACCTGGCAGCAAAATACGCCGCTCGACACGGACACCAAAATTGCGACGGCAGGGCCGGACGATCACGCCTACGCCCGGATGGATCTGGATGTTCTGGGCGACGAGCCCGCGAACTACAGGACGTACATCAAAATTCCAGAAGAGTTCGAACGCCAGCAGCAGGACCGCACTCTTCCGCGAGCACTTGTACTCGTTGGCCAAGTACTCGTCGGCGTCGCGCTGGTGATAGCGGTGCTCGTTTTTTACTTCAAGCGCTTGCGTGCGCAACCTCCGGTGCGGGTGCCGTGGAAACGTTTGCTGTACACCGGCCTTGCAGGACTGGCGTTTTTCATCCTGAATCTTCTACTAGGGCGCGGAATACCAGCGTTGCTGTCGCAATATCCCACGTCCATGCCGCTCCGACTATTTCTGGCGACGTCCAGCGTGGGCGTCTTCATTATCGGCGCGCTGACTTTCGCGGGCGTAGTTCTGTTGTTCGGCCTGGCCTGGAATTTTGCCGCTCGGGCGTACGGAGAAGAGGCGCTGCCTTCGTGGTTCGGGATGCCGGGGGTGTATTACCGTGACGCATTCTTGATCGGGCTGTGCGGTACCGCGGCGCTGATCGGATTGAACCGGTTGCTCGCTTTGCTAGCGGAACATTGGTTCACGCTACATCGCGGAACTCCCGCGAGCTTCGGCGATTCGTTCGATGCAATTTTGCCGGCGGCTGCGGTTCTCGGTTCGCTGCTGCTGCGCGCGCTTTTCTACACGGGAATTTTTGCTTTGGCCGCCGCGTTTCTTGGCGCAGAGTTGCGCGTACGTTGGCTGCGGCTGCTGATCTTTCTGGCAGTAGCGGCGGCGTTGGTATCAGGTTGGGGCAACGGAACGGACTTTTTGAAACAGTTCCTTGTCTCATGCGCGCTGCTTGGATTTGCCGTGTTCGGCATTCGTTGGGTAGCGCGATTCAATCTACTGGGCTGGTTCCTGGTAGTCGCTTGCGTTGGGCTCGCAGGGGGGGCATCGGAATTGCTCACCCAACCAAACAATTTCTACCGGACGGAAGGCTATATCGTTGGCGCGGCGATAGTCGCTTTGCTCGGATGGCCGCTTCTCGTGTGGCGGCTAAGCGGGAACAAAGCCGCAGAGGCGTAAACACTGAAATAGTGCTTGCGGCATTCAAAGGGACTCGCGCATCCTAGTGGCAGTGGTGGATCCCAGTCGCGAGTGATCAAGTGTTGTCGCGGTGCTTACGGAGGGGCGTAGCCCGCGTCCAAGTAGGATATCGGTAGTGTAGCGTCGACTACCGGTGCCGGTTGTCTATCGTCTTCGAACGGAATGGAATAGACCGAAATCGGCAAAGAGAAAGCGAATATGCCGTCTCCCCGTTGGGCCTTGGCTGTTGCTAATCAGACTGGCCAATCCAGCACATGCAGCAGTGCTCTGGCCGCGGGGATTCCTTTGGCCAAGCTAGACGAGCGCGCACTTGTCGAAGAGGCGCAGGCGGGCAGCCGCCAAGCTTTCGAGGAACTCGTTCGCATCTATGACCGCGATGTCTTGCGGCTGGCGCTGAATTTGATGAAGCGCACGGAAGATGCACGCGATGTTTACCAGGAAGCTTTCCTGAAGGTTTACCGCAATCTCTACCGGTTTCGCTTCGAATGCAGCTTCTACACCTGGCTGTATCGCATTGTCACTAATGTTTGCCTGGATCATTTGCGCCGCCGGCAATCGCGTCCGGAGGATCAAGCCCCGGAACTGCACTCAGCCACCTACGATGAAGGCACCACGGATTTTTTTGAGCGCCAGAAAGAGTTTCGCCCTGGATTGGACCCGGAACGTCACTTGATGGGACGCGAAATTCAGACCAGGCTGGCGGCGGCCATGTTGCGGCTCTCTCCCAGAGAACGCGTTGTTTTCGAGATGAAGCACTATCAGGGTCTGAAGTTGCGCGCCATCGGGGATGCGCTGGGAACCAGCGAAGAAACGGTGAAAAATTCTCTGTTCCGCGCCACGCGTAAACTGCGACAGGAATTGGGAGTGCTTCGATGAGCGGTGCGGATGCGCGCAAGTCTTGCGACGCCATCGGGCCGCTGCTGTTTTTCTACGTATACGAGGAAGTGAACGAGCAGGAACGCGCCGCCATCGAAGAGCATCTGGCGGATTGCGTCGACTGCAGCGAGCATCTTGCCGCCGAGCGGACCTTGTACGCAGAGCTAGCTTCCCTTCCGCAATCGAGCGATCAGTTGGACTCCTCAGGAATTGTCCTCTCGCAGTGCCGCAGTGAACTCTCCGAAAAACTCGATGAATTGCACGTGCCAGCCGCGAAAGAGAAGTGGCTTTCGTTTTTCTGGCTGCGGCGCTGGATGACCGTCCATCCGGCATGGAGCGCGGCATTGCTGATTCTCTTTGGCCTGGTAGCAGGTGTCCAAGGCACGCAGTGGTTGACCGGGCTGAACAATGCGAATGCCTTGGATCAAGCAGTCAATGTGCGCCCGGGAATGAAATTCACGGACAAGCAACTTTCCACCGTAGCAGACGTGAACATCACTTCGAATGCTAGCGTGGGCCAGCAGCATGTACGCGTGCGGATGAGCGCACAGCAACCTGTGGAATTGACGGGCACCCTGGATGATGCCGATGTGCGCCGCGTGATGACGTATGTCGTGGAAAATGGTGATCGCTTCAACCCAGGAGTATTGCTGGATTGCCTCGATGCGTTGAAGGCGCGTTCCGGTGATCTGGAAGTTCGCGGCGCTCTTCTTGCCGCGGCACGCAGGGATCAGAATCCGGCGGTCCGGCTGAAGGCCTTGGAGGCGTTGCGGGATGCCTCTTCGGATCACACGGTTCGTCTAGCTCTTCTGGATGCGCTGCATCACGATCCCAATCCGGGTGTGCGCGTGGAGGCGGTGAATCTTCTGGTGCGATCGCTGGAAGCCGCGAATGGCCGTGAACTGAGTAACGGCAAAGAAGTGGCCGTGACTGTTCTGCAAGGCGAGGAAGATCTTGATTCGGCTGACGGCGTCCTGAGGACGTTGGAAGTATTGCAGCGCTCGGATCCGAGCCCATACGTGCGCTTGCGGAGCGCTGCAGCCCTGCGCGAGATTAACGATCGCGACGAGCAGTAACGAATTTCAGAAAGAGTTCACGGCATGTACGGTGATTGGTCCAATTCGGCGCGCGTACGCGGAATTCGACGGGAAAAGTTCGCGCTATTGGTGGCGATTCTCGTTTCCGCAACGTTCTGCACAGTTACTCCAAGGGCAGCGGGCGAAAACGGTCCGCCGCACGCTTCCGCGGACCACTCCGGTGAGATCGCCGCTGGCCCGGTAAACGCCTTTATCCTGGCGGCAGACCTGGGGTCAGTGCAGATTCAGACCCTGCCGCCAAACGCAAATCCAGTGGTGCGGTATTCGGTGCATCTGGAAACCGACGCACGTCAGCCAATGGCGCAGGCCCTCCTCGACAAATATTCACTGACGGCACGGCAGACTCGCAACGGTATCTTGCTTTCCGGCACGCTCCCTTCGACACGCTTCGGCCCAACCAGAAACGCGCAATTTTGGGTGCAGTTCGTGGTCACGGTACCGGCGAATTTTTCGGTGGAGGTAACCACTGGGGCCGGGGACATTGAAACGTCTGACATAGGCGGCCGCGCGGTGCTTCTAACCGGAGGCGGAAATATTCGCACCGGAAAAGTTGGCTTCTTGCTGGCGCAAATGGCCGACACCACGAACCGGCGCGGCCGAAGCGACATTGGCGGCACCATGCACGAGCACCGTGCTCGCCGCGATGCCTCTGTGAGCGTGGCCGATCCCGAACCGCCCGTAGCCAAGCTGGAAACCACCAATGGGGGACATATCACGCTTCTGGATATCGCTGGCGACGTCGACGCATACACAGCGGGTGGACACATTCAGGCCGGAAACATTGCCGGCAACGCCATTTTGCGTACGGGCGGGGGACACATTCGCGCGGGACGAATCAAGGGCACAGCGCGCCTGGAGACCGTGGGCGGAAACATTGCAGTAGGCGAAGCAGGATCGCTGGTTTCCGTACGCACGGGCGGCGGACAAATCGATTTCGGCGAAGTACACGGGTCCGTGAAAGCGGAAACCGGCGGCGGTGGCATTCGCGTGATCTATGTGGCCGGACCGATGGAAGTAGAAACCAGCGGCGGCAGCATCTGCCTGACTCGAGTGGTAAACACGGTGCGCGCGGCCACGGGAACCGGAACCATCACGGCGTGGATTGCGCCGGATTCCCGCGATACGAAGGAGTGGGTGAATTTGCCGGGCCCGTCGCAACTGGCTTCCAGCAGCGGCGACATCGTGGTTTTTCTGCCGCGCAACCTGGCGGCGACGATTGATGCCATGGTGGAAACGGGCAGCGCCGCGAGCATCGAGGCCGATCCTTCACTGGCAATGTCTTTCCAGCCCCCGCAGCTCGGACAGATTCATGCGATGGGCACGTTGAATGGCGGCGGCTCCACGCTGCGATTGCGCACTGCGACCGGAAAGATTCGCCTGAAATACATTGACGAGGAAATGTCCCTGCGGCAATCGCTGCTGGATGAGCAAAGGCAACGCCTGGCGACAAAGCTGGGCGAGGCCATCGAGTTGTCTGGCGCGATGGGCGCGAATGCGGACAACATGCATGAGGCCATGCCACCCGAAGCTAAAGCGGATTGGTTCGAACAGATGCGCGACCGTCTGGAAATAGCCATATTGGGCGGTCTCCGGGAAGATCCCGAAGAATTCAAAAAACGGCTGATTAATTCACCCCCACCGGAGTATCCTCAGGTAGCGCAGCGCGCTGGCCTGCAAGGCGTGGTTCGGCTACAGGTACGGCTGAAAACCGATGGGACGTTGGTCGTGGAAAAGGTTCTGGAAGGGGAACCGGCGCTGGTAGATGGGGCGACGGCGGCGCTCAAGCAGTGGCGAGCGAATCCCGAGCTGTACGCCGGCCGAAAAGTGGATGTGATCACTACGGTGACGTTTAATTTTCAGTTGCGTTAAGTAGTGCAGGGTGTGTGGGATGTTTGGCAGTCGTGGTCTGTGATCTGGTTTGGGGATTTCGTCTTTGGAGATTTGGGTTTAACCCGGGGGAATGATTCGGGCTGGTGTCCACGAAGGAGGATGTATGTCACTTCGCTCCGCAGTTCGGCCCTTCGCTGCATTTTTGTTCTTGGTGTCTGCGCTTACGGGCACGTGCTGTCTTGCCGGCAATACGGAGTTCATGCAGCGCTATCACCTGCAGCCAGGCGGATCGTTTGAACTTTCGAACGTGAACGGCGCTGTGCGCATCGAGGCCTGGGACGAAGACGTCGTGGAAGTGCGCGCAGTGAAAAGCTCCACGGACAAAAACTCGAATCTGGACCTGGTTTCGATTGATATTGACTCGCGTCCGGACGCCCTAACCGTCGCCACGCGCTATCCGCATGAAAATGGCGCGGAAGTGGCCGTGGATTACACCATCCATGTTCCCCGCAAGGCTTTGCTGACCCACGTCAACACCGTGAACGGCACGCTGCGCGTCTCGCAATCGGATTCGGTGGGCGACCTTCATACGGTGAATGGCAACATTGAAGTGTATGGCAGTGGCGGCAACGTTCACGCGCACACCACCAACGGCAATGTTTACCTGGAACTGAAAAACGCATCGGATGCGCGCGGCGCCCAAGCGGAGACGACCAATGGTTCGGTCATGCTGGCGATCCCGGCGGACATCCAGGCAAATCTGGAAGCACGCTGCATGAACGGCAGCTTTACGTCCGATCTGCCCGTTGAAATGGAAGGGGCGGTGCAACCGCGCGTCCTTCACGGCAAACTCGGCCACGGCGGAGTTCCCATACGTTTAGGCACGGTGAACGGCGCGATACGCGTGGTTGCCCTTCGCGCAGCAATTTAATCCCGATTCCTGAGTGTCCTTAGAATTTCTCGCTGGTCGACGTGTGTTTGGATTTGGCGTACGTTTTTTGGACCGGCCTTCACAGTCTCCCGTTCAGAATTCTAGATTTCGCGCTGACACCCTCGCGCGGTTCCTTCGTCTAACCAGGCGAAGGAGGAATGAAGATCCATGATGATACGAACCCTAGGAACAACCCTCTGCGCCGGCGCATTGGGAATTACTTTGGTAGCGCTACCGGGTGCTTCCGCTGGGAAGCAGGAAGGCAACCAGGATTCTCTGAACGAACTGCGACTGAACCTCGCGGAACTAACGAGTCAGGCACAGGAACAAGCGAAGAAACTACAAGCTCAGGTTGCGCGCGACGCGCAAGAGATTCGCACGCAAGGCCTGGTTGACGGCGAGGAGCTTTCCCTCAGCGATGACGAAGATATTCACGTGCTTCTTGGCTCCAACGGCGGCTGGCTCGGGATCGGCGTGGGAGAAGTGAATCCCGACAAGGTGAAGGAACTGAAGCTGCCAGGAGAACGCGGAGTGCTGGTAGGAAAAGTCGTGGCTGACAGTCCCGCCGCGAAAGCAGGACTGAAAGAAGACGATGTCGTGACCGAAATTAACGGACAGCGCGTGGAGGGCACCGAACAGTTTCGCCGCATGATCCGGGAGATTCCACCGGGACGCTCAGCGCAATTGACGGTTTGGAGAGACGGTCGCGCGCAAACCATTGGCGTTACGGTAGGAAAATCCGAGAACCACCATCCCATGCCCGAGGTTTACTCTACACCGGGCAACTTCGCGTTTAAGCTTCCGGACATGAAGGAACGGCCGGAAATCCGCGATTTTAGCGATTCGGAAAACTTTGCGTTTGCGTTTTCCGGCCGGCCCCGCCTCGGGATTGACGCGGAAAATCTGGATGGCGACTTCGGAAACTACTTTGGCGCGCCGGAAGGGCAGGGCGTGCTGGTGCGGAGCGTCTTCGCGGATTCACCGGCGGCAAAGGCCGGTTTGAAAGCAGGAGACGTACTCACCAGCGTGAACGGGGAGCGTATTCGCAGCACCGCGGAGTTGCGGCAAAAGGTGGCGGCGAAGAGCGATTCGAACAGCGTGAACTTGGGAGTGATCCGCAATAAGAACGAGATGTCTGTAACCGTCGAAATGCCTGCGCCCGCGAAGAGCGAAGCTCATCACGTTGCTGGCCACACCCAGCTCTAGCACGAAGCCACTGTTTTACTACCCGGCTCGCGCAATCCGCGGGCCGGGTTTTTCTTTGTTCGCTGAGCAAACTATCCCTGGCCGTATTTGCGGAATAAGCGGAATGGCCTGCGCACGGCATCCCAAACCCAGGAGCGCTTGTGCTCCTGGCCCTCGACCCAATCCTCTTCCGTGGGCGCAAGGGACAATCGCGAAAGATACGCGGCACCGGCTACCCCTCCGCCGGCCATTCTCATGCGGAAGAGCGCGCGTTCGCGAAGAGATGGCGGCGCAAGGCCCGCCATCGGCAGCCAGCCAATGATCTGTGCGCAAAGCGGCTGGACCTCCGGATCGCGCGACACGCGCTCCTGAACCTCCGCCGGAAGGTTTGCGCCAAGTAGCTGCTTCGCGAGCCACAAGCCGACGCACAACATTCTCTCCGCACCTACTTCTTCTGCAGCCTTAAAAACGTTGTCCCACGAGAGTTCGCGATTTCGCCCGACAATGAGCGCGATATCCGCAATCCACATGAGCCGTTCCCAAAAGTGTTTCCCGCCATGAATACAATTCAGAAGCAATTCATCTTCAACGCTCAGCGCGGGAATCTCCCGGCCATCCAGTTTCACCATGCGTCGTCGGGAGTACATCTCCTCGATGCGCATAGGCTTCGGGTAGTAGCGAAATGTGGGTTCGGTGTGCAGTTCGATCAATTGAGGCCGGCCGGCGCGTTTGAATACATATTCGCCGGGGATTTTTCCCGCTTCGATGGCGTTCTCCGGTACGTCGGCTTCGTATCCCAGGCGTTGCATGCCCTGCGTCGCCGCCAAGATTTGCCGGTGACGAACAAGAAGATCCAGGTCCGCGTAATTGCGCGTTGCCGGGTCACCATAAGCCAACAACGAGACGATAGGACCTTTCACTAAAATCGCTTCGATCGTATTTCGATCGAACTCCTCGAGAACTTGAAAAAGATCCGCGGTCAGTCCCAATACGAACAGTTGCTGCGAGCGCATGCGAGCTTGCAACTTCTCTCGGGCCACGGGCGGAACGCGTTCGTGCTGCGCGGGCGCCAATCGTTTGGAAAGCAAACCCAGGACGCCATGCTCTTCCGCTAGTTCCAGCAGCAGATCCCAATCCTTTACTGCCCCCCAAGCAGAAGTGAGTGAATCCTGGCTGGCGGTGGGCGAAGCGCAGACGCACAGAAATTGCCACTCGTTCTGAAAAGATTTTCCGTGGAATGGAATTGTTTCGGGCAGAAGCGGCTCCAGGATGTTATGGCCAGTGTACACCTGCGTTAGCTAACGAAGTTGGCCATTTGGAGGCTGCCCCTCGGGCAGCAAATCTATGGCCTCGCTATGGCCCTGCTCGCATCGTAGATAAGAAGGTCGCATAACGCGCCAATCTTGCGCGGGTCCGAGTGCGGGACGATACGCCGTACGGGAACTGCATCCACCAGCCTCGCCAATACATCAAACTCGTTGGCCCGTTGTTCCGGATCCGGCACCCAGTTCATGTACGTATTCTGCACGAGTTCCAGTAACGCATCTTTGGGCCGCAACTCCGCCACACGAGGCGCGCTTTCGGAATCGCTGCGCTCACCAAACAGATAAATCATTCCTAGCGGCAAATTCTCATCCGCGAACTTGGCGCGCTTTCCGTCCAAGGGTAAGTAGCGCTTCTCCCATGCAGGAGTCAGCAAGGGCAATGCATCTTTTGAGCCAAGAAGCATTTCCACGCTATCCGGCCATAGGCACACGCGCGGGTACCCGGGATTGATCTCAAATTGCCCATCGGCCTCTACAAGGGGAACGATGTCCTCGCTGCAAACCGGCATCCCACGTAGAGCCAGCGCAGCCGCAGTGGTTGATTTGCCAAAACCTGCGTCACCGACCAACGCGACCGCACTACCGCCCATCCGGACGGCGCTGGCGTGCAAACAGGTGCGACGCCGCAGCCGGAGAAGGAATCCCATAATGGGACCGAGGAGATACGTAGCTAGATCTTCGGGCGTCAAAGGGGGAACGAACGCACCCCAGATATTCCTTGCGTCTCCGCTGACCACAAAACGGGTGCCGTCGGCGTACACGAACTCAAAACAGGCGTGTTCGCCGTAGCTACTAACAGTAAGGGTGGTTGCGGACGAACCATCCGTGTCAGATTGCCTTCGGACAATCACGTTTCCAGGCAAGGCCAAGCCGACATTCACCCAACTGGGCTGGGGGCCGCTTTCAAATTGGACATCGGGTTGGGCGTGAGGGCCGGAATGAGACTCGAGACCGTCAATGATTACCGAGGAGTACAATCCGAGGCCATATACGCGATAGCAATAGGTCACAATTCGTTAGACAGGAAAGGAATTCTGGGCAGCAGAGTTGCGTTCAACGGCCGCTACGCCGTGCGATAGGTCTTGATCCACCGTCTGCGATACCTTTAGTGCCATTAGTGAGCGTCATTTCCGTCAAGTTCCCATAAATAAGCAACTTCGGGGACTGATACGGCTTCTTTGCAGGTTTTGCGGACGGCCGCATGATTCTCGCCCCTCTCATTTCACTGTACTCAATCCACTATTCATTTTCAATGTCTTTCAACCAGTACTCCAGAGAGAGCGGACGAAGATTATCCCATGAAACCAAACCCTTTGCGGAATTTAAAGTTTCACACCAAGCCGGCCAGTTTACGAAGGATTGAATCTGGGCCGAAGGGCTCTTTAGGTACTGAGGACGCCACCCACGGTCCGTTTGAGTGGCCTCCACCGCATCCCTGACCATGGCAGTTTTAGGACGTCGACTGATTGCTTTCGGAAGATACGGCTGCAGAGCTTCTCGAACCAGTGTCTTGTCAACGCACCAAGGAACCGGGGGCAAACGAAGGAAGAACCGCAGCAGACGCAAGTCCAAGAGTGGAGCTCGCGTCTCGAGCGCAACTCCCGTCCAGCCCGCATCCTCGGTCTCCAGGAAGCCCGACCAATAGCCGCTCTGCAGAGCTGCGTAGGCGGCCGGGTGAATCGGGTGCTCGCGGACTGGAGGGCGATTCAGTTCCTCGAAGCGTTGGCGCAAGTTGGCCTTCCGTTCCAATTCGGGAGAAATCCAATTTGGGAATTGCCCGCCGGGTTCCTCATCCAAAAAAACGCGGCGTAACCGTGCACGAAAGCCACCGCGCAACGGGGGGAAGCACCCATGAGAAAGCAGGAACCCCCCGAAAGTGCGAATCATCTGAATCCATTCGCGGCGTTCGTGGAGATTCTGTAGATAGGGCCAAGCCTGACCGTTTAGCACGTCATCGCCGCCGTCTCCAGAGAGAACAACCGTGGAGTATTGCGCAACGCGGATGCTCTGCTTCCGGGCGCGCCCCCCGAATAGTTCCCCCCACGGTTCAGGACTGGAGAACGGGATTTCCAGCGGAAGAACTTCGGGATCATCGAAAATTTCGTGAGCAAGTCCGAGATGTTTCGCGGTTATTGTGGCGAAGTGCGGCTCCGGATCGTCGAAGAGCGCCCGCCAGCTCACCGTGAATGCCTTCAGCGTGTTCGGGCGGGATTTCTTTTTCGCAAGCTCCGCGGCAATCGCGCAGACAGAGGCGGAATCCAGTCCGCCGCTCAAGTACAGGGCGGTCGGGAGCTGCGGCAAGCGGTCGGCGACGGTCTGGCGCAGAAGTTCGAGATAGGCGTCGAGGTACTCTTCCGTGCGCTTTAGATAAAGCAGCTCTTCGATGGGCAACGCGAGGAATCGCTCCACGTCTACTTTTTCTCGGTGATATTTCAGGCGGTGACCCGGCGGAAGGCGATGGATATCGCGGTAGACCGTTCGGGAAAGGTCCGGGCAATAGCCAGCGAGGAGAAAATCACCAATGAATGCAGGATCGAGTTCCGATGAAATTCCAGGAAGGCCGCGCAGCGCCCGGAGTGTGTTTGAAAAATAAAAAGCGCCGTCCGCCATGGCGTAAAAGAAGGGGCGTGCGCCGACAAAATCGCGGGCGCACCACAGGGTATTCTCGGAATCATTCCAGAGTGCGAACGAATAATCACCAAGAATTTTTAGCAGGCAGTCCGGACCCCATTTTTGCCAGGCGCGCACAAGAAGCTTGTCGTCCGAGTCGGTCTGCAACTCGCTGGAGTTGAGCTCCAGCTGCGCGGCCAAATCTTTTTTTCCGTCCAGACGAATGTCCCCGACAATCCGTTCACTCGAATTCAGGGTTGCTGGTTGAGTTTTTGGCGCGCTTTGCGAAAGAGTGTGGAACGCGGCATAACAAAGACCGTTCCCCTGCCTCGTCCAGACGGTTGTCGCTCCGCCTCCGCGAAAACTCAAGCGTTCTGTAAACTTCTGGTAGACGCTCGGCTCAAAGGGTTCGCCGCTATCGCGAACCACTCCGAAAAATCCGCTCATAAAGGCTCCGCGGGAGTGTTCGCGAATTCCCGCTCGAACGGCGCGTAATGTTGGTGAACCTCGTCCGTTTCGTTGAGCGTCACGCCGTTGCGCTCCACCCACGCGTGGGCTTCCATGCGGCCATCTTTCTTGCGCACACCGATCTTGATGGCCGAAGAAATATTCTGCCGCTGCAACAGAAGCCACAGTGTCAAGGAC
>Ga0070765_100000442_pt1 | contig 24963 bp, 20 predicted proteins | sample HubBroMetageWFT5_FD_71516 | JGI IMG/M metagenome (GOLD analysis project Ga0070765, IMG submission 71516) | Warmed and freeze-thawed soil microbial communities from the Hubbard Brook experimental Forest, New Hampshire - Hubbard Brook CCASE Soil... | ecosystem: Environmental > Terrestrial > Soil... | reverse complement strand
GAGTTGAAGAAAAGAGGAAATTTCAAGGGACGACGGTGAGGGGCACTTGAGCGACGGCAAAGTCATGTTGATCGAACAATTCCGTACACATGTTAAGGATACAGGGTCGCCAGAGGTGCAGATTGCACTGCTGAGCGAGCGCATCAACTATTTGACGACGCACCTGAAGTCTCACGTGAAGGACCATGCATCACGCCGCGGGCTCATCATGATGGTGAACAAGCGCAGGCGCCTGCTGGACTATCTCAATCGCCGGGATCCGGATCGGTATCACCAGATTGTTGATCGCCTTAGCCTTCGCAAGTAAGCTGAACCCCAACGCGTTTCAGAACTTGCGAGTTTGCGCACGCACCAACTCCTGTCGGAGTTTGTCTCATTCTCTGAATAATGGATGCGAGTGTTTGCAGCCCGCTTTGCCGGGCTTTTTGGCGTTTACATCGGTGTCCAGAGCAGCGTAGTTCTTCGCTACTTGGTTCCTCGCTACTTGAATCTAATCTTTTCTTCTTGGGAATGGCAGGCCCATCCTGCCGAGGAAACTCCTTCGAAAAGGAGTTTAAGGAAGAAAAAGAATGTCTGATAATCAACACACGCCAGCACCGTTCCAAGTTTCCGTCGAAATCGGCGGACGCCCGCTAATTCTAGAAACCGGAAAGATCGCCCGGCAGGCCAATTGCGCTATCACGGCCCGTTACGGCGATACCATCGTGCTGGTTTCCGCTTGCATGAACAACAAGCCCAATGATCGTGATTTTCTGCCTCTGACCGTGGACTACCGGGAAAACACCTACTCCGCCGGCAAAATTCCTGGCGGATTTTTCAAGCGCGAAGGGCGCCCGACAGAAAAGGAAATTCTCACTTCTCGGCTGATTGACCGCCCGATGCGGCCGTTGTTTCCGGACTCCTGGCGCAATGAGACGCAAGTGATTGCCATGGTACTTTCCGCGGACAGCGACAACGATCCTGATGTGATCGCGGTTACCGCCGCTGGTGCCGCTGCGTATTGCTCGGATCTGCCGTTTCCCGAGCCAATCGCCGCCGTTCGCGTTGGATTGATCAACGGGCAATTGGTCGCCAATCCGACGGTAGCCGATCAAAAGATCAGCAAGCTGAACATCGTAGTCGCCGGAACCGAAAACGGCATCGTGATGGTGGAGTCGGGAGCGTTCGAAGTTTCCGAGGAAACCGTCGTTGAGGCGCTGGATTTTGGGCACTCCCAGGTCAAGAAAATCGTTGGCGCGATCAAGGAGCTTCACAATCAGCTTAAGCCCACGAAAGTCGTTGTGCCGCCCGCGCCGTTCGACAAGGGCATCTACGATTCGATGAAGAAGAGCTATGGCGCCAAGCTGCAGGACGCCGTAAACACCGAAAAGCACCCAAAGAAGGAAAGCTATCACCTCGTCGACGAGCTGCAGGCGGAAATTCTGAAGCCCATAGCCGAAGACGACGACGAGAAGCGCAATCTGACCAAGCGCGCCTTTGAAAAATTACGCGAGGACATTTTCCGCGCGGAAGTATTGAAGGCCAAGCGCCGCCCCGATGGACGAGCGTTCGACCAGGTTCGCAAAATTACCTGCGAAGTTGGACTGTTGCCTCGCGTTCACGGCTCCGCGCTGTTTACTCGCGGCGAAACCCAGGCCCTTGCCACGCTGACCCTTGGTACCAAGGAAGATATGCAGCGCCTGGACCTGCTCTTTGAACAGGATTCCTTCAAGCGCTTCATGTTGCACTACAATTTCCCGCCGTTCAGCGTTGGTGAAGTGAAGATGATGCGTGGCGCTGGCCGCCGCGAAATCGGCCACGGCGCTCTCGCCGAGCGCGCCATTACGAACCTGCTTCCGCCGGAAGTGGACTTCCCGTACGCCATGCGCGTGGTCAGCGACATTCTGGAGTCCAACGGTTCGTCTTCGATGGCCACCGTCTGCGGTGCCTCTCTCGCAATGATGGACGCAGGTGTGCCGATGAAGGCTCCTTGCGCCGGTATTGCCATGGGCTTGGTTGTCGGTGACGATGGTACCTACTCCATCCTCACGGACATCGCCGGAGCCGAAGATCATTACGGCGACATGGACTTCAAGGTTGCTGGAACCCGCGAAGGCATCACCGCGCTACAGATGGACATCAAGGTCACCAGCATCAGCATCGCGATGATGCGCGAAGCTCTGGCGCAAGCCAAGAAAGCTCGCCTGCAGATACTGGACATCATGGAAGGCACTCTGAGCACGAACCGCGAGAACATTTCGCTGTACGCGCCGCGCCTTTACAAGCTCAGCATCCCCACGGACAAGATCCGCGACCTCATTGGTCCGGGTGGCAAGAAGATCCGTTCCATCATCGAGCAGACCGGTGTGAAGATCGACGTGCTCGAAGACGGCACCGTGCATATCTTCTCGACCAGCGGCGCGGGTGGCGATCATGCGTTGCAGTTGGTTCGCGAAGTTACCGCCAGCGCGGAAATTGGCAAAACCTATCTCGGCAAGGTCGTCCGCCTCGCGGAATTCGGCGCATTCGTCGAGCTTTTCCCGGGCACTGACGGATTGCTTCACATCAGCGAAATCTCCGAGCATCGCATTCGCGACGTCCGCGATGAGTTGAAGCTTGGCGATCAGGTGCTGGTGAAGGTGCTGGCAATCGAAGGCAACAAGATCCGGCTATCGCGCAAAGCGCTCATCAAGGAAGCTCGCGAGAAGCAGGCTAAGAAGCAGGACGCTGGCGTTGGCAGTCCATTGCCGCTCCCAGCCGCGACGGGCGAACCTACACACGAATAATCGACACGCCGTAGCGCTCGTGCGCTGCGCATGACCGTAAGAAAAAGGCCCCCGAATCGGGGGCCTTTTTTTGTAGCTCGCCCCTTCAGGGGCAAGGCCTTCCCTCAATTCGGCAATCAACTACGGTCGTCAGGAAAACAGACGGAAACGGGGAAAAGATTTAACACGGAGGTCATAGAGGGAAGAACACAGAGGGCGCGGAGGTCTAGCAGAAGAGAGGTTGAAATCGTGCGGACATGGGGTCCAGCAGTGCTGGACCCCTACAAAGAGAGGCGAAACCGCGGGCTGCGCCTTTGACGGGTTAATTCTTAGCGGGAGCGCAGTGAACTGCGTCCAGGACGCCCCACAAGGCGTCTAACGCTTCGTTCGTGGTGGCCAGGATTTGTTCGTCGTTGCCGGCGGTGTTCTCTTCCAGCCAGCCGCGCCAGGCTGCGCGGTGGGCCTTGTCGGCTTCTTCGTGGACCGCAAAATACGCGAGTCCCTTCGCGGATTCGATCCCGTAGAACTTTTTCAAGCCATCGATCTTGGTGGCCGCGATTTCCGGCACCTGAGCTTCATAGGCGTACAACGTCGCAACCGCTTCTGGCACGGAACGGTCCCCGACGATCTCCTGGAATTTCTCGACCAAAGCTTGCGTGCCCGGCAGCGCGGGGCAGCACGAAATATCTTCCTGCTGCACGCCGAGAGTTTCGGCAAACTCACGCCAGAGTTGCGGATGCGGCTGCGATGGATTCTCTTCCTCCGCGAGGTTCTCCAGCACGATGTCGCGGATGGGACCTTCCGTTCGAGCGGCCAGCACGCGCAAGTGTTTCGGAAACGCGTCTACGTGGCGGTAATACTGCGCGGCGTAGAGTTGTAACGATTCGCGGCTCAACTTGCCTGCCTGCCAATCCTGATAAAACGGATGCTTCAACAGGCTTTTTTCGGCAATCGCCGCATCAATCTTTTCCAGTAATTCGAGATTCCGCATGGCCGCCCTCCAGAAGAATGAGTTCGCACACAAAAAAGGCGTTGCTGGTTGACGCCCTGGTGATAGCGCAAGAGTTTACCAGAGTTGAAGGGAAATTGCTGATTGCTTCAGGAACTGGGAGCGTGGACACGTTCGATCTGGGCACCGAGGGATTGGAGTTTCTCCACAATGCGCTCGTAGCCGCGATCGATGTGGTAGACGCGGTCGATGATCGTCTCGCCCTCGGCGACTAGCGCGGCCAGAACCAGCCCTGCGCTGGCACGGAGGTCGGAGGCCTGCACGGTGGTGCCGGACAATTTTGTGGGGCCATGAACAACAGCTTTGCGGCCGTCGATGGAAATATTCGCGCCCATGCGCGTCATTTCGCTTGCATGCAGGAATCGATTTTCGAAAATCGTCTCGGTAATGGCGGAAGTTCCTTCCGCTTGCGTGGCTAAAGCCATGTACTGGGCTTGCATATCGGTGGGGAAGCCCGGATATTCCTGCGTGACAATGTCGGAGCCTGTCAATTTTCGTCCGTTGTGCACGCGCAACGATGTCGCGTCCACAGTTTCTATCGTCACACCTATTCGTTCAAGCTTCGCTACGATTGCCTCGAGATGAGCAGGCACGCAATGGGTGATGGTCAGATCGCCGCTGGTGATCGCGCCGGCCACCAGAAACGTTCCGGCCTCGATGCGATCCGCGATGACCGCGTGATCCGCGCCGTGCAATCTTTCCACTCCTCGAATGCGCAGCGTAGAGGTGTCGTCTCCCTGAATGTCCGCGCCCATCTTGCGCAACAGATGCACCAGGTCGGTTACCTCCGGTTCGCGCGCGGCATTTTCCAGAACGGTTTCTCCATTTGCCAAAGTCGCCGCCATCAGAATATTTTCCGTGCCGGTTACTGTGATTTTTTCGAAGACGATATGCGCACCGTTTAGCCTGCCGCCGTTGGGAACCTTCGCCAGGATATAGCCGTGTTCGGTGGTGATGTGCGCCCCCATTTTTTCCAGCGCACTCAGGTGCAGGTCTACCGGCCGCGCGCCGATCGCGCAGCCCCCTGGCAGCGACACATGCGCCACGCCCGACCGGGCGATCGCCGGGCCCAGCGTCAATATCGACGCGCGCATGGTCTTCACCAATTCGTATGGAGCGACCGCGTCATTTAGCGTTTTAGATTCGATGACGTAGGTGGTTGCCGGAATTTCAGCCGTCGAAACGGTCGCGGACATAAACGCCAGCAGCCTTCCCATGGTCACGATATCCCGCACCATGGGCATATTGCGCAGGGTAACAGGCTCCGCCGTAAGCAGCGCCGCGGCCATCGCCGGGAGCGCGGAATTCTTCGCTCCGCTGATTCTTACCGTTCCCTGTAGCGGCTTTCCACCGCATATCCTGAACCTGTCCATTCGCCCTTTCTGCTCTGCTCGATGCAGCTATTCGTCCAACGCTCTCCGCAACATCCCGCCAGCCCGTGCGAGTTCCTTTTGTGCTTGCGCCATGGAAACTTTTTTCTTCAGCATCACCAGGGCCAGCCGCAGATCGTGGTCACTTTGACGCAGTGCGTGTTCAACGGCAGACATACCCTTGCCGCTTGCTTGTGCCAGAATTCGTTTCGCACGCTCCCTAAGTTTCCTGTTTGTTTGTCCGAGGTCGATCATCAGGTTGTCATAGGTGCGTCCCAATCGAACCATCGTTGCGGTAGAGAGCATGTTCAGGACCATTTTTTGCGACGTGCCGGCCTTCAGCCTCGTTGAGCCGGTCAACACTTCGGGTCCAACTACCGGTGTAATCGCAATATTTGCCTTTTTGGCCAGGGCCGAAGTCTTGTTGGAAGTGACGCCGACGGTAAGCGCGCCTTTTTTCTTGGCATAGCGAATGGCCGCTAGCACGTAAGGAGTTGTTCCGCTTGCGGCGATTCCTACCACCGCGTCGCAGGAGGTCAGACGGATTCTCTCCAGATCGCTTACTGCGTCCTGTGGTTGGTCTTCGGCGCCCTCCACGGACTGCACAATTGCGCGCGGTCCTCCGGCGATCAGCGCCTTCACCAGCTCCGGCGAAGTGCCAAATGTGGGCGGCCACTCCGATGCGTCGAGCACCGCGATCCGGCCGCTTGAGCCCGCACCCACGTAAATCAACCGCCCGCCCTTCTCGATCTGACCTACGATCCCATCCACTGCCTGGGCTATCGCTGGGAGTTCGCGCTTCACCGCGATGGCTACCTTGCGATCTTCGCGATTCATTAATCGGACGATCTCCAGCGCCGTCATGCGGTCCAGATTCCTGGACGCGGGATTCCTTTGCTCCGTGAGCCTGCGCTCGACTGCTCTCCGCGTTTTCTTGGCTGATGGCATCTGTAAATTATAGCCGTGGTCTGGTTGGTGCTGACTCGAAGATTGCCCGGATGCGTCCGGTGGTGGGTATGCCAAAGGGTGCCCGCCTCGGAAGGCGGCCGCTACACAAGAGCTCGGCGTGAGGGCGGCCCTGCAAAACTCCTTAAACCGGCCCGGATTGACCGCAAAGAACATTGCTCGCGAGTAGTGTCTGAACAGGCCCGGAGAATCCTCTATGATGGGATGGGGCTTCTGCGCCCCAATCCAAAGGGAATTGCCGGTAATCGAGTTCATGGACGTACTCAAAAAACTCTTTGAGGAACACTTTCACGCGCCCGCGAACCGCATCCAACCGGTGCAGGGTGAGCTTGGGGGTTCCGGGCGGAAGATCATCCGCCTTTCGAACGCGAGAGCCAGCGCCATCGGCGTCCTCTACGGTGTTCGTGAAGAAAATGTCGCGTTCCTCGAATTTTCCCGCCATTTCCGGCGCCACGGCCTGCCAGTTCCCGAAATTTACGGTGAAGACCTCAGCCAGGGCGCATACCTTGAAGAAGATTTGGGAGACCTGACGCTGTTCGAATTTCTCTCCAAGAACCGCAGCGGCGACCAAATCTCTCCCGCAGCAGTGGAAGCTTATCGCAAGGTGGTAGCGGTGCTTCCGCGTTTTCAGGTGGAAGCCGGCCGCGACCTGGATTACAGCGTCTGCTATCCCATCTCCAGCTTTGACCGCCAATCGATTGCGTGGGATCTGAATTATTTCAAGTATTACTTTCTCAGGCTGGCGGCGATTCCCTTCAACGAGCAGGCCTTGGAGAACGATTTCGACCGCTTAATGGACTTTCTGCTGGAAGCTCCACGCGATTTCTTCCTCTATCGCGACTTTCAGTCGCGCAACATCATGTTGCGAGACGGCCAGCCCTATTTCGTCGATTATCAGGGCGGGCGCAAAGGTGCGCTGCAGTATGACATTGCGTCGCTCTTGTACGACGCCAAGGCTGACCTTCCTCCCGAATTGCGCCAACAATTGCTAGATCACTATCTGGATCAGCTTGGAGGAGTGCTTCCGTTAAAACGCGAAGCGTTTTTGCACTACTACTATGCGTATGTCTACGCGCGCATTCTGCAGGCTTTGGGCGCCTATGGATTTCGCGGATTCTATGAGCGCAGAACACACTTTTTGCAAAGCGTGCCGTATGCGCTGAAGAATATTCGCTGGCTGCTGCACCACGTGAAGCTGCCCATCGAGCTGCCTACGCTCATGAGCTGCTTCCACAGTATGCTGGCCTCGGAAAAATTGCTGGGTTTGGCTTCGCAAGCGCAGAACCTCGTGGTGCGCATCTTCAGTTTTTCGTTTCACCAGAGTTTGCCGAAGGACGAGTCTGGAAACGGCGGCGGGTTCGTGTTCGATGGGCGAAGCCTGCCGAATCCGGGCCGCGAGGAGCGCTTCAAGACCTTGACGGGGTTGGATGCGCCGGTGATCGATTATCTTAACCAGCAGGAAAGCGTGCACCAGTTCCTCGCCAGCGTTTTCACGCTGGTGGATGCCACCATCAACAGCTATCAGCAGCGCAACTTCAAGAATCTAATGGTTTCGTTTGGTTGTACCGGAGGTCAACATCGCTCTGTATTTATGGCACAGACTCTGGCCAAGCGGCTGTGTGAACGTAACGGCGTAGAAGTAGTGGTGCGCCACCTCGAACTGGAAAAGAAGGCCCTCGGAATCGAAGAACTGGAAAAGACGCGCAAATGAAGGCCATGGTACTGGCCGCGGGCCTGGGAACGCGCCTTCGGCCGCTTACCGACACTCGTCCGAAGGCGCTCGTCGAAATTAACGGACGCAGTTTGCTGGAAATCACCCTCACACGTTTGAAGCAATTCGGCGTTCGCGACGTGATTATCAACGTGCACCATTTTGCGGATATGGTCGTCGAGTATCTGAAAGCCCACGACAATTTCGGAATGCACATCGAAGTGTCTCGTGAAGAGGTTTTGCTGGATACTGGCGGTGGGTTGAAGAAGGCGGCGTGGTTTTTTCTGCAGGACCCTGCTGAGGTGGACGAGCCGTTCCTGCTGCACAACGTGGATGTAATCAGTACCATCGATTTTCGGGAAATGTTGGACTTTCACAAATCGGGCAAAGCGCTCGCTACGCTAGCCGTGCAAGACCGCGAGACGTCGCGCTACCTGTTGTTTAACGAGGAGAATCGGCTTTGCGGCCGACGCTCCGGAAAAGACGGCAAACAGGAAATCGTTCGTGCTTCTTCCGACCTTCGAGCGCGGGCGTTTTGCGGCATCCACGTAATTTCACCGCGCCTGCTTACCATGATCCGGAAAGACGGTGTCTTCTCCATCATCGACACCTATCTGCATTTGGCTGGTGGAGGCGAAAAAATCCTGGCGTTCAACGCGGATCGATACTATTGGCGCGATCTCGGCAGGCCGAACGATCTAAAGCAAGCTGCCAAGGAACTTAAGACTTAAAACCTAAAGCTTAAAACTTAAAACTCAGAACTTAAGCCCGCTATTTCGACGGCGCGGCTTCCGCAGCTAGCCCCAGCGCCTTCATCACCGCGTCATGCACGGCCGGCCGCACCTCGGCGATTTTGTGATTCTCCCGTGTGGGATTTACTCGATTCGTCAGCAGCACTACGAATAACTGCCGGTCTGGATCGATCCAAATGGTCGTTCCCGTGAAGCCGGTGTGGCCGTAACTGTGGGATGAGAAATAGTGTCCGCTGGAACTTCCTTCTGTCGGTACCACCCAGCCCAGTGTCCGGGTGTTCTTTGCCAACGCCTGCGGCTGCGTAAATTCCGTCAGCGTCGCGCGTTTCACGATGCGATGGCCTTCGTATACGCCGCCATTCAGCAGCATTTGGCAGAAATTCGCCAGGTCCGGCGAGGTGCTGAATACGCCTGCATGCCCCGATACGCCGCCGATAGCGTACGCATTTTCGTCGTGGACTTCGCCCTGCACCAGCCGGTGACGCAGTTGCGTGTCGATCTCCGTGGGCGCAATTTCCGGCCACAATTTCTTGGGTGGACGGTACATAGTGTCCTTCATTCCCAGCGGATCGAAAATATATTCGCGCGCCAATTCGTCCAGCGGCTTGCCCGTCAACCGTTGAATAATTTCCGCCATTAGAATAATTCCCAGGTCGGAGTACACCACCTTTGTCCCCGGCTCATATTCCAGAGGCTCCACAAAAATTCTGCTCAGCGTGTCTTCCTTTCCTTTTGATGTGCGCCAGTATTCTTTGAATGGAGGCAGCCCGGAGGTGTGCGTCATCAGGTTGCGCACTGTGACTTTGTGCCGCCACTCGGGCTGCGGACCGCTCTTCCACTCGGGCAGGTAGCGCTCAATCGGCGCATCCAGAGCGAGCGGAGAAGGGAAGTCGCCTTCCACAAGCTTCTCGACCAGTGTCGTGGTCACCACCACTTTAGTAAGCGAGGCCAGGTCGTACATCGTGTCAATCTTCGTTGCCGGCGATTTTGCGTCGTAACTCAATTTTCCAAACGCATGCACCGAGACTTTTCCGCGATAACCGACCGCCATCGTTGCGCCGGGAAACGCTTTATCCGCGATAGCCTTTTCCACCTCAGCAAACGCGGGTTGCAACTGCGCTTCCGCACGCACATCCATCGGCTGCAGCGTCATCGGATGTTCAGGCAACTGCAGTCCGAACCCTGCTTTTAGACCGGCGTCTGGAATGCTTACCGGCAAGCGGCCTTGCACGGGAATTTCTCCAAATATCGCGCGAGCCAGGGAAATCTGTGCCACGTCGCTGATCCCGAACGCCGAAAGCCAGGTCTCGGCCTGCGGAAAGCTTTCAATCAGATACGGACTGCCGAGTCCGACGGTGATCACTGGCTTCCCAAGGCCATAAATTTGCTTGATCAAGGGAAGTTGTTCTTGCGGCACGTCCACGTCACCTTTGCGATCGCTGACCCGAACGAACAATCCGAGAATCACCACGTCATAGGAGTCCGCCGGCGGCAATTTCACTGTATCTGCGTGCACAAATTTCGTATCCGCGCGCAACGCAATCAGCGAATCGAACCGCGCGCGCAGCTCTTTCTCCAGATTCTCTCCAGGGTAAGGTTCAGGGTCGGCGTACAGCGACACTAGGAGCGCTCGCTGCGGCTTCGCGCCGTCCAGCGGCAAACGGTGCGCGGTATCTCGCAGCAGTGTGATTCCGCGATCGGAAATCCCTTGGGCTTCGTCCTGCCAAACGGTCTTGCCAAACTTGCCGTTCAATCCAGCCACGTCCACGAGCCGGTTCTTGTCCAGCCCCAAGCGCGCTTTCGCCAGCAAGATCCTGCGCACCGACGTATCCAGCCGCTGTTTGGAAATCTGCCCGGATTTGGCGGCGGCTAGCATGGCGTCGTACGCTGCATCCGGTACCGGCGGCATCAACAGCGCGTCAGCGCCTGCCAGGAAGGCGCGCACAGCGGCGTCGCCCGGCGCGTAGCGCACGGTGATTCCCCCCATGTCCAGCGCATCGGTGATTACCAGGCCGTCAAAGTGCAGTTCTTTCCTCAATACATCGGTCAAAATGTTCGAAGACAGCGTCGCCGGCAGATTCGGGTCGGGCTCCAGGGCGGTCACGTTCAGGTGCGCGGTCATGATGCTGCCTACACCCGCAGCAATCGCCGCGCGAAATGGCACCAGCTCCAAATGTTCCAGCCGATTGCGATCGGCTTTAATCACCGGCAGATCGATGTGCGAATCGGCAGCCGTGTCTCCATGACCGGGGAAGTGCTTTGCAGTCGCCAGGCCGCCATTCTCCTGCACACCGCGCACATATTCCGCCACGAACTCCGAAACTCGTGCCGGGTCTTCGCCGTACGAGCGCGTATTGATGATGGGGTTCGCAGGATTGTTGTTCACGTCGGAAACCGGGGCATAAATCCATTGCACGCCCGCCGCGCGTGCCTCCAGCGCTGTTACCTTGCCAACGGTGTACGCGTCTTTGGGATTTCCGGCAGCCGCGACGGCCATCGACGTAGGAAACGACGTGCCCTCCGCAAGCCGCATCGCTGTACCACGCTCGAAGTCTGCACCGATCAGCAGCGGCAATTTCGATTTAGATTGCAGTTGATTCGCCAGAATTGCCGTCGGGTAGACCTGGCTTTTCACGATTCCCAGCGGCGAGCCATGCGTGATGACGATGAAACCGCCGACGTGAAGATCGTTCAGAAAATGCAGCATCTGCGCGTAGGCTAGGGAATCCGTGGCCGCAAAGCTGCCATCGAACGTCGCAAAGAGAACTTGTCCCACTTTTTCTTGCACGGTCATTCCGCGCAGCGTATCTTCCACCCACTTCTGCGCGGCCGCGCTGGGTTTTGCCGCGCCAGGTTTGGCCACGCCAGTGGTTCGCGTAGCGCTGGGCTCTCCTGCGGTCTGTCCTCTGGGTTTGCTGCTGCGGGCTTTCGGTGTCATAGAAAGTAGGAAAATTGCGGGCAGTAACAACACTACGGCGATACGCCTGTTCATTTTAGAGGAGTCCCCTCAGCCGCACGCCTGCGCCTTCAACTGTATATAGCACGCGCACTTCGCACTCACAATCAACGGGCGTTCGGCGCGTTCCAGAATATCATTGGAGAGTATGAAACCTTTCTCGGTTCGGTCCATAGGCTCCGGTCCCACCCAAATCGCGTTACTTCTTCTCCTTATTTTCACTGGCGCTCCTTCGCAATCCCTCGCCGCGCAGAAACGCGCAAAGCCGTCGCAGCATAGCCACTCGGCACGCATCCAGGTTGGCCTCGACGTTCTGGAGGCGCAGAAATTCTCGCCGCTTCACGGCAAGCGCGTCGGGCTAATCACGAATCACACGGGCTTGGATTCGCAGGGGCACTCCACTATTGAAGCCTTGGCACACGCCCCGAACGTAAAACTTGTTGCGCTTTTCAGTCCCGAGCACGGGATCGCGGGTCACGCCGACGAGAAGATTTCCTCGTCCAAGGATGCGTCCACCGGACTACCGATTTACAGTCTGTACGGAGAACATCTCCGTCCCACCGACGAGATGCTGGCGGGATTGGACGCGTTGGTCTTCGACGTTCAGGATGCCGGTGTGCGCTTTTATACCTACACCACCACCATGGCGTATTGCATGGAGGAGGCGGCCAAGCACAATATCGCTTTTTTTGTGCTCGATCGCCCGAATCCCTTGGGCGGTGAAATCGTCGAAGGTCCGATGCTGGATCCGGACAAGGCCAGCTTTGTCGCGTACTATCCGTTGCCCGTGCGTTACGGCCTGACCATCGGGGAACTCGCCCAGCTCTTCAATACCGAAAATCACATCAATGCGGAGCTCCACGTGATTCCGTTGAAAAACTGGCATCGCAATTTTTTCTTTGAGAGCACTAGCCTGCGCTGGGTTCCGCCGTCGCCCAATCTCCGAACGCTTAAAGGTTCGTTGCTATATCCCGGCCTGGAAATTCTTCAGAACGCCGGAGTGTCCGTCGGCCGTGGTACCGAATCGCCGTTCGAGGAATTCGGCGCTCCGTGGATTAACGGCGAGGAAGTCGCCGCTGATCTGAATGCTCGCCAGCTTCCCGGCGTGCATTTCGTCAACCAGCCCTTTGTGCCAGTCAGCGGACTCTATACAGGACGTCGTTGCGGCGGTGTTGGGATTCGGGTTACCGACCACACTGCGCTTCGCTCCATGCGTGTTGGGCTGGAGATTGCCGCCATCCTCGAGAAAAAATACCCAAAGGATTTCGACGTCAGCAAAATCATCTTGTTGCTTGGCAATGCGGAAACTGTCAGCGCGCTTCAGGCTGGTACATCGCCGGAGAAGATAATCGACTCCTGGTCCAAAGACCTCGCGGCGTTTGATTCGGTCCGTCGCAAATATTTTCTCTATAAATGATCCCTGGGCACCTCCTGGTGCGGGGGCCCTCCCACATGCTTGCGGCCGAATTTTTGTGGTAGAGTCCCGGTATGCGTATCGTCTCGCTCATCCCATCGGCCACTGAAATCCTCTTTTCCCTTGGCCTTGACCGCGAAATTGTAGGGGTCAGCCACGAATGCGACTATCCGCCGCGCGCGAAAACGAAAACTGCCGTCATTCGCTCGCGTATTCCGGAAGGGACGCGGCCTGCGGAAATCGATCGAATGGTTCGCGATTTTGTCGCCAAAGGCGAAAGTCCCTACGCGGTTCACGCGCAAATTTTGGAGGAATTGGCTCCGAATCTGATCGTGACTCAAGATCTTTGCCACGTCTGCGCTGCTTCTCCTGACGACCTGGCCAGCGTGCTCTCCCGCTTTGACCTTCGCCCAGGAGTTCTTTGCTTGAATCCGCAGGATCTCGGTGACGTCTGGCGGGATATTCTGTGGGTAGGTGAAGAGACCGGCCGCTCCGAGCGCGCACAAAACATTTTGGAAAAAATTGGCTTGCGTCTCGGCGAGATCGAGCTCGAAGTGGCGCAAACGCAAGAGCGGCCCTCGGTTGTGCTTCTTGAATGGCTCCAGCCGTTTTACGTCGGCGGCCACTGGGTGCCGGAAATGATCACACGCGCCGGTGGAATGGATCTGTTCGGCAAAGCAAAAACGCCTTCGTATCGCCTGACGGCGCAAGAAATCATTCAGGCGGCTCCGGATATTATTTTCGTCGCGCCTTGCGGCTACAACAAGGAGCAAGCTGGGGAAGAATATCTTTCGATGACCTTCCCGGAGGGTTGGTCGGAAATTCCCGCGGTACGGGAAGGCCGCGTGTACGCTTTCGATGCGAACAGTTACGTCTCGCGGCCTGGACCCAGGCTAGTCACCGGCATCGAAGCGATGGCCAAAGCGATGCACCCGCAGATCCACGTACACGACGGTGTTGAAGGCACGTTCTACCGAATCGCGGACAGCGTCCGCGCCGCCAGCGCTTAGTTGTCGACGCTTTTCGCTAGGCTTGATTTCTTCCACCATTGATAAAACGGGATGCCCGCCAAGATCAGCAAAAGCCCGAGACTCGAGCGCCCGGGCCGCTGCAGCCAGATATTCACGGTAAGTGCGAGCGCTCCGGCAACGAACAGGCCTGGGATCCACGGGTAGCCCCAGCACTTGTAGGGCCGAGGCATCTCGGGCTCCGTACTTCGCAATCGAAACAGCGCCACCACCGCGAGTCCGTAGAAAATCCATCCTGCAAAAATGAAAAGATTGGTCAGCTCTTCGAAACTTCCCGTGAGCGACATCAAACCCGCCAGAATCCCCTGAAAGATCAGCGCGCGCCCGGGCGTGCGATATTTGGGATGAATGCCGTCGGCGATACGAAAGAAAATTCCATCGCGCGACATGGCGTACGGCACGCGCGCCCCGCTCAGGACCGAGGAATTCAGCGAGCCCAGCGCGGAAATCGCCATGGCCAGCGTGATCCATCCCGCGACACCGCGTCCCAGAAGCCTTTCCATCACATCGGAGGCGACGTGTCTCGATTGCGCTACGCCTTCGAACGGCAGTACTTTCAGGCACGCCGCACTGAACAGCAGATAGATGAGCGCCACGAATGCCACTCCACCCACCAGCGCCCGCGGGAAATTTCTTTGCGGATCTCTCACCTCGGAACCCACAAGGTTCAAATCTTCCCACCCGTCATAAGCCCAAAGCGCTGCGGCGAGCGCCGCCAGGAACGCGCCAAGAATTTCCGCGTCGGCGCTGTTCGGCCAGATCGGGTCTTGCGGATGCGCTCCCACCGGCACCAGAAATGCCACGCCAATTACGATCAACACGCTGGCCACTTTGATGGTGGTCAAAAATACTTGCACACTACCGCCAAGGCGTACGCCGAGGTAATTCACTCCGGTCATCAGCGCCAGCCAGAAGACTGCCAGCGGTTGCGCCCAAGTGAAGTCGAAATCGTACGGGTGAATCCACGCCGTCAAGCCGGGGACGGCAATGTGCAACGTAAAAATCGGCGTGGCTACCGCCGGTATGAAGAAACTCAGAAATCGCATCATACCTGCCGCGATGGACGCCGCTGAAGCCGGCCTTCCCACGATCGAATGCATCCAGCCGAATAGAAATCCCCACAATGGACCAAAGGCTCGCCGCAGATACGCGTACTCTCCGCCGGCTTCTGGAATGGCGGCGCCTAGTTCCGCGAAGGAAAGCGCTCCAAATATCGACAGTAGTGCCCCAACGATCCACGCCGCAAATACAATCGAGACACTTTTGCCTTCCCGTGCCATTTCCGCGGGCTTCAGGAAAATGCCGGTGCCGATCATGGTGCCCACGACAATTGCCATGGAGGCCCAAGGGCCAAGTCCGCGCACCAACTCCAGGCGCTTCTCGCTCATCGTTCGACCGCCGAGATTTTACTTCCTTCGTTTGCGAGGTACGGCCACAGCCGACTCACTATCCACCCGACAGCGTACGTTACGCAGGCGCCGATCATCACGTACCAGGTAAACGCGATGGTCGAAAAGCGAAACACCGCGAACACTGTCAACAGTCCGGCGAACATTCCTATCAGCGATCCTCGCGCGTTAGCCTCTTGATCGAACGTGCCCAGAAGAAAAAGTCCGAGCAAACTCCCGAACGGGAACGAAGCTACTTTTAATCCTGCTTCCAGCACCGGCCCCCAATTCACCAGACCCAGGAAAATCAGCAGTGCGCCCCATAGCAATGTCATTCTCCGAGCTAACGGCATGAGTTTTGCAGGATCACGTTTTGTCGCGCGTAACACCGAAAAGTCCAGCACGCTCGATGCCGCCAGCGAATTAAGTGCACCGCTTGCGTTGGACATGGCCACGGCAAGTATCGCTGCAAGCATCAGCCCCGCCAGTCCTGTGGGCATTTCGCGAATCAAAAAAAGCGGCAAGATTTTATCCGCCTTGTCTCCCACGGCCAACAGTGGCACATGTTGCGTAAACACAAACAGAAAAACACCAACCAGAAGGAACACGACGAACTGAAATAAAACGATAAGCCCGCTGGCAATCAACGCGCGTCCACCATCCCGTTGATTCCTGGCCGCGAGAACGCGCTGAACAATCGTCTGGTCCGTGCCGTGGCTGGCCATGGTGAGAAACGTTCCACCGATCAGCCCGGACCAAAACGTATAACTCTTCGCCAGGCCCCACGAAAAATCCAGCACCTGCAGTTTGTTTCCGTGGGCTGCGGCTACTTGTGTCACTTCCTGCCAGCTGCCGGGGATGCGGTGCAACAGAAAGATCAGCGTGACGACGCTTCCCGTCAAATACAGAAGGAATTGCGCTACGTCCGTCCATATCACCGCCTTCATGCCGCCTTCAAACGTGTAGAGCACCGTCAGCGCCATCACGATGAAAACCGCCGGGCCCTCGGAGGTTCCCAGCGCCACGCTGACTACCAGCGCGATCGCCGAGATACGCACACCTTCCGCCAGCGTCCGCGTCACCAGAAATGTCATCGCCGCTACGGCGCGCATTTTGGCCCCGAAACGCTTTTCGATCAGGGCGTAAGCGGTAAGAAACTCTCCGCGAAAATATCCCGGCAAAAAGAAGATCGTAATAAGCACTCGGCCGACGACATAACCGAATACCAGTTGTAGGAACGTCATATTTCCCGCGTACGCCAATGCGGGCGTGCCGATGATCGTCAGCGTGGAGGTTTCCGTGGCCACAATGGAAAATGCCAGCGCCCACCACGGCGCGCTGCGTCCGCCGAGGAAATAATCCTGGGCATTCTGTTGCCCTCGCCGGAAATGCAGACCCAGCGCGGTGACTCCCAGCAGATACAGGATCACGATTCCGAGATCGACAGGATGAATGTGCATGAATCCTAAGCCGCGCTGACGCTTCCCCGGCGCGGCGAAGTGCGTTGAGGATAGTGGCGCACTTCAAGAGCGTCAAGCAGACAATACACACTCTTTCTTTCGCGGAACGCCGTTCCTCGCGTATTCTCTTTCCATGCGATTTGTTCTGGGTTTCGACGGCGGCGGCACTAAAACGCACTGCGTGCTCATGGACGAATTGCTGCGCATTTGTGCGCAAAGCCGAAGCGGCCCTTCCAACCCTAATCGCGTTGGATTCGGAGGCGCGCTGGCAGCGGTTTGCGAATCGGCCCGTTTGGCCATGCAATCCGCGAATATTTCCACAAACGATGTAGCCGCTGTTTGCGCTGGACTGGCTGGAACCGCTCAGCCGGATGCACAGAAAAAGATGAAGCGTCTGTTGATGGAAGAGTTTCCCGGCAAGGCGGTGCAGGTGTGTACGGATCTGGAGCTTTCGCTGGAATCCACCGGCGAAGGGCCCGCGATTGTTCTTATCGCCGGCACTGGGTCCGCGGCGGTTGGCCGTGGTATGGAACGACAAATCCTTCGAGTCGGCGGCCATGGCACTCTTTTGAGCGATGAAGGAAGCTCCTACGATGTCGGCCGGCGCGCTGCGAGTGTTGCGTTGCGTGCGTTCGATCGCTTGGGCACGAACACGGACCTGGGGAGCAAAATCCTTCGAGCCGCTGAGGCGGCTGACTGGCTGGAGTTTCAGAGTCGCGCGCAAGCGGTTCCGGACGAAGTGTTTCCGAAACTTTTCTCCGTGGTCGCGGAATCGGCCGCGCACGGTGACGCAGCCGCTCGCGAGTTGTTACATCAAGCAGTACTCGATCTTGTTGGACTTGTGCGTGATCTGATCGGCCGCCTCCAACTAAACGACCAACGCTTCCTGTTTCTGAAAAGTGGAGGGATGCTCGGACGATATCCGGAGTTTGATGCTCTGCTTGACCGTCATCTGCTGGAAGCGGCTCCTCAGGCGGAATTCGGTGCGCTGGCTATCTCGCCCGCGGAAGCTGCCGCGCGCATGGCCGTGCGCCTGTTGCCGCAGGCTTCCGCTGTGACGGACTAAATTACCAACGGCAGGCGGCGCAAGTCTTAATTGACCGGAGGGAAGAGAAGTTCCGTGGGCGAGCTCGAACAGGACATTCAACGCGCGCGCTCGGCGATCGGTGAGGAGCTGGGCGCGCTCCTTCATCACTCTTCCGCTGTTGTTCTTTCGGCCTTACTGGAAAATCGCGCGATCGATCCGCCGAAACTTTGTACCCTGCTCGCCCGCAAAGATTTGCCGGGAGAGTTTCTCGAAGAACTTGGCGCGCGTAAGCCGCTCTTGAAAGATTATTCCGTTAAGAAGGCGCTCGCGTTTCACCCGCGCACACCGCGGCTCGTCGGGCTCCGCCTTTTTCGCGATCTGTATTTGATGGACCTCGCGCAATTTGCGCTCTCGCCGTCGGTATCTCAGGAGCTTAAGCGTTACGCCGAAGAACAAATCCTGGCGCGGCTACCGCAATTGCCACTCGGCCAGAAGATCATGTTGGCGCGACGCGGACCCGGCCGCGTTGCCGGCGCACTGGTTGCGCAAGGGCACGCGCAGGTTCTACCGATAGCGCTGAACAATGCGTTTCTTACCGAATCAAATGTGCTGAAGGCGCTGGCGCGGGATAAAGTCTCCACCAACGTGGTGCAGGCCATCGTCAACCACCCGAAGTGGTCGCAGTCTTACAACGTTCGTTTGGCGCTGGTGCGCAATCCCAATGCTCCACTGGCAACGATCCTGGCATTTCTGCCGCACATCACCGTCTCCGATCTGCGAATACTTGCCGAGCCTGGCATCATCCCGGCGAATCTCCGCAAATACCTCGAAGCCGAAGTGCAACGCCGCATGCGTGCATCGAAGAAATCTGTCTAGCAAAATGTAAGGCAGTCAACGCGCCGCTGCCCGGTACAAAATTACCCGGACCTTTTCCAGAGTGATCAGGCCGCCCTCCACCATCTCATCCAGTCGCGGCAGAATCTGCTCGATGCGTTCCTGGAATTCGATGACCTCCAGAATGATCGGCAAATCCTGAGACATTCGCAGAAGTTTGTCGGTGTGGTACACGCTCGACGATCCGTACCCAGCCACGCCGCGCAGCACCGTTGCTCCCGAGAAATTCTCTTTTCGCAGCAATTCCACAATCGCTTCGTAGAGCGGCTTGCCGTGCCACTTGTCCGATTCGCCGATGTGAATCCGCATCAGCGTACGTTCGCCTTCGAATTTCTGATGTGTCATCGCGTGCTCCTAAAACCGATTTGCCAACCGGATGCCTGCAACGGAGAGCAGCAGACCCAGGACTACGCTTGCAGTCACGTAGGTTGTCGCGCGCAGCCACTCGCCGGTTTCCAGCATTTTCGCGGTTTCCCAGCCAAAACTCGAAAAGGTCGTGTAGCCGCCAAAGAATCCCACCGCGATAGCCATGCGCCATTCCGGCGAAATAATCATGCGATTCAAGGTGAGCTGCCCGATGAGTCCCAGAAAAAAGCAACCCGTCAGATTGATCAGCAGGGTTCCGTAGGGAAACGTGCCGCCCATCTTGATCTGCACCACTCCCCCCAGACCGTACCTTGCCAGCGTTCCGATGGCCCCGAAAACAGCGATGAGCAGCAGTCGCACGGTTTCTCCTATCCGTTCCAACTTCACCTTATAACAAAAAACTCCTGGGCGCCCTCGGGCATCCAGGAGTCATCAGCCACGGCGTTTCCCATCGCGGCGGTTTTGGCGAACTCCATCGCCAGCCAAACTTTTCATTCGCAGTCTATCCTGCAGGCAGTTCTTGTCGCAAGGGCACTATGCTTCAGTTTGTCTTCGAAGGCATGGCGTTACCTCCAGAATTGTCCGTCTTGGGCTGCGCCACAATGTTCTCCAGCCTGCCGACGTTGTCGCTCACCACCAGCTCTGCGCTGATCTTATCGCCGGGTTTCAGCGCCTCGATCTCCTTCTCGTTTGCCACCGCGTAGCTCATGGTCATTGCCGGCATTAGGCCCGCAATCTCCCCGTGCTTTACCGTGAGTAACTTCTTCGACGTATCCACCGAGATCACTTCCCCCTGGAGGGGATAGCGCTTGGCGGGCGCGGATTGGCAACCCAGTGCGAAATAGGACGCTACGACCGCAGCGCACACCAGAACTATTCTCATTCGTCCCTCCATCTCCCGAAATATTCAACTTCATTGTCCGTGAGTGACACAATTATACGGCTTTGCGTAAAATGTAGTGCCGCAGGCAGGAACATGCCAGGAGGGGAATCTCGCTGCACGTTCCTGCCGCGCGGGCTACGCTATCGGAATCCCTAGTGAAACCGGCAGCGATCTCGGACAAATATTCGTTTCGAGAATCCCCCTTCAGTAGTGGAAGCGGTAGCGAATCTGCACAGCCAATTCCCGGGGATCCGCGAAGTGTGAACCACCAAACGTATTGCTGGTATCCAGCATGTACCGCTGATTCGTGATGTTGGTCCCGACAAGCCGGAGCGTAAAGTTCTCTCCGAAATTCTTCCCCAGCGACAAATCCAGCGTGTAGTAGCCTGGCAGGTGGCTGGGCCCGTCTCCATTCAAGAAACCAGACCCGTAGTTGATCGCTACGGCTGCGAAACTCCGCCACGGCAGATCGCCTTCAAACCCAACTGAGAGAGTATTCCGCTGGTCATGATCCAGAAAGAAGTTGCCTTCCTCAGGCGGCGTGAAATCCGTCAGGCCGCCGGTCACCGCGCCAACGCCCTGGGCCCGCTGGTTCGAATAAACAAGATGCGCGCGATAGTGTCGGAGCAGCAGCGGCGAGCGCACTGTCGTCTCCATTCCCTTGATCACTGCGCCTTGAATGGTAAGCGGTAAGAAAATATTCGAGTTGCCGAGGACGTCGTGATCGAAGAAGTTCTTCGCGGAGGTGTGAAAATAGGTTTCGCTGATGGCCCACCCGCGCAACGGGATCGTTAGGCCATACTCCTGCTGGATATCACGCTCCCCGAATAGCGGCAGAAACGCGCAATCGTCGCAACCGGTGTTGCCGATCAACGAGCCAGACACGGTGTCCAGCGGCGGCGGCTGATAGAAGTACGAGTACGCCGCGCGCAACACCCACTTCAGCTTGCGTATGACGACCGTCGCTCCAATGCGCGGATCGGTGGCATTCTCGGTGATCTGCCCGCTGAAGTGCGTGTAGCGCAGCCCCCCGCTTAGCGTCAGCCAGGATGTCGCCTTGAACTGGTCCTCAACAAATAGCGCTTCCATGTTGCCGCTGGGCTTCACTCGTTGGCTGAAGAAGTCGCCAGTCCCATCATTCCCATAAATCGAGAAAAACGAATTGTCCTGCTGCGCAAAGGCGTACAGCCCTCCCCGAATATTGTTGCGCTTATCCACCCAGGAAATCGTCGTTTGCCCGCCTTCGTAGTTCGATCCGCGATTATCCGCAGCCATGGGCTGGTCCCCCGGACCTCCCTGATAAACGGCACGATTGAAGTGATAAAAGGGCGACGCCACGAATAGCAAGTTCGAATTGAAGGTGTGAACCCACGTGCCGGTCAGAAAAATATCTTGCTCGCGCTGGCGATCGTTGAATCCCACCGTTGTCTGGTCCGGGTCGTTCGGCACCTCGTAATAATCCAGTCGCACACCTCCGGCGAAGCGCAACTGGTCATTTTGCGTGGGATTGTAGAGCAGGGAAGTAAACGCACCCCCGCCCATCGCCTGGTTGTGAAGATTTTCCGGCACGGGTGGTTCCAGCCCCCACTCCGTGGTGTTTCCGCTGACGCTGGCGTAATACGCGAATTTCTTGGTGTGATCGCCGAAACTCAGCCAATCATCCGTGCTGTTGTAACTCCCGTAGCTCAGCAGCAACTCCGCCTCTTTGTCGCGTTCAAATCCGTTTTTCGGCGCGACGTTGAACACGCCGTATGTACGGTCGCCGTATTCCGCGGAATAGCTGCCCGTTTCCGCCTGCAAATACGCAACATCCTTCGGATTGAATTGCGGTCCAACGTTCGAAGCGATATTCGTATTCGGTATTGGAACGCCGTCAATGGCCCAGGTAACCTGATGACCACCGCGCACGTGCAACTGGTCATGTACCATGTACGAGCCAGGCACAAATTCCGTAATGATCTTGAAACTGTTGCTCGCGTCCACGCCTCCATAGCGCGAGATCTGCTGCTGATCGATGAACACATCTCTTCGCGGCGAGTCTGTATCCACTTCCTCCGTCGACGCCACTACATTCACTTGTTCGGAAGTAGGCGCCAGCGCGAGTTGGTAGTGCAGCACCGGCGCGCTGTCCGCCACGACCAAAATGGTTTGCGCCTGTTGTGTGAACCCTCTTGCCTGCACAGCTACCGTGTATTGCCCCAACGGTACGGCCGAAAAGTCGAATGCGCCCTCGGCGTTCGTGCTCGTTTCCTGCTTGTACGCCGAATTGTTCGCCTGCAGCGTCACCTGCGCACCGCTGACCGGATGATGCTGCGGGTCATGCACGATCCCTCGCACAGTTCCATACACGGTGGCCCAGGCAAGACTCGCAACTGCAAAGATCGCTACAAACAGAAAAGCAAAATTTCTTCGCGCCATGATCTTTCTCCAGAGATGTTTGCATAGGCGGTCAACGCCGCCGCGGGCTCATTGAGCCGAGGATTGAATTAGCAACCGAACAGAGGAGTAGCTACGCAATCGAGGGGTTGTTTCGAGGAGGGGGAGAAAGTGGTCCGAAAAGAACTCTAACTTGTTTTGCATCCGGCAGGGGAACGGAAGATTCGGCCATGAAAAGCTCGGTGCGAGGGGGAGTTTCGGGAAGCACAAAAATCATTCCAGTAGCCGTAAACTGTTCCTGTTCGTGGCAACAGGACATCCCACAATTCATCGCCGACCCAGTTTGCGAATGCCCGCAATCCATAGGAGCACCAGCGTCGCTGCTCGGCTTTTCGGTTTGCTTGCTGTGACGATGGCCCTGTACCGTGCACATTTTTCCATCGCAGCAGGCCATTACGTGTGCGTTCCAAGCCGCAGCCAGCACCGGCATCCACAGCATCGCCACTGCAGCCAGGCAAAGCCAAGCCCCAACAACGCGTAGCGATACGACGCGTGACGGCGAAAGCGAGTGTAGGTTGGGTCGCAACATCCCTCAAAAGACGCAACATCCTTCAAAAGAAAGGATAGCCCAGCATGCAATTTGTGGCAAAGCGATTCTATCGCTGAAGACATGTCGACACGGTGTCATTCTGAACGTATCCGACAGGGATGGGTGAAGAACCTTAAACAAAAAATCAAGCACACACCATCCGCTGAGATCCTTCGGGCCGCGGACGGCCTTCAGGATGACACTCACTTCAATTTTGATGACTTGGAAAATGAAAGTTGGCGAGAAATCCAGATTCAAGTTTAGTGTTGCGCTTGGGGTGTCTGCGTCGGCTGTTGCTGTCCGGCCGGAGAAGCGTCCCTCGCACCCACGAACGACTCTCGTTTCAGGCGCATATCCCCGTCCACAAGTGCGGTGAATTCCACGTCCTGCAGGATGACCACATCTTTTCCCGAAGCGAGCGGCAGCACTGCGTCAGACGAAGTGTTCGACGAGCCGGTAGCTTCCTGATAGCAGCGCACCTTGGCCTGTTCGCCGTCGGCAAGGCGCACCGAAGTCATGCGGAATGCTAGTTTACCGCCGTGTCCAAAGTGTTTCTTAGGCTCCGCATCGGCGATCACGCCGCTGGCCTTCGCGCCCCTGGTTAAAACCGGCACGCCTTGAACCAGGACGTCTTGCACAACTTCAAATTCGACTGGATCGCCAACGTGGGCGGCGGCCGAAGAAATGGTTTTGGTCAGCTTGACGCGAATCGGCGTGTCGTTCAGCAGAGCAAAAGCGGAAACAAGGTCGGCTGCTGGAGCAGGCGAGACGCGCGGAGCTTCGTCGTAGTGAAGCCGTTCACGAGCGGGAGGTTCCGCAGCGGGCAGTCCGGTTCCGGCCTGATCCTTGAGCACCACAATGCTCGCCAGCGGAACGTAGCCCACTTCATTTCTTGCCGTTCGCACGCCGTAGTAGGTGTTGTACCTGCCGGTTAGTTGAACGATCGACCCGCACTGAAGCGAGGCGCGCACTTCCAGCGTGGCCATCGAGCTGTAGAGGTACACGTATCCATCGTCGCGTGGGCATTCCACCTGTCCGGTGTTCTGCGCTGTACTCACGGAAGGGAAGAACGCACAAAATGCTAGCGTGGAGCAAATCCCGAAGAGTCTCATCGCGCACCTGGCTCCGCTAAGTCTAAATCTACCTTTACCTATCCCAACGCAAAGCGGCGTCACTGACAAGAAACTATGGTCTGGTACTGTGCATAAAACGTTACGAACGGATTAACGCGATGACAGGCTCGGAAACACGGAATTCCGGCGGTCACTCGGATTGGCGCTTTCTTGACTTCTTTCCGCCTCACATCGCACACTCAATTCATGGCTAACATCTATCTGTCATTCGAGTTTCCGAACGAAGAAAAGGCGCAGGAAGCGCGTCACAAGCTGGAAGTTTGGAAACAGGCTTCGCGTCTGGACAAGAAGCTGCTCTACAAATTCGAGCGTGCCGCCGTGGACGCGGAAGCGGAAGAAGCCGAACCGCCCAAGGCCGAGAAGGCTGCGAAGAAGTCCAAATCCAAGTCTCGCGCTGCGGAGAAGGACATCAACGAACCCGTGAAACTTCTGGTACGCCTCGGTTTTTCCGGCCACGAAAAGCTCAGTGAACAGCGCTTGTTAGATCGCATCGAAGCGGAAGCGATCTTTCAGGCCGCTTCACCGGAAACTATCAAGCCCAGCGACTCCTCCTTCTCCGAAACCGAGACGCGCTTCGAGGACCTGGCCTAGTAACCTGACCTAGTACCTCAGTTTCTCGAAATTCCATCCAACGTTCCGGTCTCGACTCCGGCGTGGGCTCCGGTATAATTAAAGCCTGCGAGAGGATTCGTCGAATTCCCATGGGCATTTCGGTGCCGATTCCAATGCGAGGAACTAACGAATGACCGTACAGACGCGCGTGAAGCCCGCGAAATCGGAAGCGCCAAAATACCAGGGTCTCGATCACGAAGCGCTTATCCGTCTGTACCGCACGATGTTCCTTTCCCGCCGTCTAGACGATCGCGAAATCCAGCTCAAACGCCAAAACAAGATCTA
>Ga0070765_100000441_pt1 | contig 24970 bp, 19 predicted proteins | sample HubBroMetageWFT5_FD_71516 | JGI IMG/M metagenome (GOLD analysis project Ga0070765, IMG submission 71516) | Warmed and freeze-thawed soil microbial communities from the Hubbard Brook experimental Forest, New Hampshire - Hubbard Brook CCASE Soil... | ecosystem: Environmental > Terrestrial > Soil... | reverse complement strand
TGCCTTATGCGGATGAACTAGCTTCAGTGAAGCGCAGGCATCGGCAAACGGGCGACCAGCGTCCTGTTGTTCGTTCCAGGATTCCGTACACACTGTGGCGAGAAACTCCTCCATCGCTTCCGGGTCGCCATCGAAGAGCTTGCGATACAAATACCGTGGGTTCCAATCAATTAGAACGCCGCCGAGATCGAACACGGCGATTGAGCATTCAGCCATGAAGAGAAAAATTCTAACTGGGAGAACGACTCCGGTCGAGTATTCAGTATTCACCGAGCCTGCCATTCAGTGGAAGTGTCAGCCGACTGGAAGACGCTGACAATGACAATGCATATCTCGGGACGCAGTGAGCCGAACGTGCGAGTTTTCGACCGTGAGTGACGCCGCACCGCCCGCAACGCGCTCGGCTGCAATCGTGATTCAGGGTTGCAGTGAGATGATGTAGGCCGTGAGGTCGACGATGTCCTGATCCGTAAGGTGCGCAACGACAGGCTTCATGAGAGCGGCATAACGGCCATCGCGAGCGCCGCTCTTAAAGTCATACAGTTGCCGGGCTGTAGCAGCCGCAGAGCGTCCCGCTAGGGGTGGGAAAATGTCTCCGATTCCCTTCAAGCCCTCTCCATGACACGTGGCGCACGGAACAGTGCGGCCGGAATCGCCGGTCTTCGCCAGCATCTCGCCCCTCTTGATGCTTCCGTTTGGCACGTATGCGATGAACCCGGACGTGGCATCGCGCAGCATCGTCCGATTGACGTCCTCCGGCACCTCGATGATGCGCATCCCGATCGGTTCTTTGGTTCCGGTGGCATCCACCAGCTGAACGTTATGCGGTCCGGGATGTGTCACGGGAACGGTATCCGTCTCGATGACGCGAGCACCTCGAACCGCCGGCACGGAGTGAAAGTATTCCGCGGCGAGCTTCGCGTCCTGTGCGTCGATCGCTTTCGCAACAGGGATCATGTCGTTGACGGTTGCGTGCGGTACGGAACCACGGCGCTTGCCATCCTTCATGTCGGCGAGTTGCTGCAGAAAATACGCCGCCGGAAGTCCCCGAAGATCGGCCGTGTCGGGCTTGCCTCGCCCGTCGATGAGATGACATTGCCCGCACGCGTTGTACGCGCCTTGCTTGCCCGAAATTACCGGAGCCGGAGGCGCAGGGTGCAGCTCCGGGAACCAATCTACCGTGCTGGTGCTGCGGTTAATCTCAGTATCCGTGTAGCTCTTCGTGCTTCCGGGAATATGGAAGAGCTGGCCATCGTCGGGTTTCGCAGGCTCGTGTACGCCCCTCGGCCAAGGCCAATCGGGATAATCGGTCCTCGCGACACTTGTTGGAGGCTCGGACGTCGACCTCGCCGCAGTCTGAGATGCATGAGAAATCTGCGTCACGGCGAACACGGAGAAGAGCAGGCAGCTTGCCGATACAGCGCACAGCGAGAGAAGTGATCCGCGATTCATGCCAAGAGTCTAGCGTACAGCGCTTCGGAATGTGCGTTTCTTCAGGGCCAACGGCCCTCTTTTGTGGCTCGCCGCTCTCCTGATGGCTCGCTGTTTGTCGTCGGCTCTCCGCTGACGCTACACCATCTGCCCTGAGCACCGAGTGGGAAGCGCCGGAGCTAGACATGAATCAATTCCAGATGCCTGGTTAGTCGGGTTACCGGACAAGTTCCTTCCCTGGCCGGAAACGTGGTTGCGGGAGGAAAAATACGAGACCCTGCGTTGTCGACAGTCCGGAGGTTGCGGGTTACAACAACACAGATAGACGGCGCAGCGACGCTCAGCTCGGCAAATCCACTAGCCACGGTCTTCGCTCACTAACTCCTATGGAATCCGCACTTCCAGAAACACGCCTGTAAACCCTCTGGAATGAACACTTCCAAAACAAAGGACTTAAAAGGTGATTATGCATTTGACACAGATGCGTGATACCTTGAAGTCCTATCATCACCTTGGAGTTTGGGAGGGTAAGGTGCGCCCTCCCAAGCGTTTATGGCCATACACTGCAATCATCTACAGCGCAGTCTTTTATCTTGTTGGCGCTTTCGCAATAGCCCCAGGATGCACGGGGCGCAGCCTCATTCGCGATACAGATATCACTCTCATAAAGATGGCCGGACAGGTCCAAGAATTGCCATCTCGCTGCGATCATCACGCCGCCGCCAATGGCAAATGCTTTGATAATCTCATCGGCGCTCAAGGGATCGGAGGTAGCAATAAAGAAGTCGTCTTTGCCCGTAGGCAGGATAGTTTCCGATGTTCCCAAGGGCATCGGCTTGAATCGTGCGTTTGCACCTACCCCAGTTTGAATCTGATAAGCGGAATGGATTTTTACCGCTGGAGACTTCCCGAAATTAGTGTAGTGAACGGTTATAGCTATGCGGTCTGGATACCCAGCCTCACGATAAACATTAGGTCTTTCATTGGTTCCATTAGTAATCCAGATGTATGGGCGTTGGTCCTTTGTGAAGGATTCTTTAGTATCACTGAGTTGATACCAGAGCACCCAAAAAGTAGCAAACGTGATTACGCCAAGAAACCCAGTGAGCCATACCATCCACCAATCTGGATTACTCACTTTCTTGGGTGGCTTTTGCTCATCATCTCCATTCCCATCGCCAGCTTTGGTATTCGGTGCGCGAGGGGCCGTGCCCACAGCCGCCTGTATCTTGTTATTGGTCTCGCTATTCTGCTGCTGGTGTTTTTTCTTGTCGGACATGCCATAAGCCTCACATTGGCGTGAGGCTATAACACAATTCAATTGCCGCGCAAGGCAGCCCAAATCGCCATAAGTGTTTGTTACCTAAACGCTTTTCCCAAATTGGGAATTTATCAAAATGAGAAAAAGTGTAACGCAGTAATGCTTAAAAGGCCGGGACAGGGTTTACTACTTTGAGACAATAGGAGTATTGGACTGGACACAGACTTTAGTTTCGCCTAAACTTCCCCATTGACGCCAACTTCAGTTATACCTAAACTACATGGCTGTGGCGAGCCTCAGAGCGATAGATGCCCTTTTCGGTTCACCGCATAACTGGCTTGGTATACGGTCAGGACAGACAAGACGTGGCTTTTCTCGAATGTACCGAGGACGCCGAAATAAACGCTAAGGGAGCCTTCGATGACCTTAACGAAAAACATCAATTGGAAATGCGCAACAAGTTTGACTATTGGAAACGCGGCAATCACAACGATTCCTACTTTCACGGATTCAAGGAGATCGGCTATCGAGAGTGTTTTGTTTTCAAGCGCAAGCAGGCTGGCACTTATTACCGCTTTTATGGATTCCTGATTCATCCTCGCGTTCTCAGCGATGCAGGCTACCGGCTTTGCATTCTTGTCTCCTATGCCAAAAAGAATCAGGCAAACACTGACCCTAACGAACTAAATTTCGTCAACGGGATTCGAGTCAGGGTGGATGTGATAACCGCCGTCAAAAAGGAATTCCCCGAAAAACCAGGAGGAAGCAATGCCACACTACACCGCAAGCAACGATGAATCCTTCATCAATCGAATCACATTCGATTTCATCTCACAAATCGCAAATCGTCTGGAAACTTCCAAGATGAAGCAGAGTGAGTTGGCGGAAAGATTGGAAGTTGGGGAGAGTGCGGTCTCGCAGGTATTGAATCTCAGCCGAATGAATTTTACCCTCAAGCTCATGGTTGGCTATGCGCGTGCCCTTGGAATGAAGGTGGCTGTTGTCGCATACGATGATCATGATCCGAATAACGAAAACGGTCCGGTCGGTTCTGAAATCTTCAGTTCATCGTGGGAGAAGATCGGAAGGCCGCGCGATATGTGGTCTGTGAGCGAAGTCAATTACGCGGCCACTCGCTGCCTTTGCACTATTTCTGATTGGAAACCCGGCTGGATGAATTTAACAACATCTGAAGGCGCTCCCGGTACAGCTACAGAGCTACCGCTTTATATAATTCCCAAAGAAACAAAGGAAGCGAATACCGCATATGCCTGAAACGAAAAACTACGTGTTCGGCTACACAGAGCTGGCAGAACTGATGATTAAGAAACTCGACCTCCATGAGGGTCTATGGGGAATCTATGTCGAGTTTACATTGGGAGCGGCGAACGTTCCGACTAGCCCTGACAATAAAACGATAGCTCCAGCCGCAATTGCCGCTATCAAGGGCATTGGAGTACAGAGGTTCGAAGCACCAAACAACCTGACAGTAGACGCCGCCGTCGTGAATCCAACGCAACCATCTTTGCTTTGAGGTGGGGCCGTCGCATAGTGCTCGATTGCGCCTGAACTTATAGTCGGGTGAACGTGTGGTCACACGTTCCGTCCGTTGGAATCGGACCGGCCCCGCCAATATGTTATCATCGCGGCATGAAGGTAGAGAAAGAGAAATTCGATTCGCTGCTTGGGAAACTCCTCAAGGCAAAACCTGAGCCTCGCCGAAAGATAAAGACCACGGGGAAGCGGACCGCTAAGCCGATACTTCCGAAGCCGTAAGCTTCTTGTAGGACAGCACCTTGCCGCGCGTGATGTGCTTTAGCGTCTCATCAAACATCGCAAGCTGTTCCCCGCGACGATTGAACCGATAAGAGAACTCATTGCAGTAGCGGCCCAAGTGCTTAGACGAGACTTTGTGAAAGCTGCCTATAATCCCGCGCTTGAGTAGCGAGAATGCGGATTCAATCGTGTTGCTGTGATTCTCGCCAATCGCATAGGCGCTTATGTGGTTGATGGTGCGGTGCCGACCGGGAAAACGGCGCTTGCCGATTATATGGTAGATCGCGGAGTCATCGGTTTGCAGGATGGCATCCGGCGAAACGTGCTTCTCGATAACAGGCTCGATTATTGCCATCTTATTATCAGGCACAGGAACGAGCCGCAGCTTGCCGCCACGTTCGATTAGACCGATTACAACGTCCTTCTTGTTCTTCTTGACGAATGGTTTGCCAACACGCTTTACCTTGCCACCTACGTAGGTTTCGTCCACTTCCACGACGCCAGATAGCAGGCCGCCCATTTCCGCCATCGCTTCACGGATTCTGTGGCACAGGTGCCAAGCGGTGCGGTAATTCACGCCAAGGTGACGTTGGACCTGTAACGCAGACATGCCCTTCTTGGCCTCGCAGATCATCGCAATCGCCATAAACCATTTCGTGAGGGGCAGGTGTGTATCGTTGAAAATCGTGCCGCTAGTGGCGCTGAATTGCTTCCCGCACGCTAGGCACTGGAATAGCCGGGTGCGCTTGTTCTTGCCCTCTGCCTCGCGGGTAATCTTGGAGATGCGACCTACTTCGCCACAGTGGACGCAGCCAATCTCGCCATTCGGCCAGCGCATTTGCTCGATGTAGTCGAGGCACTTGTCATCGGTGGTAAACTTCTTTGTGACGTCTATGAGTTTCATGGCTCGCTCCAACTATCAAAAGCGTACCAGAAAGCTCATTCTGTGTCAAGTGCATAATCGCCCTTAAAACCCTTTAGAATGAACACTTACAGGAAAAGGGGGAGGGGGAGGGTCGGCTAACCTACGTTTGGAGCCGAAGGAGCCGCAAGAGCTAGTAGCATCCAAACTCCGACAGGTGCCGCGAGGTCACATCTGAGCTCGGGATCAGCGACTGTCCGGGCACCCTCACTAGCCGGGGGTGGAGGCTACTCTCAGCCGCAACATCCCCTCCCATTTGGGGTTTGTCTAAGGGGATGCCTTGCAAGCTAAGTTCTCTGAATCTGGCAGATTTATCCCCAAGGCCAATGTCACTGGATTTAGACGTTTTTGCGAAAACTTTTCGTCGCTTTCAGGCATCTTATGATTGTAATAGGTCATTCCGTTTCAGTAGTTTGCGGAAGTAGCACCTGTCCCTTAGTGCTGGCTTTTTTTTGCCCAAAGCACTATTAGCCCAGCCCGTACAACGTCCCCCTGATTCTTCCCGAAGCGCTAAACTTGTATCTTGAGCCTTCGGCGGAAAGGAGACTGATCGCGGTGCCCAAACTGACGCAAATACGCGCTTGCATCGCATCAGTCGGAACTCTGGCTGCCCGGGCCGGAAACATCGGCCGTTCAGTGGCGGTCCTAGTACTCCTCTTCGTCTGCTTGGCCGCATCTCCCGCCAATGCCGACGTGGGTGTTCTTCTCAACGAGTCCCTGGATACAAGTTTCGCCAGAATCTCAGGTTCGGGCCACAGCGCCGTCTATCTTTCCCGCATTTGCCCGGAAACGCCCATCAAGCTGCGCCTATGCCGCCCTGACGAGCAAGGTTCCGTCATGAGCAACTACACTACTCTTGGCGAGGATCAGCCCTTCGAGTGGAACATCGTCCCGCTCTCCATCTATCTATACGGCGTTGAGGATCCGCAAAACCGGCCGCTGTTCGCCACGCAAAAAATCAAACACGCTCTTGAGGAAAGATACCGTACAAACTATCTTGCGGGTTATTGTGACCGTCCTGCTTGCCGCACAAGCAACAAAGCCGAATGGCGCGAGATGGTCGGAGCTACGCTCGAGCGCAGCCTCTATATTTTCGTCGTCGAAACGTCCCTCGAGCAGGATCGCGCTCTCATCGCGGAATTCAATTCTCTCCCCAACCAGAACCATTTTAACGGCATCACGCAAAATTGTGCCACGTTCACTCGCCACATCATCAATACGTATTATCCCCATGCCACCAGGGCCGACTACCTGAACGACTTTGGCTTGATCACTCCGAAAGCCATCGCCCGTTCTTTCACTCGATACGGCGAGAAGCATCCCGAGGCGCACCTTCGTGTCCTCCATTTCGCGCAGTTGCCAGGTACCATCAAGCGCAGCACCGAGTGCCGCAACGGAACCGAGCAGTTGTACCACTCCAAAAAACTCCTCGTCCCCATGATCCTTTTCGCCGACCACGAACTGCCCTTCATGGCCGCTTCTTATCTGCTCACTGGGCGCTTTAACCCCCAGCATGCGCTAGAGCAGCATCCCACCGCCGAAACCTCGGACATCAAACAGGAAATCCGGGAAGCAAGGGCGCAGAACGACATCTCTCGCGAAGAACAACTCGAAGCCGTGGCCCATCAGGAGGGCGCGCAGCTCGTAGGCACCGCGCAGGAATGGAAGCAATATCGCGATGAATTTGGTTCGCTCGCAAACGAGGCCATCAGCCGCGAGATTATTCCTAACACCGATTTTCTCGGCCGCCTTTACAAGTACCTCGATCGCGCCGGCACGCTCTCTGTCGATGCCAATGGCGCCCTTTGGTTGGATATCTCGCAAGGCGGCAAACCTTCAAAGCTTGGTTTGAGTGCTAGCAATATTTTTGCTTCCGGCACTGATTCCCAGTGGGCCTACGCCCTGACTCTCGCCCGTGCCGATCACTACCTAAAGAGCCCCAAGCACAGCCGCGAAATCATGCCGGATTTCAAAAACGATTGGGCGCTCTTGCAAGCCGCGCGCGTCAATAGCTCGATTTCTGCCGCAGCCAATATCATTTTGCCTTCGGGCAACTCGCGCGTCGCATCCGTCTCGTTCGGCCATCTCCAATAACCCGCATTCCAGGCAAGTCCTGTGAGTACTGAGGCATCCCTCCTACTCCTTTCTGCTTCCGCGTACCATTTTCTCCCTTTTCATTTTGCGCAACTTTAGTCTTGTATCTTTCATCTGTACTGATGTAGTTTCCGAGTCGCGGTGCGGCGAATGGTTCCTTTGTTCCGGGTCTTGTTATTGACTTTTTCTGTGCTCCTCGTCTCGGATGAGGCGAGCCCAAACCCTCCCGCTACCCCTGCAGCTGTTTCCTCTGCTCCGCCCGTCATGGTGATTGGCTTTGTCGGCGGTTTCGTTCACCACGACGATCGCGTCCACACCGAGGTCCAGCTCGTTGAGCGTCTTCGCGAAGAGTATGCTTCCGGCATTTTCGTCCAAACGTTTGAGAATCACCGGGGCAAGGAGGCCCATCAAGCTGTCCTCCGCCTTTTGCATGCCAACCGCAGTGGAGCCTTATCGGCCGAAGAAAAGCAGAACGCCCGCATCATTATCTTCGGCCACAGCTGGGGCGCCTCAGAAACGGTCGAGCTCGCCCGCCAGCTTGAAAGAGACGGCATCCCGGTCGTGCTTACGATCCAGGTCGATAGCGTCTCCAAGAGAGGCGAGAATGACGGCGTAATCCCAGCCAACGTCTCCCAAGCCGTCAATTTTTATCAGCTTGACGGCATGCTCCACGGCCGCCCTGAAATTCGCGCCGCCAATCCCTCGCGCACTCGCATCCTCGGCAATTTCCGCTCCGACTACAAAACGAAACCCTTCAGTTGCGGTCAATATCCCTGGTGGGACCGTCTGATCATGAAGCCTCACATCCAGATCGAATGCGACCCAGCCGTTTGGAATCAGGTCGAATCGCTCATTCGCTCGAATTTGTCCCTGGAAGCGCATCTCCCGCAGCCCAGCGAAATCAATTCCCCCGCCTCGCCCCTTAAATAGACGGCCTGCCGCTTAACACTTATGCATAAGCTGAACCGCCCCAAATTTTGATAACCACCGCACGCACGCATCCGTCCAAAAAAGGTGTACCATCCGCTGGAAGGACGTTTCTGAGGAGGCCCCATGAAACGCCGCGAATTCCTCCTTCGCTCCGCCTGCACCGCCGGAGCAGCCTGGCTCCATTCCGTCGCGTTCCCCCGCCGCGCCCACGCCATATCTCTCAGGCCTCTTCCTCGCAAATTCAGCGCGTCCGACACCGTCACTCTCGGCAAGACTGGCATCCAAACCAGTCGTCTTGCCATGGGAACCGGCACCGTCGGCGTCGGTCATCATTCCCACCAGACCGCCCTCGGCGTCGATGGCCTTTCCCGTCTCCTGCTTAATGGCTACGATCAAGGGCTCCGCTTCTTCGATTCCGCGGACTCCTACGGCAGCCATCCCCACGTCGCCGAAGCTCTCAAGCACGTCGCTCGCGACAAGGTCACCGTCCTTACAAAAACCTGGGCGCGCGACGCCGCCTCTGCCCGCGCCGATCTCGACCGCTTCCGCCGCGAACTCGGCACCGATCACATCGACATCTGTCTAATGCACTGCCTCACCGAGGGCGACTGGACCGATCGCTTCAAAGGCGTGATGGACGTCCTCTCCGAAGCCAAGGAAAAAGGCGTCATCCGCGCCCACGGCTGCTCGTGCCACTCCATCGAAGCTCTCCGTGCGGCCACTAAATCTTCCTGGGTCGAAGTCCATCTAGTCCGTATCAATCCCATCGGCTCTTTTATGGATTCCGATCCGGACACGGTGGTCAGCGTCATCAAGGAAATGCGCGCGGCAGGCAAGGGAATCATCGGCATGAAAATCCTCGGCCAAGGCGATCTCCGCAACCGCCAGGACGAAGCACTCAACTTCGCCCTCTCCCTGAATCTCCTAGATGCCTTCACCGTCGGCGCCGAAAACAAATCCGAACAAGATGACCTAATCCGCCGCATCGCCGCCGCATAAAAAAAATCTCCTTCCGTATCACAGTTATGAGGGTTGTCATCCCGAGCGGGGGATCTGCTTTTTGTTCGCTCATGAACATTGGAAACCTGCTACCGAGCGCTACGTCTCCAACCCGATCAACCGCATCAATTCCAGCGCGTTGCTCTTCTCCACCACTCCCTCGCGCAACCGGTAATCAAATCGCATCTTTCCGTCGGCCACCTGATCCTCAAAATGCATATTCCGCAAAACACTCCCCACTGCCGGCGCAATTTCCGTCAACGCCAAATCATGCGTCGTCACAATCCCAATCGCACGCCGCTTCAGCAACCCCTGAATCAATCCTTCCGCCCCAATTCGCCGGTCTTTCGAATTCGTCCCCTCAAGCAATTCATCGAACAAAAACACCAGGGGCACAATTCCATTCGCCCCGTCAAACACTTTCCGGATATGCAAAATCTCCGTATAAAAACTCGACCGCCCCTCTTGCAGCGAATCGGTGCTTCGAATCCGCGTGCCAATGCGCAGCGCGGTCAACCGCAGTCGCTTTCCTCGAATAGGCGCGCCAGCCATCGCCAGCACCGTGTTTATTCCTGCCACGCGCAAAAACGTGCTTTTTCCCGACATATTCGACCCGCTTACCAGCAGCACACGCGTCTTCGCATCGAGCCGGACGCTATTTCGCACGCACTTCTCCGCTGCGATCAACGGATGCCCCAGCTCTTCGCCCTCAAAAAATCCCACTCCTTCATCCGCGTCAACAAATTCCGGAAACGGATCGGCCGGGTGCTCGTACGAATACGCCGCCAGCGAAAGCAAGGCCTCCATCTCTCCCGTTAACTCCGCCCATCGGCGCATCTTTGCGCCCCACTTCCGTCGCCACGCCTCCGCTGCCATTCCCACCTGCACGCTATAAAGAAAAGGCAGCTCAGACATCTTCGCAAGAACTCCGTCGCTCGCGTCGATCCAATAAACGAGCCGCGCAAATTTCCGAATCGCACGCGAAGCCGGTTCGTTTCCCTGTTTCAATTCGACAGCAAACTCCCGCAATCGAGGCGCAACAAACGGCTCCCGCTCCAATCGTTCCAGAATCTCCGAAAAAAGCAGCAACCCTTCGGCGTTACAGTCCACTCCCTCAATCACCGTATGCGCTCGACGCCGCAGCCATGCAAGGACCACCGCTTCAATCGCCATCACACTTAAAAGCGGCCACAATATTGCTGTTTCAACGTAATAGACAATCCCTGCCGCCGCGCCCATCGCCAGCAAGACCATCACGCCGCGCCACACGCCGCTCGGCAGAATCGATTTCCCCTCCGCCCAGTCAATCAACGATTCCGGATTCAGCCGGGCCCGCAAATCCTCGCCGGTCACAGCTAAGTCCTCGCGTAAATCCAGCTTCTCGCGCAGCTCCTCGATCAATTTCTGCCGCTCCAGGATCGCCCCAACCTCCGCTCCCTCGCACAACCAATTCGCCAACCGGCTTTCCCCCATCGGCAATCGGGCCGTCGAAAGCAACTCGAACAGACATCCGCGCCCAAAGAGATCCAAATCCTCCGCATATACATGATTCGCATCGCGAAACCGTTCCCCCGTTTGCCCGCTCCCCGCCCAGCGATCCTCGATCCGCGCAACCCCCTTGCGATAAAAATCCGCAGCGGTCTCGGCCCTTCTCTTCGCCTGCAACACGCGTCCATGCAGAATCGTCAACAACAAATAAGCCGCAACCGGCGCAATCAACCAGTAAGCCGTCACGAACTGCGTCCGCAAAACGCCCCATAGCAACAGCAATCCCGCCGCAATCACCGCCAACTTTGCGTACCCCACGCGCAAGTGCACGCGGTCTTTCTCGGCAATTGTCTTCAGGAATTTTTCCAGCCGCTTTGTGTATTCTTGTTTTGGCTCGAGCACATTCCCTCGCTAACATATTGCTCGTCGAGTCTACCGCGACTCCCCGCCGCGCACACGTACACCGGCGCCACGCAGAGCCATGCCGATTTTTTATTTTGTCTTGAGCCAGAATACCGTTGAAAGAGCAAGCACACTACGTCAACGATAGCTACTTCGCGCTAACCACCAATCCGTCGAGCCTCTTCTTATTAATCTTCACCACCACCCCCGCATTGCGGTCCGCCACTTCGCTCACCTTGTATTCCGCCGATGTCCCCAGCACTTCAGCCACCTCTGTGGGCGTCAATCCATACTTCTCCGTCAACCATCCCGCCATGTTCACCGTTGCGTCGCGAAACGCATCATCAACCGATCCATTCAGCCCCATCGCCATGATGTGCGTCTCGGATTCCACTCGAGGCCCCGGCACCCGCTTTCCTGGAATTACATCTACTGTGAACTCCACGTCCATCGACGTTTCCAGCGCGTTACCGTTTAACTCCCCGTCGCCCTGCGCTGCGTGCCCATCGCCCAGATAAAGCATTGCGCCCGGCGTCCTCACCGGCAAATAAACCGTCGCGCCTTCGATTACTTCATTGAAGTCCATGTTTCCGCCAAAGCTCCCGGAGTCGCCCGTCCCAGGAGCCGCTGCTGCCGGAGGCGGAGCGGTCGCCACGCATCCCAGCATCGGCCGAAGCGGCACTGTGTAGTGCGCCAGATGCTCCGAAGGTTTTTCCACTGTTGCCACTCCGCGCGTCAAGTCCAAGTGCCACCTAACGCTCTTGCCCGCGTCCTTCATTTTCACAGCCCACTCCGTGTCTACCCCGCGCGGAACAAGATCGTCATCGCTTATCGCCCAATCCCGGTTCAAGCGGAGTCGTACCAAGTGCACCACCAGTGTGTCTCCAGGCTCCGCCGTCTCTACGAAGAACGGACCTGTCTCCGGATTTCCTCCAAGCACCCTCCTCATTCCCTTTTCATCCGTTCCCCCAGCGTCTACCGTAGTCGTATGAACAGTGTCGCCCGGAGAAACCGCCAGCACCGGCTTGTTCGTTGCCGAAAATTGCCGGTAGAAATTAGTTGGCGTAAACTCATGCCTCCGCGGTGCTCCCGCTTTCCGCTCGGGCGCTCGATTCGCGGTGAACGCATGCGTGGCGGGATGCTCCGGATTCTCGCTACCAGTGAAGACTATCGTACCCGCGAGCAGTCCGTCTTTGATGGAGGCCGTGCATTCTTCCGTGCTGCCTCCCTCGCCCTTTGCGAGAAAATGTAGCGTATTCCCGCTGACCGTCCCCTCCATTTTGTCTCCTGCAAACTCCCCGGTCAGCTTCCCGCCCTCGTCCTTCAACTCCATCCGAAAGTAAAGGGGCGTACCCCAAAAATCCGCGTTCACGTTCCATTTGCCTGTCAACTCGTGTTCCCCGAGGCCACCGGCCTGGTTCGCATCGAGCCTGCCAGCTCCGCTTACGAATAAAGCCCCAGATACAATTCCCATCAGGAAAATATTTCTCATTCGTTCCTCCATGGATACTCAATGCAAGGAATACGTAAAGAACCCGCCCAGGGTTCCTGTCCCTCGTTACATCAGATTTTTATCCAGCTCCACTCCTTCGAGTACGGCACGCGGCTCATCCGGTATCCGGACTTCACGCCGGTGACAACGTGATCGCTCCAGTTGAATCCCACTCCCGCTTTCGGATCGTACAGCCCCGGCTCTTCGGAAAAGCACATGCCCTTCTTCAGCACCGTGTAGTCGCCCAGCGCCAGATACGGCGGTTGATGCCCCTCCGAACCTTCACCATGTGCTGGCCGGTGGTAAATGTAGTCCTGCACTCCCTGCGCCACTTGGTATTTGTGAATCTCATACGCGACGCTCGAGCAGGTCGCTCCTTCCTTCTGCAGTTCCACCTGCATGTCGCACGTGTGCTGGCTCACTTCCCAGAGTTTGCGCATATGCTCATCGAATTGGCCCGCGCTGTCCGCGAGGATGTACATGCGATAGTTTTCTCCGCCGTGCCCGCCGATGTACGCATCGCCATCGACCTGCAACGGCATGTTTCGCTGGATACGGTTAAACCTCGGCTGATTCGGATGCGGATACGCGCAAAGACGCCCCACGCGGCAATCAATTTGGACACTTGCAGCGACGCCATGATGCGGCAATCCATTCGCCAGGTCCAAATCCGCGAGCAGCATGTTGTTGATCCAGAATGTGCTCGCGAAGGCCACTTCGTAATCCGTCACGTCGGTTCCGTAGGTGAGAATGTAATCCCGCGCATAAGCATGCGCGCGGTCAAAATAGGCATACGCTCGCCGCGTCAGCGCAAGCTCTTCGGAAGTCTTCACTTCGCGCATATCCAGCAGCGTGTCGCTGACGTCCACCCACTTCACTTTCGGCAGAACTTTCTTTGCCGTCGCCAGCTCGTCCGCGTAGAGCTTCCCGTCGATGCCGATTTTATTTCCCTGCACGCCCTTCGCCTTGATTCCTTCGAGAAGCATTTGGAACAAATCCACCGTCTTCCCTTGCACGACTTTCCCTTGTTCGGGAAAGCCTCCATCCGCATGCTTCGTGTCGAAATATTCCCAGCCGCCGCCGAACCACCAGCCTTTCACCAAATCGCGGTCCAACGCCGGATACAGGTACCAAGGGTCCGCATCATCTTTATTCATGAAGGCGCACTGGGGACGTTCGGTGTGAGTGTGCCAGTAGCCGGTCAGATAAATAATGTTGAGCTGATCGCGTGCGACAAACGCGTGAACATCCTTCTGTGCCAGTTGCTCTTTGAAGCGCGCCACCGTCTGCTTGTTCCAGTCCAACGGCAAGCGGTCGACCTTCGCCGGCTCCGGCGGTCCTTCCTCGCCCTGCGTCGGACCGAGCAGCAACTTTTCGCTGGTGCCGGTGCTGCGGTTCTTCACGATTTCCGCAAGCGATCCGCCCGGCCCTTGCATCTGCATTCCATCGATCTTGTCCATGCGGCGAAACAAGCCGCCGCCGAGCAACGCAAGACTTCCGCCCTTCAGAATGTCCCGGCGATTCCGATTCATCGTTCCTCCATGTTCTTGCGAAACCCGCACAAGAAAGCAGCAACTCCAAGGTCGACACCTATTCGTTGGCCGAGTGTTGCTGACTACGCGAAACTATTTTTGTCCGGTGACTTCGGCCCACTCGCGCTCGCCCCGTTCGAGCAGAGCGGGCAAATCTTCCCTCAGCAGAAAGCGTTCGTGAATCAATTTCATGGCCGCTTCCGCGAATTTGCCCAAGTACTCGTCGCGCGAAGCATATCGTTCTGCAACGGAAAGCCGTGGGTCGCCGGATTTTTCGCGTTCCGCGGCAGTCTTCGCAAAGGGAATGAAGGAGCCGTAGAAACTAAGCCGCAAATCACCAGCGCCAATACTCGGATCGCGCAGATTCCAGCCGGTATATGTAGCCAGCGGCACTTGCAATTCGGGCAAGCTCACCCCGCCCAGATCGTTTCCATCGGCGTCCGATTGCGGAACGAGAACCGGGAACGGCTTGCCAACTTTGGGGGGTTCGATGCTAACGAATCCTTCCTTCCATTGCGGGCCGAAATCCAGATGGTACGCGACGTTGGATTCATGCGGCTTGTCGACCCCGGGAATTTTCGGGAAAGCCCACTTGTTCAGCGGCACAAGCGTGGCATCCGCGATTTTCGGGTAAGTGCTTGGCGGAGGCGCTGTGCCGTCCTTCACCCACTGATCCATATCGGAGATCAATGCGCGCCAGTACCACTGAATGGGATTTGGATTGTAACGCTGCCGTGCGTTGGAATCGGGCGAGCCAGGATTGCTCTTTTGTGGAGGAAATGGCGCGGAAAAATGCTGCAAGCCAGACAGGAGATAAACGCGGACATTATCGGCGAGTTTTGCATCGCTCAAACCGTCGGGCGAGGTGTGAATCAACGACGCGGCGCGGCCCCAATATTCATACGAAGTATTGGTGAGAAATATTTTCGGCGTCATCTGCGATTTGTTTGAAGCGTCGAGCAGGCCAGCAGTCTCGCCGCTTTCGGGATCGGTTTCCGGCAAATCGGTGAACGGAAACAAATCCGTGGGAAAGAAAATGCTCGAGAGCGGCTGAGCATCGCGCGAAGGCTGGGCAAATCGGTGATTGAAGCTGCCTCGGCCCGCGCCAGCCACGTGAGCGATCACGCCGTCCATCACCTGGCGGCCTTGCTCGTCGGCGTTGAAATCCTGGTAAAGAAAATGGCGGAGAAAGCGTCCGCTCTGCGAAATCCCGACAGCATAGACACGCTTTACGGGCGCCGTGGATTGCGGATCGTATTTCAGGAAGGAGAGGCAATCGCGGACAGCCGCGAGGCCGAGTCCGGCGACCACAGGATCTTTTGCTTCGTAAACAACCTCATAAATTTTTCCGGCTTGAAATCCGCCGTCCAGATGAATGAAATGTGGATCACCGACCAGCTTGCCATCCACGGTGTGAGCGAAACTCCACTGGCTGCGCGGAATCGCTTGGCGCTTGCCATCGGGCGTGTCACGCACCGTCAATACATTTTTCGAACTTGCAGGATCGTCGACGGGATAGCTTTTCCCACCGTTTGGTCCCAGGAGGGAATGCCCGAGCGGCATGTCTTCCACTTTTTGCGCGGGCGTAAAATCGGAGCGGACCAAGCCGCGAATCTCTTTTCCACCAGCATCGTGAGCCACCGGAGCGAACAGCTTGAGGCGATCGCCTTCATCGGCCACGTCGAATTCCCAGCCGACCCAGGCAACCGTGTAGCCTTCGCGCAGGAGAAAGCCGTCGCCATATTCTCCGTTCGGATCGGAGGAATTGTAGCCGTTCACGAGGTGCAGGATTCCTTTTCCGCCGCGGTTGGAAACCTCGAAGAGAACGGCGCCGTTTCCTTTGTTCATGTCCTTGGGCTTCAGGAGATAGAGGTCGGCGGAAAATTCCACTTCGCCTTGCGCGTTGCGCGGTGCTTTGTCGAGGTCAACGATGAGCCGGTTGTGAAGGTTTTCCGGGTTCACAGCGAAATAGACGCGGCCGACGATTTTCTCGTAGGCTCCAGCCAGTCCGAACGCGCGTCCGTCCTGAACATCGGCGCGGGAAATAATTTCGACACGCGTGACGTGCGCGTCAGCAGCGGCGGAGAAAAGAAAAATGACACACGACAGAATCCAACCCAAACGCGCGCGAAAAAGATGCATGAGCAGCCTCCAAAGAGAGCACAGCTTATATCATTGCTTGCCGAAACCGATTGCGCTGATGCAGATTTTATAGATCGGGGTGCGATCGAATTTCAGCCGCACGATGATGAGTTTGGCGGGGTCGAAGGGCTTACATTTGCCCTCGCAGGGAGTTTCAAACGCCGAGAGCGGTGCGCGCACGGACTGAAACACCGCTTCCCAATCCTGGTTGTATCCAGCGTCGTCCAGCACGCCAAGCTTCGTGAACTTCTCCTTAAAAGGCGGAGGAATGGAGACGAAGCGACTGACGGGAGCGCTTGCGGTCACTCCGTCGGTAGTTACCAGCTCAACGGTGAAGTCGGGCGATTCGCGTTCCTTCTTTTTGGATTTGTCTTCTTTCTTTTTCTTCTCCTCAGCTTTCTTCTTGTCTTTGTCTTCGTCTTTTTTCTTTCCGGGCAATGATACGTCTTCGTCCAGTGGCGCGACAGAAAGCTCCAGAATCGAGCTTGGACCGAGATGCCAATTCGCGGCAGCGCCCGCTGGCAGAGTGATTACGTAGCTTGCCGCTGGAGCATCTTTCGCGCGGTTCCAACCGAGAAACACGCCGTTGTAGCCGCGATCGCCGTTGCGCCATGGAATGGGAGCTTCGTTCCAGATGGAAAGATTCTCGCCTTCGATGTGGCCGCCGGGCGCGCTAGTAGTGGTGAGGTCGGCGTCCTCGTCGAACGCCGCGAGCGAAACGTACGAAGCGTCTTGATAGCGATTGAAGTAGATAGTGTCCGGCAGCCAAGCGCGTGCGACACGCCAGTCCTCGAAGAGCGGGATGTATTCGTGACGATCTTTGAGCGTGGCTTCGAGAAACGCCGAGATGTAAGTTTTGGAGATGCGGCGCTGTTCGTCGCCGGGCATCAGTGGCTTGAGATTGAGCAGCCAGCCAAGCGGCTTGCCGGCATCGTCACGGCCCCACGAGGTGTTGAACTGCCCGTGATTCGCGCGGTAGGCGTAAATCTCCGCTTTGAACCAGGGACCATGCTGCGTGTAGCGCACGTGATCCCATTGCCGGCTGCCGTCGAAAGAGGAAACGTCCATGTCATGCGCGCCTTGTAGCGTGAGATAGCTAACATCCTCAATCCAGCGAGGTTGACCGGCAGGTTTGTATTGGCCGTCGGCAGGAGCAATCGCGACGACAGCTCTGATTGAGAAGCCATAGTCGAATTTGATGTTGGCGTCCTCGGGAGCGTACTTCATATGATTGAAAGCGGCGGCAGTTGCCGCGGCTTCGCCGCCGCGCGAATGGCCCATCAGCGCGATGCGCGACATGTCGACTCTGCCGTGGAACGGATTACCTTCCGTCTGGTTCCACTCGCGCCAGAGTTTCAGATGTTCGAGGAGCATCCAGCCGCGGACAGCTTGTTGCTTGGGCGGGTCGTGGAACAAGCCGCCATTCAAAAAGTTCTCATCGATGGAGGCGAGGATGATGCCGCGGCTGGCAAGCAATTCGCCGAGGTACGCGTAACCTGGATCGGAGAAATCGGCCATGTTGTGATTTCCGTGCACGATGAGTGCAAGCGGAAAAGGGCCGGGCCCATCCGGATACCAAACGCGGGCGTTCAGCGGAAGCTTATCGACATCGAAGCCCCAATATTTTTTGCGGGACCAGCGCTTCCAGCCTTCAAAGTCCTTGAAGAAATCAGAGGAATCCACGGTGCGAGTTTTGATCGCGACGCTGGAACCATATTCGGGGCGGCGGATGTCATTGCCGACGCCGTAGAAAAGTTTCAAGACGTGGAACGGGCCCATCGCCGAAGGATCCGGCGCGGCCAGTTTCGCGGGCATGGAATCGGCGGGAGGTTTCCAGGTGATGAGCTTATCCATCGAGCCCGCGTGAGCAAAGAGCCAAACGAAATAGATGTTGCCGGCGAGAGCGAGCAGGAAAAGCAATGCAACAATGATTTTCTTGCTCAGGGCAGCCTGCCCAAAATTGCCCCAGAAAAAGGTGGCGATGGTGGCGCCGAGCATTCCCGTTGCGAGGCCTATCAGAATCGCCATGAAAACGCCCAATTGCGGCGGTCCCCATAACATCATGACGACCATACAGGAGCCGACAATGACTCCCGTGGCATAGCGCGGCAGTTTTCGAAAAATGCTGAGGAGCAGCACGACGAGGAGCGCGACCAGGGGAATGAACACGGCAGCGAAAAGAATGCAAAACGCGAAATCGAAAATGTAACCGAACCCCGTTTGGAGGTAGAGGCCGCCGACGATAACGCAAACGGCAGCGGCGGCAAGGGTTCCCCAAACGGCGCCGCGGCGCGCTTCACGGCCTGGACGGATCGCCGCCCACTTTTGGGAGGACCAATCGCGCAGTCTGCGCCACCAAGATTCTGTGGCGGGAGGCAGCGGAGAGTTCAGCGGATTCGATGCGGGCGGCAGAGCAGTCAAGTCGTCAATGGGCATAGATCACTCCTGCGGCACGGGAGTTAGGAGTTGCGAGCCGACGGCATTGTACACGGAGATGGATGTGGCGAGAGCGTTTGGGTCGCAGCTCGGGTGTTTAGACTGTGTTGCGAGAAGGAGGTCTTACGCACAGCCCGCAGAAGTTCCGACTTCAGGGGCGACGCGAAGTGAAATTCGCGGACCTAGTGCACTCTCACTGATCGTGGGACATGCCTTCCATGTGATGGGCTGCTGGCTTGCGGCGTAGTGCGGCCATGGCGGCGTCATCTGCAGGAACGAAATACCCGACGACGATGGCCATGGCACCGTCGCGCAGAAGTTTGCCGGTCGTGTTGTCGTAGGTGGCGGAAATTTTGAGGACGTCGCCCGAGGCAAATTTGTAGCCGCCACGATCGAGGAACAGCACCGTGGGCATGCTGAGAAGTTCGCCGTGGTCGTCGACTTTGGCGTCAAGAGTTGCGACGGTTTCTTTGCGCGTGACGTCCTCGAGTGTGAGCTGTTTTGCGAAGTCGTGCATGTGGCCGCCAACGCCCAGCAGCACGCCGTTGTATTTCACTATGACAGTTCCGTTTTGCGCGCTATTCCCGGCGGGCAAATCGTAGCCGGAATTTCCGCACGATTTCACGTCCATCCAAGTTGGATAGATGCTTTTTATTGTCGCGCTCCCGTCGGCAGCTTGCTGATAGGGAATGGTGACTTCGAGATAGACGTTGTCGTAGGAAGTCTCGGTGGGATTATGGACCATGGTCTCGACGCGGATTTTGTCGCCCATTTGGACGCGATAGCCGTAGCCGGGGACCTCGGCCCAATTCGTGAGTTCGCCGCCGGCACCGAAGATGTGTTCTTCCTTGTTGGGGCAGAGAAAGTCGGCGCGGTTTTCGTTCCAGAAGGCGGTGTGATGAAGAACGCGGCCGGGCACGGTGTTGCCCTTGGCGTCGACGAGCTTTGGAGAATAGGCGAGGAGCCAGCCGTCGATCGGAATTTGCCACTCGAGATCGGGAGGCTGCGGCATTTTCATATGACTGGTGTGCGCGGGGAGGTTCATCGGGCCGATGCGGACGATGATGGCGTGGCCATCTATCTTTTGTTCGAGCTTCACGCCTTTGGCCATGGCGTGATGCATGCCGCCCTGCATGAACCCGCCGTGCTGCATGTGGTCCATGTCGTGGGAAGCGTCGGCGGGTTTGTCCTGGGCAAGAAGCGGGCTGGCGATAAGCAGGCTCGCGATGAAGAGATTTGATATTCGCATGGTCTTACCCTCGTGCGTTCAGAAAGGCCGCACTTCTTTATGATAGCTCCATCGTGGCTATTGAGGCGTCTATAGGGAGTGACGGATTGGGTGTATAGAATTCCCATGGAGAAACGATACAATCCCTGGCCATGAGCTTTAAAAACTGCGTTCGCACTGCGCTCCTATTTACGCTGATGCTCTATTTCGCGGGGACAGCGAATGCGCAAAAACCGTCTCCCAACGACCTCGTGGTTATAACAAATGTGAGCGTCGTGGACGTTCGAACTGGCGCGGTTTTAGCGGATCAGACGGTTATTCTCGAGCGGAACCGTATTGCGTCGATCGGACCGAGCAAATCCGCGAAGTACCCGCGGAACGCGCCGAGCCTCAATGGTCACGGGTACTTTCTGATCCCCGGGCTTTGGGATATGCACGTGCACCTGGTGTTTGGGAATTGGTTTCCACGGGCGCAGGACATTACGCTGCCGCTGTTGATTGCGAATGGCGTGACCGGCGTGCGCGATATGGGGAGCGAACTAGAGATTGTTCAGGATTGGAGGAACGAAATTGAAGCCGACCGATTGCTGGGGCCCCGGATTTACACTTCGGGGCCGATGCTGGATGGTCCGAAGCGCTTCCCGAGTTCGATCGCGATCACGACAGGCGAGGACGGACGGCGCGCTGTCGACGAATTGAAGCAGCGCGGGGCGGACTTCATCAAGCTGCAGTCGTTGATTCCGCGCGAGGCGGTGTTTGCGATCGCGGAGGAAGCAAGGAAGCAAGAGATTGCGTTTGAGGGGCACGTTCCGGACTCCGTGAGGGCGAGCGAAATGTCGGAAGCCGGAATGAGAAGTTTCGAACACCTGATCGGCATTTTTGAGGGCAGTTCTCCGAGTGAAGACGATTTCTTGAAAGGCGGAAAAACGGAAGGGCGATTTCTGGAGTCTTACGATCCAGCGCGGGCGGCTGTCCTTGCGGCGCTGCTTGCGAAAAACCAGACGTGGCAGTGTCCCACGCTGGTTTGGGAACGGGGAGGCAACCTGATTGACGTGACCGATTTTGAGAAAGACGGGCGGGCGAAGTATGTGCCTGCTTCGTGGAAAAACAAAACGTGGAAGCGGTTCAGGGAAGAAATACTACAAGGCTACGGGACGGACGATATTGCGGCGCGGAAGAAATTCATCGAGAAAGAACTGGAAGTGGTGCAACTGCTGCACAAGGCCGGAGTACCGTTCCTTGCAGGGACGGATACTCCGCCCGGCGTGTATGTTTTTCCAGGATTCAGCCTGCACGAAGAATTGCAGCGATTCGTAGCGGCGGGATTCACGCCGCTGGAGGCTCTGCAAACCGCGACGCTGAATCCAGCGCGTTTTCTGGGGATCGAGGAGCAGCTCGGGACGATTGAAAAGGGGAAACTGGCCGACCTGGTGCTATTGAACGCCAATCCGCTGGAGGATATTTCGAATACGCAGAAAATTGCGGCGGTGATCGTGAACGGGCATTATTATTCGGGTAAGGATTTGGAAAAGATGCTTGCAGGCGTCGAGGCGGCTGCGCGGCGAGTGAACTAGACGGCGTTTCGTACCATCAAACTGGCATTGAGTCATTGTTTTTTTAAATGAGAGGGTTCAATGATTCGGAAAGTCGATCGAAGGGCGATTTGGCTGGCGGAGATTGCTATGGCGATCGCAATGTGTTCAATTGTTGCGTTTTCTCAAGCGAAGAAAGAGACGGAGATGAACCCGAGGTCTGTGCAACAAGAAGGATTTGCCGTGGTGGGAATCGCGGTGCGGACGAGCAATGCGGAGCAAATGACAGAGGCGCGGCCCATCGGCAAGCAATGGGAGCGGTTATTCAAGGAAGGAGTGCTGGCGGCGATTCCGAATAAGGCGGACGGGAATATTCTGGCGGTGTATTCAGAGTATGCGAGCGACAAGGATGGGGAGTACACGTACTTGCTGGGGGCGCGGGTTACGAAAGTGGAGAATGTGCCCGTGGGGATGACCGTGAAGAATGTGCCGGCGGGACGGTATGCGGTATTCACTTCGGAGCGAGGCCCTGTGCAAAAAGTTGTTGTCGAGATGTGGCGCCGGGTTTGGGAGACGCCGAAGAGCGCGCTGGGAGGGGACCGGGCGTACAAAACGGACTTCGAGCTCTACGATCAGCGGGCGAAAAATCCGGCGGACTCCGTGGTGGATTTGTATCTGGCAGTGCGGTAGGCGCGCTCCCTATTGCGCGCTTTTCGCGGTGACACTGGCCAAATCGATCACCACGGAGGCGATGCGCTCGCGGTGGAACGTGGCGTCGCCGAACGCCGTTTCTGAGGCTTTGGCGCGGCGGTAGTAGAGGTGGATATCGTTTTCCCAGGTGAAGCCCATGCCGCCGTGAATTTGGATGCCGCGGTTACCGACGGTGCGGGCGGCGTCGCTGGCATACATCTTGGCGATGGAGACGGCGGTGGATGCGTCGGGCGAGTTTTCTTCCAGGGCCCAGCCGGCGTAATAGACAGCGGAGCGGGAACTCTCCGTTTCGAGATACATATCCGCGCACTGGTGCTGGACAGCTTGAAACATTCCGATGGGCTTGCCGAACTGCTTTCGTGTCTTGGCGTACTCGACGGTGATGTCGAGGGTGCGCTGCATGCCGCCGACTAGTTCGGCCGCGAGCGCCGCCGTAGTGATGTCAAGAGCGCGTGCAAGGTCCGAGGCGGAACCGATCTTTTCCGCGGGAGTGTTACCGAAACCGACGACGTAGAGTTTTCGCGTGAGATCCATTCCGTGCATGGGTGATATTTTTAGGCCGCGAGCCTTGGAGTCCACAACGAAGACGCCGTCGCGGCCAACGACGATGAGGAAATCGGCGATGGCGGCGTCCGAGACGAAAAATTTCTCTCCCGTGAGTTTTCCATTGGAGGCGCTCAGCTCAACAGCGCGAGGGTCCCAGTTTGCGCTGTTTTCAACTAGAGCAACGGTCGAGCGAACTTCGCCGCCGCAGATCGGCGCAAGATATTGTTTTTTGTGTACAGGAGTAGCCACGGCATTCAAAACGGATCCGGCAAGAACGACGGTCGAGAAAAAGGGACCCGGCAAGAGAGCGCGGCCAGTCTCTTCCATGAGCAGCATGAGCTCGACTTTGCCGAGGCCGACTCCGCCATACTCTTCCGGAAAAATGATGCCGGTGTAGCCCTGATCAGTGAGCTTCGACCAAAGCGCGGCATCGTAGGCGGTGTCTGTTTCCATCAGGCGGCGCATTTCAGCGCTAGGGCATTCACCGGCGAAGAATTTGCGCGCGCTGTCTTTTAGAAATTCCTGGCTTTCACTTAGACCGAATTGCATGGCGTGTCCCTTCGCGGAGTCTGGATTAGTAGCTTCTGGGCAGACCGAGAACGAAATGGCCGATGATGTTGCGTTGCACCTCGGAGGTCCCGGCTTCGATAGTATTCCCGCGAGTGCGGAGATAAGCGTAGGACCAAAGCCCTTTGTCGATGGCGTGCGGGTCGCCGCCGAGGAGTTGGCCGTAAGAGCCGAGAATCTCCTGCGCGACTTGCTGGAGGCGCTGGTTGAGCTCGCTCCAGAAGATTTTTTGTATCGAGCCTTCGGGGCCGGGGACGCCGGTAGCGGTGATACGGCTGAAAGCGCGCATTTGGTTGAAACGCATGATCTCGATTTCCGCGCTGCATTGTGCGAGTTTCTGGCGAATGATTGGATCTTCGGCGGCGGGGCGGCCGTTGCGTGGGATGGTGCGCGCGAGCTCGATGAGGCGCGTGATGTAACGCTTGAAAATGAGATGCAGGCGCGCGCCGTAGGAACCGCGCTCGTACATCAGAGTGCTCATCGCCACGTTCCAGCCGTCATTCACTTTGCCGAGGATATTTTCGACGGGGACGCGCACGTCGCGAAAGAAGAGCTCGTTAAATTCGGATTCGCCTGTCATTTGACGCAGGGGACGAACTTCAACGCCGGGCGATTTCATGTCTACCAGGAGGACGGTGAGGCCTTTGTGTTTGGCGGCGGCCGTGTCGGTGCGAACGACGAGTTCGCACCAGTCGCCGACCCAGCCGTAGCTTGTCCAGACTTTTTGCCCGTTTACGACGTACTGATCGCCGTCGAGACGCGCTTCGGTTTGCAGACCGGCGAGATCGGAACCCGCGTTTGGCTCGGAGAAGCCTTGGCACCAGATTTCTTCAGCGCTCAGGATTTTAGGGATGTAGCGTTTTTTTTGAGCTTCCGTTCCGTAGGCAATGATGGTGGGGCCGATGAGACCCAAGCCGAGCGAGTTGGCCATGGGCGGCGCTTCAACGCGCGCCATCTCTTCCCAAAATATGGCTTGCTGCATCAGCGTGGCACTGCGCCCGCCGTATTCCTTGGGCCAGGAAACCGCGGCCCAGCGGCCCTCCTGCAGTTTTTGCTGCCAAGCGCGGAGATACGGGAACGATTCTTCCATGGGCTTTTCGCGCCACTCCTCCCAGTCCTTGGGGACATGAGAAGCAAGCCACGCGCGGAGTTCGTCGCGAAAGGCCAGCTCTTCGGCGGTTAGGTTTAGATCCATAAATTTGCTCCTTCGCTTTGCCGGCCACGAACCGGGCGCCGCGCCTCTACGGGATTACGAAAGTTGTCGCCGGGGGATCCTGCTAGACGGCGAGTGTTTATATCATATGTTAGGCACTAACACTATTGTCGGCGAGCACTCCGCCCTGAGTGCATCAGAGCGCACACGACACGCGTTGTTAGTGCTGGTTAAAGTGTAAGAAAGGATCGCCGCACGGGAATCCCCGATCGCAATCTTTCGCCGGTGCGTCAAACGGGCGGAGATACCGGCTCGGATCGAATTCCAC